>ENA-ORXM01000122-ORXM01000122.1-marine-metagenome-genome-assembly--contig:-NODE-122-length-148374-cov-16.999595_pt1 | contig 148374 bp, 108 predicted proteins | sample MGYA00237867_ERZ511480 | MGnify/ENA primary metagenome ERZ511480 (study PRJEB26309, sample SAMN06266103) | marine metagenome | isolation source: Algal blade | place: United Kingdom:Sidmouth, United...
AAAGGTACTCCGGGGATAACAGGCTGATCTCCCCCAAGAGCTCATATCGACGGGGAGGTTTGGCACCTCGATGTCGGCTCGTCACATCCTGGGGCTGGAGAAGGTCCCAAGGGTTGGGCTGTTCGCCCATTAAAGTGGCACGCGAGCTGGGTTCAGAACGTCGCAAGACAGTTCGGTCTCTATCTGTTGCGGGCGTAGGAATATTGAGAAGATCTGTCTCCAGTACGAGAGGACCGGGATGGACGCACCTCTAGTGTACCAGTTGTGGCGCCAGCTGCATCGCTGGGTAGCTATGTGCGGAATGGATAAGCGCTGAAAGCATCTAAGCACGAAGCCAACTTCAAGATGAGTATTCCACTGAGGGTCGTTGAAGATTACGACGTTGATAGGCTATAGATGGAAGTGCGGTAACGTATGGAGTCGAGTAGTACTAATCACCCGACAGCTTCCTTTTTTCTTTTTCCACTCTCCCTCCTTTGGGGGGAATCAAGGGAGGATTAAGAGATCTACGAAATAAGTACGAAAGTGGTATTAACCGCCGAAAAACTTATGAGTTAGTAATAGAAAGCATACGCTTGGTGGTGTTTTACTTCGGTAGAATGTCCACGTTGACAACCTTCGGGTTGTCGCAGAAAACTTTATTTAATCAGCAAACAAGGTCTTTAATACGACTGCGTGAAGGCTGTGAAAGAATTATTGTCTCTCTTACTACTTGTTGATCGTTCACTAAAGAACTGAATCATCACAATCCCGGCCGAATGAGGCTGTGGGTGATGCTTACAAACTCTTTGGTGGTTATTGCGGGCAGGATCACCTCTTACCATTCCGAACAGAGAAGTTAAGCTGCCCAGCGCCGATGGTACTTGGACATTGATCCCGGGAGAGTAGGTCGCCGCCAATTTTATGAAAGCCTCGCTTGCAGCCGCAAGTGGGGCTTTCTCCGTTTGCGGCCGAACCGGCCGCTCTAAGCGCACCCACGCATAATTTCCGCACCGGGCACTTGATTTATTATGGCTGGGTCGCCTGGCATTTTTAGTTCCCCCCGGCTTACTCTCCAGGCGCGCGGATAAATCCCGCGCCTGGTACATTTACGAAGAGTACAGAGTCTACACGCAAAAGCGCACGGATCAAGCTTGGTTGCTATCTGAAAGCCGCCATCAAAGCGCAAGTACGCCAAGCCGTGGCCTGAACGGACTGCCGGTCAGACCTCAATGCACCTGGGCCCGCGCCCAAAAAAATACAACTGTACAGTTTTAAGCCCGGTAATCTGACATAATGTCGTATTAATCACCCTGTTTAAGCCGAGTAAGGCAGGATAATCGCAGCCGTAGTGAAAAACTGGCACCCGGAACCGGATTATGTCATCCGGCACAAACCTTGCGTAGTAGGGATGACAATTCTAAACTTACAACCTTAAAATATACAACCACATGAGTAAGATTATTGGTATCGATTTAGGTACAACCAACTCGTGCGTGGCGGTAATGGAGGGCAATGAGCCCACCGTGATCTATAACGAAGAAGGCCGGAATACCACCCCTTCCATCGTAGCATTCCTCGACGGCGGCGAACGCAAAATCGGCGAACCAGCTAAACGTCAGGCGATCACCAACCCGACCCGTACGGTAGCATCCATTAAGCGCTTCATGGGCATGCGCTTCGACGAATCCAAAGGAGACGTAGATCGTGCCGCCTATAAAGTAGTCAAGGGAGACAACGGTCTGGCCAAGGTCGATATCGACGGCCGCCAGTACACCCCCCAGGAGATCAGCGCAATGGTCCTCCAGAAAATGAAGAAAACCGCTGAGGACTTTCTCGGTACCGAAGTGACCGAAGCCGTCGTCACGGTTCCTGCTTACTTTAACGATTCCCAGCGCCAGGCAACTAAGGAAGCCGGGGAAGTGGCCGGACTTAAAGTCCGCCGCATCATCAATGAGCCTACCGCGGCTGCCCTGGCCTATGGTCTCGACAAGCGCAGTAAGGACATGACCATCGTCGTTTATGACCTCGGTGGCGGTACGTTCGACGTATCCATCCTCGACCTCGGCGACGGCGTTTTCGAAGTGAAGTCTACCAACGGTGATACCCACCTCGGTGGTGACGACTTCGACCGCGTTCTGATCGACTTTCTGGCCAAGACCTTTAAGGACCAGGAGAACATTGACCTGACTAAAGATCCGATGGCCCTGCAACGCCTCAAGGAAGCCGCCGAGAAGGCCAAGATCGAGCTCTCTTCCAGCACGGATACCGACGTCAACCTGCCCTACATTACGGCCGTGGACGGAGTTCCGAAGCACCTGGTCGTGAAGATCACCCGGGCCCAGTTCGAGAAAATGGCCGACCAGCTCGTGCAGCGTACCCTCAAGCCCTGCGAGCAGGCGCTGAAGGATGCCGGCCTGAGCAAATCCGACATCGATGAGGTAATTCTTGTAGGTGGTTCCACCCGTATCCCCCGCATCCAGCAGGCCGTGGAGGACTTCTTCGGTAAAAAGCCGAATAAGGGGGTTAACCCCGACGAAGTAGTCGCCATCGGTGCCGCCATCCAGGGTGGTGTGCTGAGCGGTGACGTGAAGGATGTACTCCTGCTCGACGTCACCCCCCTCAGCCTCGGTATCGAAGTGATGGGCGGTATGTTTGATAAGGTGATCGAAGCCAACACGACCATCCCTTCCAAGAAGTCTAAAGTCTACTCTACGGCTTCCGACAACCAGCCGAGCGTGGAGATTCACGTTCTGCAGGGCGAGCGGACGCAGAGCAAGGACAACCGGCCGATCGGTCGTTTCGTCCTCGGTGATATCCCGCCCGCACCCCGTGGCACGCCGCAGATCGAAGTGACGTTCAATATGAACGCCGACGGTTTGCTGGAAGTCTCCGCAAAGGACAAAGGCACCGGCAAGGAACAGACGATCAAGATCGAAGCGGGCACCGGCCTGAGCGACGACGATATCGCCCGCATGAAGGCTGAAGCCGAAGCGAACGCTGAAGCCGACGCCAAGGCCAAGGAGGAGATCGAAAAGCTCAACGCCGCCGACCAGCTGGTTTTCCAGACGGAGAAGCAGGTGAAGGAATACGGAGACAAGATCCCCGCCGAGAAGAAGGATGCCATCGACGCCGGTGTAGCCGAACTTAAGGCCGCCCACGAAGCGAAGGACTTTGCCGCCATCGATTCCGCTACCGAGAAACTGACCGCCGCCTGGAACGAAGCCAGTCAGGATATTTACCAGGCCCAGCAGGAAGCCGGAGGCGGAGACGCTACCGCAGGCGCCGATGCCGGTGATGCTACCAGCGCTGCCGATGACGTACAGGATGTCGAATTTGAAGAAGTGGACGGTAAGTAATTATCCGGAAGTCTTCCGCCGACAAACGCGTGCTGAAGCCCGCCGGTCCCGATTCGTGGGCCGGCGGGCTTTGCTGTTTTAAGCGTACGTCTTCCAGGCCTCCATCAGTCGCAGGGTAATCGGTCCTACTTTCCCGTCACCCACCGCCTCACCATTCACGGCCGTGATCCCCATCGCCCCCTTCGTGGAACTACAAATGATGGCCTCCTCCGCCCGCTTGAGTTCATTAACGGATACTGCGCGCTCATCGGATGGGATGCCGAGTTGTTTGGCCAGCCTCAGCAGGTGCATCCGGGTGATGCCGAGCAGAATGTCGTCTTCAGGGGTGATCAGGATACCGTCGCGCACGATCATGAAGTTGGAGCGGTCGGATTCGCGCACGTTGTGTTCCCGGTCGACGTAGAGCGCATAATCTGCTCCCGCGGCCTTCAGCAGCGGCTGAATGCGGATACCCTCCAGGTAATCGATAGATTTGATCCGGGGCATCTGCCGTTCATAGTGGTGCAGCAGTACGGATACTCCTTTGGCGTAAAGTGCGTCGGTGGGTGGCGTGAACGGGTACGCCATGCCCACGATGTTCGGAACCGTCGGCGTGTATCCATCGGGCGAATAGCCGCCGGTAAGCACGAAGCGGATGCCGCCCGAGGGAGCACCGTTGCGTTCAATCAGTTCGTGAACGGCAACGCGGAGTTCAGCGCGGGTAGTGGACATCTCCAGGCCAAGTTGTTTCGCGCTGCGCAGAAAACGATCGAGGTGATCTTCGATGAAGCGGGGCTGACCGTCGGCGTAGCGAAAGTAATCGAAGATGCCGAAGCCCCGCAAAATGGACAGGTCGGCAACATTCAGGGCGGCTTTTTCTTTCGGCAGGTACTGGCCGTTGAGGTAGACGGTGGGGTACATGGGTTGGTGATTTGGTTCGTTGTGGAAACGGTGATTTTCTACGGGCTATCGAGAGTAAGACCGGTCAGCAAGTACGGAATATTGACGTTCGAGTCTTTTCCGCTCCTCCGGCACCATCCGGGCCAATTTCCGGCCTTGCCACCAGTGCCGCAGGTCATCGATCCGGCGCAAGGACCAGTTGACCGCGAGAACGGCGACAACCAACCAGATTCCGAAGGGCCATGGTAACAGCCAGAGTGCGATCGGGTAGAGCAGCAGCGTGCCCCCGGCCACAACGGCAAAACGCACGGGGCTGTAAAACTCGACGTGTTTGGGTCGGGAGCTACCGATGTATTCGGCCAGCAGCCAGAGGGGCATTTGGGGCAGCAGGATCAGTACGGCTAACAGGGCTTTGCCCCAGACTGAGCCTTGCCGTTCAGCCCGCTTTGCACCCGCGACCGCGCCAACGTTCTTATCCAGGCGGTCCAGCCGGCTGAAAAAACGCACCAGTTCAGGATCTTCCGGTGGGGTAGTGGCGGCAAGTTTCAGTTCGTGATCGAGTTGAGCTCCTTCGTGCGTGATGCCATACGCATCGCCACGGCCGTGGTGCGCGCGCGCCAGTTCCAGCCGGGCCTCGCCGATGTCGGCGCGATTCTGATCGGGAAACTGCACAACGAGAGGATTCAGGCGCGAACGCAGGTGCGCAGTGAGACTTTTAATAGCAGTGGCCTCGTTGCGCCGGAACTCATCCATGAACTCCGATGACCGGATCGGCTCCCCGAATCGGATCATCACCTGGTCCCGGACCCTCGCGGCGTGGGTGAAATTGCAGCCTACCGGTACGATGTACACCTCCCGCAGGGTTGAATCCCGCTGCAGGGCACCCAGGGCCAGCCGCGCCGTACCCTTGCGCAGCGGACGCAACGCTTTCTCGTGAATACATTTCCCCTCCGCCAGGTTCATAATCACCTTGCCCTGACTCAGCGCCCGGAAGCAGGTTTCGAACGTTCCGAAGTTGTCTTTTACCCGACCGTAGCCTCCGTCCTCTATCCGGAAAACCGGGAGGATGTGGATGGCCGCCAGCAGTGCGTTGTAAAAATGGTTCTTGAAAAGGTTGCCCCGCGCCAGGAACCAGAGCGTTCGTGGTTGAAAACAGGCCAGGACGCACGGTTCGATGAAGGCCGTCGGATGGTTGGCCGCCAGGATCACGGCGGCGTGCGCGGGGATATTTTCCAGCCCGGTCAGGTCGATGTTCCGGTAATAATAGCACAGAACGTAGCGGGCAACGGGACGAACGAGACGGTACAACATGGGACGGTAATATATAGCGCCTTCCAACACTTTTAGCGTATTTCGACACCGGTGTACGCATACAGCTTCAAATTTTGTCCACGATACCTCGATTTGAGCAACATCACCTTCCCAGCGCCCCGGGTGGCACCGGTCACCTTGCCTCGCCCGGCGGTAGCGGCACCGGTTAAAGGAAAACCAGCGCACTTTGATTCGGCGCTAAGCGTTATTTTTACGATATACCCGTATTCACCTTTACCCCGTTATGCGATTTCTGCTCCCGCTGATGTTTCTGCTTCCCCTGTCGGTCAGTACCCAGTTTCTTACCGACTACTACTCGGGTAACTGTTACGTCCGCACCGGGGAGGGTATTCTGCAACCGGTAGACAAAACCGCAATACGCAGACTTCCCGTATACCGCAGTGGTAGCGGCCTGCATCGGCTCAAACTGAAGAAAACTCGCATCAGTAACGGCTTCTCCCGTCCGCCGGTCTACGCCGAAGCGAAGGGACGGCAAAACTTACTTACCGTAGCCATTCCCGCCCGGGAAAGCGAAGAGCTGATCTATTGGACCGTCCGGGATACCACCCTGCGCGATCACTACGACTGGGAATACGTACAGGAAAGCTGGACTTCCTACGAGGGGGAAGTCAATTCCGTCGCGTGGTCGCCCTGTACCTGTGCGATGACGGATCAAAACCTGCAACTGGTCGCCGACGCACTGATCCGCGAAAACGACCTGCCCGCCGGGTTTCGTATTCATCAGCGCGATCCCGGATCAAAGCGTACCCTGGTTGCCGCCCTGATCACCTACGCAATGGAATTTAAACTCGTGCAGCCGCTGGAACGCAACCCCCATGCGCTGGTGATTCCCCTGGAAATACTGGAGCATATGTATCTGGGATATGACCGGGAACAGCGCTTGCTGTGGCGGTACTGATCCGTCTTCGTTTCAACGTCCGTACTGCCTCTCTCCTCTCCAATTCTGAACTCCCCCGATCTTTGTCCTCCGAAATCTATATCATTGGTGGTGGAATCGCCGGACTCTCCGCCGCACGCTTTCTGCACGACCGGGGAGTATCCGTAGTCGTCTTCGAAGCGCGCGCCCGCAGCGGAGGGCGCATCAGCAGCAGAGAACTGGAGGGAGGAGGTGTCTTCGAGGAGGGCGCCAGCTGGATTCATGGTCCGGAGAAAAATCCGATTACCGGTCTGGCCCTCGCCGCCGGGGCAGGCCTCGTCCCTTCCGACGATGACAATAAGCGCCTCTACGATCAGTACGGTGCCCTGTTCCCGACAAAGACCGTTCGGAATGCGGAAGCACTCCTCGGCGCTCTGCTCGATGATCTGGGTGGAAAAAAGCACCAGAGTTTCGCCACGGCCCTGTACCGCCGTCATCCCGAGATGAAGGAGAATCCGTTGTGGGATTATTTGCTCTCCGCCTTCGTGGAGTTCGACATCGGGGGAGACGTCACCGAGCTTTCCGGTAAAGATTTTTACGACGACGAGGACTTTTCGGGTGAAGACCTGCTGATCACCAACGGATATCACCGCCTGACCGATCAACTGGCCCTGGGGCTGGACGTACGCCTGAACCGGCCGGTGACCGGAATCCGCTGTTCTGACGCCGGGGTGGAGATTGAAACCACCACTGAGGTCTTTACCGCAGACAGGGTGATCGTTGCCGTCCCGCTCGGTGTACTGAAAGCCGGAACGATCAGCTTCGAGCCGGCCCTGCCCGGCTACCTTAACCGGGCCATCGACCGGCTGGGTTTCGGTCTGGTCAATAAGTACTGCTGCCGGTGGGCGGAACCCTTCTGGGACACCGACGCCCGGTACATCGGTTTTACGGCGGAAACAAAGGGACAATTCAACCTCTTCCTCAACCACCTGACGTATTCCGGGCTACCGGTCTTAACCACTTACACGTACGGGCAATACGCCCACACCGCCGCGGACCTTCCCGACGACGAGGTTGTAGCCTTGATAATGCGCAACCTGCGCACCATCTACGGAGATCACGTTCCGCCGCCAACGGAATTTTACCGGACGGATTGGGGTGGGGAGGAATACACCCGGGGTTCGTATTCTTTCGTGCCGGTGGGCGCAAGAAGTAAACTGTACGATGCCTTTACCGGTAGTTTTCACAATCGGCTCTTCTTTGCCGGAGAACATACCAACAGAGATTACCGGGCGACGGTACACGGAGCCTACTTCAGTGGCGTACGGGCGGCGCTGGAGGTGCTCCGCGTGGTCGGGAAAAGCGGCGGCCACCAAAACGAAAATACCTGATCGGAGGATGATCACCTGACTACTCACCAAACGGAAAAACGGAGGGCTCCTGAGGCATGCTATTCCGGACGTAAAAGCCGGACACGAAAATTACGCAGGGTCATGCTGTCTTCGCTCAGATTCCAGAAATACTGACGGATCGATTCGCCGGGCTGAACCCCCGCAAGTTTCAAGTCGAAAGCGAGCGAATCGCCGGCGGGATCCACGGTAGTCCGGGGGATGTTGATCTGTACCCATTTAACGGTTTCACCCTCCCGTTTTTGCTCGGTGACAAGACCGGGAAATTTCCACTTATTGTAGGTGTTGCCGTGGTAGCTATACGCAAACGTGGTGCGTAGCCAAAGGTCTTCTCCTACCGTAGAGACGGGCAGGGGAGCGTCCAGGATGTTGACAAATTCACGGCTACTTTGAGGGGGGATGGGCAGCAGGGTGTCGATGTCGGCAAAGAGCGATTTTGCCATGTTGCCGCCGGGAAATTTCTCGTTGGTATCCAGGTAGACGTAATCGTGCTTATCAAGGGTGGTTTTGCCGAAGACGTGCCGGTAATAGGTCTGGTTGACGAAATCGAGCGGAATGATCCGTTGGTTGTACTGCCAGTGCTGAAACAGGTTAAGGAGAACGAACGGGGTAAGGAGCAGCGGAACCAGGATTCGGGTTCGGAAACCGGCCCCCGAACCTTCCTTTGCACCTGCGTCCGCGCCCGAAACCCATGCAAGAAGAGCCGCGAGGGGCAGCGCCAGCAGGGCGTAACTCTGTACTACGGGGCGGCTCCCGAACGTATTCCCGTACCACCAGATGTGCCAGCTGAACAGCAGGTAGCAATTGCCGAGCAGGAAGATCAGAACCGGCGGAAACCACTCCCTGCGCAGCCAGACGACGCCGGCCAGCGCTAGAGCCATGATCGGGGTGTACACCAGCCACCCGCGCCGGAAACCGAATAAGCCCTCGTACAGGTGCGGTGCCGCCCAGTCGAAACCCAACCCGGCGTAGCCGTTTTGCCACCAGCTGCCCGTGCCGATTTTATAATAGACCAGCTGTACGGAAAATACGGCCAGTGCGACAACGAAAACAGGGAGGGTACGCCGGAAGTTACGCTTCAGGGTCGTCAGGTTTCTGAGACCGTAAAACGCCGGAATGGCAAAGACGACTATTTCGGAGCTGCGCACCAAACACATCAGACCGGCCAGCAGTCCCAGCTTGGCGAGGGCTCTCCGGCGGCGGCTTATTTGCGCGCTACCGGAGGAGGATGTTGCCGTGGTGCCATCGTCATCGGGAAGTTGCGAAAAGTGATACAGGAAGATGGCGTACAGAGAAAAAAGGTAGCCGTGCGTCATGTCCGGTTTCTCCACCATGTAATAGAAAAGGTTGGTCGCCAGCCCGGTTGCCACCAGCGTAAAAGCGACCACCAGATCGGTGAAGTAGCGCGCTAAAAAACGCCGCAGATACAGCAACCCGAGAAAGGCGAACAGCAGCCCCATCAGCACCACCATGAGCTGGTACGGATAACTCATGCCGTCCGCCGGTACGATGCCGGTAGCGGAAACGATGCCGTGCGTGACCAGAAAAGCCGGTGCCCAGATGACGGATAATCCGATGTTGTAAATCGGAAACCGATGGCCGGAGGCGGCCCGATTGAGCTGATAAACATTGCTGCTGACGTCGTACTCCTGAAAGTGCTTTTCGGCAAAGGCGTACTCCCCGACGTCGCCATAAATAAAGATGCCGGGCAGGTAGGCGTAGTAACCATAACCGTCCCAGTTGACAACGTTGGTGGTGCCCCGAAATACTTCGTTTCTGACTACCGAGGTGAGTACGATAACGACAAATACCAACCACATGGCCAGGCTACTTACCGAACGGACTTTTGATGTTCGTGGAATCATTATTGCTTCGCACTTTTTATACTCGGGTAACCTGGTTTGGGCGCGTCGGCCAAATCACCGGTCAGACATCGAATATCTTAAAACCCTACCTTCCCTTTCGCCGCGCCGCCAGCAGATACAGCACCGCCATTCGCACGGCCACCCCGTTCTCAACCTGCTCCAGGATGATGCTGTGCTCGGAGTCGGCCACCGCCGAATCGATCTCCACTCCCCGGTTGATCGGCCCGGGATGCATGATCACAACGGATTTATCGAGCCGGTCAACGCGCGCACGGGTGATGCCGAACTGGCGGTTGTACTCCCGCAGCGAGGGGATGAACTTCGTGTCCTGCCGTTCGAGTTGGATGCGCAGCACGTTGGCAACGTCGCACCAGGCGAGGCTGTCGTCTACGTTGTAGCTCACTTCCGCACCCAGGGTGCCTATATGCTTGGGAATCAGGGTCGGAGGGCCACACACCCGAACCTTTGCTCCAAGCTTCTGCAAACAGAATATGTTGGACAGGGCAACGCGGGAATGGGTGATGTCGCCGAAGATGCAAACCTTTTTACCGCGCAGATCACCACCTACGGCGTCCCGCATCGAGTAGGCGTCGAGGAGTGCCTGGGTCGGATGTTCGTGGGTGCCGTCACCGGCGTTGACGATGCTGGCGTCGATCCTGGAAGCCAGGAAGTGATGGGCGCCGGGGGCGGGGTGGCGCATCACGACCATGTCGACCTTCATGGCCAGAATATTGTTGACGGTGTCGAGCAGGGTCTCTCCTTTTTTAACCGATGAGCTGGCCGCGCTGAAGTTAACCGTATCGGCGCTGAGGCGTTTTTCAGCCAGCTCGAAGCTGATGCGCGTGCGGGTGCTGTTCTCGAAAAACAGGTTGGCGACGGTGGTATCGCGCAGGGCGGGAACCTTTTTGATCGGGCGGTTGATGACGCCTTTGTATTCACGGGCCGTGTCCAGGATCAGTTCAATGTCGGCGGCGGTGAGGTACTTGATGCCGAGAACGTGCTTGGTGGATAGTTGCTGGTCTGAGGGCATCTTTGCGTTTAGGAAGTGGTGAGGATGATCTGGTCCGTGCCGTGGCTGTCGGCCCACTGCACTTCCACGTATTCGTTTTCGAGGGTATCGACGGCGATGCCCCGATAGTTGGCGCGTACCGGCAGGGTACGACGGAAGCGGCGGTCGACCATCACGAGCAGTTCCACCTGCGCCGGACGGCCGTAATGATTGAGAGCCGTGAGAGCACTGACGGTAGTGCGGCCGCTGAACAGCACGTCGTCGACCAGTACCACGCGCTTGTCTTCCACCAGAAAGTCGATCTCGGTGGGGTGGGGGGTCAGATTGCCCTTGGCGGTACGGAAATCATCACGGTAAAAGGTCGTATCCAGCTTACCGTAATCGTAGCCGCTCACGCCCATCTCCGTCAGCCGGTCGCGCAGCCGTTCGGACAGTTCCACCCCCCCGGTCTGGATACCGATCAGGCACGTATTGGCGAAGTCACCGTGCTCTTCAATGAGGTGACGGCAGAGGCGCTCGATCGTAAGGGCGAAACGCGCGGAGGGATGAATGATGCGCTGGGCGGGCATGGGGCGAAGGTAGCTAAATAGTCAGGTAACGTGAAGCAAAATGTGGGCTGTTCACGTTGTCAAGTTCAGTGGTCAGCCAGGATGCACTAGCTGACTGATGTGGGCGGGGTCGCGGGTGCAGGGTAAAAGGTAAAGGAGCAGGGAGCGATCATCGTTTGAGTTGTGCTATAAATACCCTGTTTTTTGTTTTTAACTACGGAGACTTTAGCCGAGTCTCGCAAACCCGTTCGCACTCTTTTTAATCCATCCACTCGGTACCGATTTCGACGTGACCAACCCGGCCCGATCGGTCCGGCGGCCAGGAGGAATAGGGAAATCGGTTTAACGGTTACCCCGAAAGAACGGATGGATTTTACCCAGACCCGCATGAGCCGTCGTACGGGGTGATCGTAGCGGTAAAAAATCCGATTGCAAAGTAACTGTGTTTTTTTGAAATTATTTAAACATTTAAAAGTTTTATCCTTATATTTGCTTGCTGGCAAAATCTGAGTTCTTAGCTCTGACAAGCGCTTAACTGCCGGTATTCAGTAATTCAACTCCGGAAGGGGATTAATTGTATGCTTACCGGCTTCAGACGTCGACACGTATTTTTACTTTACAACAGTAGCCATGATCATCCGTAAAGCAAAGCAAAGTGATTTCGATCATCTCGAGACCTTTGTCTGGCAGGCCATCTTTCCGGCCTTCGACCAGCCCGACCTCACCGCGGCGCAGAGGGCCGAGAACGACGGCATGGTGGAATCGGCCCGCGGCGTGGTTTCCGCCGCCCTCGAACGCTCCGATACCGCCGTTTACGTTGCCATCGACCCCCGCGGTCGCAGCCTGGCCGGTTACCTGATCGCTGATGCCGCGCCTGGTGCCTACGCGGAAATCACCACCATTGTCGTGAAGCGAAGTTTTCAGGGGAAGCGGGTCGCCGAGAAGCTTATGCTGGAGGCCACTAAATTCATCGGCCGGGACCGGGCCGTCTCCCTGGCCGTACGGCACTACAACGGACGTGCCATTGCTTTTTTTGCTAAACACGATTTCCTGGATACCGGCGAGACGACCGGCAACCACGCCATTCCCCGCACCCTCATGCTGCGCGAGGCATATGAAATAGTGAATCCTCCCGCAGCGAAGTCCACGGAACCGCTGAAAGATGAAGCCTGGTTCAATTTTCCTTCCGCCGACGATGAACCCGTCTTCGAGCAACTCCCCGACTACAGGTTAGCGGTCGACGAAACCCCGCTGTACCGAACCGGCAGCAATGCGCTGTCTACCACCGTCGACGAATTCACCGATCCCGGAGAATCTTCCCTGACCGACAAACAGCTGTCAGATATGGAAGCCTTCATCGCCCGGGCCCGCGCAAAAAAAGGAACTTCCGCTCCCAGGGAAGAAGTCTTGCCTTTTGCCAAACCAAAGACGGCTCTTTCTCCGCGTCCATTGCTCCGACCTACGGCCGCTGCCATCGAATCCGCTTCGAAACGGTCCGCTGAGGCGATACCGTCCGCAAAGGGTAAGCAGCCGTCCGGCAGGTACAATATTCCCTTTGAGGTGGACTTTGGGGATGGCCGGATAGTTACGGAAGACAGTCCACCTTCCGAAGCCGTTAACGTTCCGACCACAAAACCGGTCAAAGTAGCCGGACCATCGTTCGAGTTCGCTTTCGGAGAAACATCCGGGGTCGCCGTCGGTGCGGACGCCAAGCAGGCGGTGGAGCCATCCGACGTTGCCCGGGCATCCGTGCAATCCACGTCCGGTAATCAGCATTCAGTACTGACGGCAGCCTTCGAGTCCGGTGCGGAAGCCAGGACCAAACATTGCCCCGACTGCGCGGCGGAGCTTCCCGTAATAGCCCGCTTCTGTTACGGATGCGGTTACCCGCAGCCTGAGGAAAATGAAGGCGCTGCCGGCCAACAAGCTCCCGGGGAAGAATTTCTTCAACTTGAAGAGCTGCCGGACAAGTCGAATAGCGCTCGCTTCGCCGCTGGAGACGGCAATCAACCTTTCGCAACGAAGGAAAATGACGGCTACCCGGAAGACTTGGCCAGTAAGAAAGAAAACTTCGAATCCGTTGATCCGAATGACCCGGGGCCGAAGGGATCGACCCGAACGTCGGCAATGATCTCAGGGAATAAGGAGATAAAGCAGGAAGGAAACGATGCGCTCACCAGCTATTCGGCCTCCGACCTTCGCCAATTACTTCGGGAGCACCTGCTGGCAACCGTCATCGACTATTTCGGGGAACAATCCTCGAACCGCTACCTCTCCCGCCTGGAAACCGCCACCTCGTTTCAACAAATCCGCGACGGAAGTCTCGACAGCTTACGCCGCTGGCTGAACGGTAGCCGGTCCGCTGCGGATGCCACCCGCCGCATTGACGATACCCTGGCCGACCTGACCGAGTACTTCATCGTTGAAACGGCCGGAGACCTTAGCAACAATGTACTGCCTCAACGCCTCCTCCGCCACCAAAGCGTAGACTGGAACACCGTCGATCTTTTTAAACTGGTAATGGACTACCTGGACTTCGACCGGGAAAACGAACGTATCTATACCGATTTCGTCTCGATGCCGGAACGCGCCCTCCGCAACGCCAGCAGGTCTTTCCTCCGGGCGGGTAAAGACGAGCGTATCTTTCTCATCTGCGATCAGAGTTTGATCAGTCGGGCAAAGAACGGTTTCGCCGTTACTGATTCCGGCCTGTATTGGAAAACGGTACTTCAACCCGCCGGGGTTGTATTGTTCAATTCTCTGAAGCGGATTAAACTGGAAAAAGGCCACCTGAGACTCGACGGTCAGTTCTTTAACGCCGGCGGATCACTGAATCTTAAACTAGCGCTTTTGCTGCGGAAACTGGGGCGGATGTGACATCGGTTTCCTCTTCGGATCTCAGTGCGATCCGAGCGTTGATTTGTATAATCGGCGATTTGCTTTTCGTTTGATTTACTATAGACCGCTGAAGTTAACAGCACCCTCAGTGGCTAGTCATATCATTACGTCGATTAGTACACTGCTGGATAAATGCGGCAATATTATCCCCCGGCCCCTGCAAAGGAGGGGAGGTGATCAACATTTACCTGGCATTGTAGTCGATTTGTCCTGAAATTCAAACTTTAAGAATTTGGCCTGTGCGTATTTCCACGTCTGTCTACAATCAGACTTTCTGACTGATGAGGCCGCCTTCGTCCTCCCTTTTGCGTGGTCATTTTGTCTTAATCTACATACCACGATTCCAGATCAACCATCCCGCTTCCGCCTGCCGGTGCAGCATCCGTAAACCGTTCCCGGTACCCGCGCCGGCTTCAGCTGCTTTTTGCAGAAAGGCGGTGGGGTTGGGGTTGTAAACCAAATCGTAACAAAAGTGAGCGGCGGATAGGGCAGCGTATGGCAGCTCGGGAAAAGTGTCGGTATTAGGGGCCATGCCGAGGGGCGTGGTATTGATGATCAGATGATGATCGGCCAGAATCTCCGGGTTCAGGTCGGCGTAAGTCAGGCGGTCCGGGCCGGAGGAGCGACTAACGGACGTGGTGCTTACCCCCAGTTCGCGCAGGGCTTCGTGTACGGCCAGGGAGGCACCGCCCGTACCCAGTACCAGGGCGCTGGTCTCTTCCAGAAAAGTTTCCAGCAGGTCGTTGTTGGTGGGGAGGCCGAACGCCTTCCCGGTCCAGTCGGATTCTTGCAGAAAGTCGAGGAGGTCGGCCTGGAAGCCGAGGTAATCCGTGTTGAAGCCGGTGAGGGTGCCGTCATCTTCCACGCGGATACAGTTCACCGCGCCGATGCGTTTCGCGGCGGGATCGAACCGGTCGAGAAAGGGAATAACGTTCTGCTTGTGGGGAATGGTGACGTTCAGCCCGCGCAGGTCGGGATGGTCGGCAAACAAGCCGTCAAAACCAGTGAATTGCTCTATGGCAAAGTTGTGGTAGCGGTGGGTGGCGGCAAGGCCCAGCTCCGCAAACTTGTCGGTGAAGTAGCCCTGACTGAAGGAGTGCGAGAGGGGGTAGCCGATTAGCCCGTAAGTCATAATGATATGCGATATGCGATTCTTGATATGCGACTTGAGCTGCCGCACGTCCCGGTCGTCAGAAGGGGAGCAGGGGTTAAATTACATTGTAATCTAACCATCCTTGTATCCCGCGACCGCGCCCTTACAATGTCAGTCTTGTCTTTCCGGGATCAACCGGGCCTCTTCCTTTGCCGGCGGGGCGAAACGGTCCATCAGAAATACGATCACCAGGCCTAATACCACGGCGATGATCACGCCGGTCAGGTAAGTATTTTCTCCTTCATAACTGCCGGGCATCACGGGTTGTTTGAGCATGGGCACCTCTTCTCCGTGACTGTTCGAGCGCGTTGAAAGTACGTTTTGCCAAGGCCACAGCGTGCGCAGGGAGCCGAGCATGAACCCGGTCAGTAACGCCATGGTCTGGTTGGGGTACGTTTTGAACGTATAAGTGATGACGCGGCTGAAAACCGCCAGGCCGACCAGACACCCGAGGGCGAAAACGCCGACGGTGATCAAGGCGGAGCCGTCGGAAACGTTGCGTACGGCGGTGAGGACCACCGCGTACATGCCCAGTAACAACAGGATGAACGAGCCGCTGATGCCCGGCAGGATGAGCGCCGAGATCGCAATCGCCCCAGCTAAGAATACCAGCAGAGGATTGTCGCTGCCCGCCATGGGGTTGATGGTCGTAAGCCAGAAGGCGAGGACCGTTCCAACGACCAGTAGTGCGACGGCGGTCACGTTCCAGTTGGTGATCTGACGGCCGATGTAAACGGCCGAGGCGACGATGAGCCCGAAGAAGAAGGCCCAGACGATCGGGGGATACATCTCCAGCAATTCCGTAATGGCCAGCACCGCAATGCCCAGGCCGGTCACCATTCCAATGCCGAGTTGAAGAATGAATCCTCCGTCGGCAGCCGCCCAGGCGGCGGCAAACCCATCGCGGCGCCCCGCCCCGATCACATCCGGACCGAGGATGCCGCCGATGGCCGCCAGCAGCCGCTCGTAAATACCTGTGATGAAGGCGATCGTGCCGCCGCTGACCCCGGGGATGGCTTCGGCGATGCCCATGGCCATGCCCTTCAGAATGATGGAAAAGTTCATTGAGTCGCTTTAATGGTTTGTTTTAAAACGGTCTGCCGGATCAGTTACTTTTCTGCTTGACCGCCGCGTACATGGCCTCTATTTCCTCCAGGTTAAAAGTACCGTCGAAAGAATTCTGAAATACGAATTCCTGGTCGCCCCGGTAAATGATGTGGCGAAACCCGTACAAAGACGTAGAGTCGATCTGGTTGAGGAAAACAAAACCATCGGGTTCTTCCCTCACGATGCGCTCGAAGTAGCGGTTGTCGCGCACCAGTTCGAGCTGTTCGGATTTGAGCCGCGCCATATCGTTGGTGCTCGCCTGGCTGGCGAGCACCTGCACCGAGTAGCGGTCGGCGGGGCTTCTCACGGTCACGTCCTGCATGATGCCGGAGAGGTTGGTGGCGTTCACTTTGGCACTGTCGGGCGCCATGATCTTGACCGGGATCTGATACTTCATCAGATCCAGTTCTTTCCAGTTATCGGTGGCTTCGGCGGCGCAGGCGAGAAGGATCAGGGCGAGGACGCAGGATGCAAGGATTCGCATGGAGGGAGATTTTCTATTATCGGTTGTCAGCTGTAGATTGCCGATTGTTGGTTATCAGACGGGAGAACCGGCAACCGCAAAACTAGCGAAGCTATCACCGCCAAACGTCTTTTTTTAGGTAAAAAGCGTTTTTAAGCCAACTGTTTGTAAATTTGCACTTTCCCAACAAAACAACCCATGATTCAACGCCTGCACATCCGCAACTACGCGATCATCGAAGAGCTTCAGCTTGATTTTGCGGAAGGGTTGAGCATCATCACCGGCGAAACCGGCGCGGGTAAATCGATCGTGCTCGGTGCCCTCAACCTGATCCTTGGGGGGAGAGCCGATAGCAAGACGCTATTTGATGCCGGGCAGAAATGCATCATCGAGGGCCGCTTTAACGTCGAAGCCTATAACCTGAAAGATTTTTTCGAAGAACATGACCTGGACTACGATCGGGAACTGATCATTCGCCGCGAGATCACTCCCTCGGGTAAAAGCCGGGCTTTCGTGAACGACACCCCGGCTAACCTGAAGGTACTGCAGCGCCTGGGCAATACGCTGATCGACCTCCATCAGCAATTCGATACCCTTTATATCAACAACGCGGAGTTTCAGATGGAACTCCTCGACGCTCTGGCCGGTCAGCGCGAGTCCGTAGCGGATTACCGCCGGCAATACGCGCAACTGCAGACCAATCGCCGCCGCCTCGCCCAGCTCAACGAAGAGGCCGCCCAGGCCCGCCGCGAACAGGAATTCCTGGAATTTCAGGTCAACGAGTTCGACGAAGTCGCCCTCGTTGCCGACGAGCAGGAAACGCTCGAGGGCGAACGTCACCGCCTCAGCAACGCCGATGAGATCAAGCAACTCACCAGCGGCATCTTCCACTACCTGGCCGAAGACGATAACGCCGTCACCGACCAGCTGATGGCCATCGGCAGCAAGCTCCTCCCCCTGGCGTCCGGTGACCCCAAACTCCAGGTACTTTACGACCGTTTTGAGGGCCTTCGCCTCGAACTCGACGAGGTGGCCGCCGATCTCGAAGCCTTCGGTGACGATACCGAGGTCAATCCCGAACGCCTCGAAGAAGTTGAAGAGCGTATCAACCAGATCTACCGCCTGCAAAACAAACATTCCGTCACTTCCGTCGGGGAATTGCTGCAAATCTTTGAAGAACTTTCCGGCCGCCTCGGTCACTTCGCCGATCTTGGGGGAGAGATTGAAAAGCTGACCAAAGAGGGCAAGAAACTCTCCGCCGGTCTGCTCAAGGTCGGTGCCGTACTCCGCAAGGGGCGTCAGAAAGTAGCGCCGAAATTCAGTAAAAAAGTGCAGGCTCAACTCGCCGAACTGAGCATGGAGAACGCCCAGCTGGTCGTTGATTTTCAGGCGCTTGATAAACCCGGTCCGCACGGCCTCGACGAAGTCCGCTTTCTCTTCAGCGCCAATAAGGGGGGGCGGCTGCAAACGATTAAAGACGCGGCCTCCGGTGGCGAAATGAGCCGTCTGGCCCTGGTCACCAAATCTCTGGTTGCTTCCGCCATGGAACTTCCCACCCTGATCTTCGATGAGATCGACTCCGGTGTTTCCGGCGACGTGGCTCAAAAGATGGGCAACATCCTGACCGACCTCAGCCGTCATCACCAGGTAGTCGTCATCACCCACAGCCCCCAGGTGGCCAGCCGGGCCGACCGCCACTACTTCGTCTATAAACAGGACCGCGCGGATGCCGACCGCACCATTACCAAAGTTCGGGAGCTCGACCGGGAGGAACGGATTCGCTCGATTGCGGTGATGCTGTCGCAGAACCCACCCAGTGAGTCGGCTTTGTCAAATGCGCGGGAGCTGGTGGAAGCGTAATCGTCCGGAAAAGCGCTCTCCGCGCGCGCCGACCAATTGCTCTTCGAGCTAACGTGCTTAAGTGCTCGTAAAGTGCGGCGTCCGTCGCGGCGCTCGGAGAGCGCCGGATTCGGTTATAGCCAGGACTGGTAATACTTTCCGTCGTCAATCCGCTCCGCCTCTACGGTAATCTTAAGCGGAGCAAAAGTATCGATCATCACCGCCAGTTCTTCCGTCTTCGTGTGCCCGATGCTGCCCTCGTAGGTGCCCGGGTGCGGGCCGTGGGGGATACCGCCGGGGTGTAGCGAGATGTAGCCGGGGCCAATGCCCGTCCGGCTCATAAAGTCACCGTCGACGTAGTACAGCATCTCGTCGGAGTCGATGTTGGAATGGTTGTAGGGCGCGGGAATAGATTGCGGGTGGTAGTCGTAAAGCCTGGGGCAGAAAGAACAAATGACGAACGACTTGGTCTCGAAGGTCTGGTGCACGGGCGGCGGCTGGTGGACGCGGCCGGTGATCGGCTCGAAGTTGTGGATGCTGAATCCGTAGGGGAAGTTGTAGCCGTCCCAACCGACCACGTCGAAAGGGTGGGAGGCGTAAACCAACTCGTGCAGCATTCCCTGCTTCTTTATCTTGATCGTGAATTCGCCTTCCTCGTCGTGGGTCTCCAGGTTGGCGGGCAGTTTCAGGTCCCGCTCGCAAAAAGGAGAGTGCTCCAGCAGCTGGCCGAAATGGTTGCGGTAGCGCTTCGGGGTATATATCGGGTCGGTGGATTCGCAGAAAAGCAGGCGATTGTCTTCCGTGTCAAATTCAATCTGATAGATCATACCCCGGGGAATGATCAGGTAGTCGCCGTATACAAAGGGGATGTTACCGACCAGGGTGCGCAGCGTACCCGTACCGCGGTGAACGAAAAGCATCTCGTCGGCGTCCGCGTTTTTGTAGAAGTATTCCGTCAGGGACTTTCGTGGCGCGGCCACGCCGATCTGGACGGTGTCGTTGACCAGCAGCGCTTTGCGGCTGTCCAGAAAATCGTCCTCCGGGGCCACGTTGAAACTTACCAGCTTTCGGGACCTGATGGTTTTGGCTTCGGCAATCTTCGGGGAGACGTCGGTACTCCTCACGATCTCCTTCACCTGCGTCGGTCTTTGCAAATGATAGAGTAAAGACGACATCCCGTCGAAGCCGATGGTGCCGAACAGCTGTTCGTAGTGCAGCTCGCCGTTGGGCTTTCGAAACTGGGTGTGGCGCTTGGGGGGGATATCGCCTAGTTGGTGGTAAAGGGGCATGAACGGGGAATTATAGTTGCAAATATAAATGTTGTCTTGCTAAATGACGACGTTCATTTGATTTGCCCCGTCAGGCTTACGCACGCTCGCAATTAATCCTGGCGGTTCTTTTTTTCTTGCTAAGTCGGGATATGCGGCGGATCTCAGGCCTGCGATGGAAATGGGTTGACAATTGCCGGAAACTCCCGCGCCGGGGGCTTCTACGGGCACCCGGGACCTGCTCCGGGGCGGGGAACCGGTAGTGGTGGCTAAGCAACATTCATCAAAGACAAACAGACGATCATTCCACAACGTCGTACTCCTTGATCTTCCGGTAAAGCGTCCGCTCGCTGATGCCCAGTTCCGCGGCAGCTTCTTTCCGCCGGCCGTTGTGCTTGCGCAACGCCTTGCGGATCAACTCGCGCTCGGCGTTAGCGAGGCTGAGGTCCTCGTCCACTACTTCGCTCTCGTCGTAGGCGCGCTGCATATCGTGGTTAACGATGATGGGGTCGTTGTCGGTGTGCTGGGGGCTGAATACCGGGCGGCGGTCATTGCTCCTCTGTCCTTTCCTTGCACCCGCGTACGCGCCCCCGTTAGGAACCGCCGGCGAAACATCGAGGTCGCGAAGGTCGTAAGCCTCGGTAGCAATGTTGCCGGCATCGGCCGCAAAGCGATCGATCTCCGCCGCCGCCGCCGGATAATTGCCCGGCAGGGCCAGCGAACGCACCTGGGCGGCATCCCGCACGCTGAGGTCGTTGCTGCGAATAAGATCGGCGATCAGGTTCTTGAGGTGGGTCATGTCCTCCTTCATGTCGAAAAGGACTTTGTAGAGAATTTCCCGCTCCTGGAAGTTGTTGCCCGGGTTGTCGGGCTGATCCTGCTGCCTGATGGCCGGCAGGTTGCGTTGCATCAGTTGCGGCATCTGTTCGGCCAGGTCCACGGCGGTGAGTTCCCGCTTTTCGGAAAGGATACTCAGCCGCTCGGCCGCATTCTTCAACTCCCGGATGTTACCCGGCCAGGCGTAATGCTCCAGCAGCCAGCGGGCTTCCTCGTCGAGCTGAATGGCCTCGATGTTTTGTTTCTCGGCAAAGTTGTTGGCGAAGTAGCGGAAGAGCAGGTAAATATCTTCCGGCCGCTCCCGCAGGTTGGGTATTTCGATCGGCACCGTGCTGAGGCGGAAGTACAGGTCTTCGCGGAATTTGCCCTCCCGAACCCGCTCCAGCAACTTACGGTTGGTGGCCGCGATGACGCGAACGTCGGTCTTTTGCACTTTATTGGAACCCATTTTGATGAACTCCCCGTTTTCGAGAACGCGCAGCAGGAAGGTCTGGGTCTGGAGTGGCATCTCCCCGATCTCGTCCAGGAAGATGGTGCCACCGTCCAACGTCTCGAAGTAACCCTTACGCGCTCCGTCGGAGCTGGTGTAAGCACCCTTCACGTGGCCGAACAGCTCGGAGTTGATCGTTCCCTCCGGTAGCGCACCGCAGTTGATGGCGATGAACCCCTGGTGTTTGCGCGTGCTGCTGTCGTGAATGATGCGGCTCATCACTTCCTTGCCCACGCCGGATTCGCCCATGATGAGCACGGAGAGGTCGGAGGAAGCAACACGTACAGCCGTGTTCAGGGCGTTCTCCAGGGCGGGGGAGCGGCCTACGATGCCGTAGCGGCGTTTTATGGTGTCTAGATTGGCCATGGTGGGGTGGGGTGTTCCCGGATTCCGATACTGCTTCGCAGCGATCTTCATCCGGGGTTGCGGGAGGTTGGACTCCTTCGCAGTCAGCGTCGTTCGCCAAACAGGGTGGCGGAGGTGGAGCCGGTAATTTTTACGGTCACGTACATCCCCGGCTTTTCGGCCGCCAGCTTGGGAAAGACGACCATCCGGTTCTGCGTAGTACGGCCCTTCCAGTCCTGGTCGGATTTCTTGGAATCGCCTTCAATCAGTACTTTAAAGGTCTTGCCAACCTCGGCGGCGTTCAGCTCGCGGCTGATGTCGGTTTGCAACTCGATGATCTCCGTCAGGCGGCGTTTTTTCACCTTTAGTGGTATATCGTCTTCGAACTTCCGGGCGGCGGGGGTTCCGGGGCGCTCGCTGTAAAAGAACATATAGCTCATGCTGTAGCGGGCGTAGGCCACCATGCTCACGGTGTCCTGGTGTTCTTCTTCGGTTTCGGTGCAGAAACCGGTGATGATGTCGGAACTGATGGCACAGTCGGGCATGATCTCGTAAATACGGTCGACCTTTTGCTTGTACCATTCGCGGGTATAGGTCCGGTTCATCAGGTCCAGGATGCGGGTGTTGCCGCTCTGCACGGGCAGGTGGATGTATTTGCAGACGTTCTCATGGTCGCGCATGGCGTAGAGCACGTCGTCGGTGATGTCTTTAGGGTGGCTGGTGCTGAAGCGGATGCGCAGGTCGGGGTCGACGGCAGCGGTCATCGTCAGTAACTCGGCGAAGTTGACGATCTCGTTGCTCTCGGGGTTCTCCCATTTGTAGCTGTCTACGTTCTGGCCCAGCAGCGTCACTTCGCGGAAACCCTTGTCGAACAGGTCGGTCGCTTCGGCAACGATGCTGAAGGCGGAGCGGCTCCGCTCGCGGCCCCGGGTGTAGGGCACTACACAAAAGGAGCACATATTGTCGCAACCCCGCATGATGGAAATGAAGGCGGTGACGCCGTTGCTCTGCAGGCGGACGGGGCTGATGTCGGCGTAGGTTTCTTCGCGGCTCAGGAAGACGTTGACGCCTTTTTCGCCTTCTTCGGCACCGGCCACGAGGCCGGGCAGGTCGCGGTAGGCATCGGGGCCGACGACGAGGTCGACCAGCTTTTCTTCTTCCAGGAATTTAGCCTTCAGGCGCTCGGCCATGCAGCCCAGTACGCCGATCATGGTGCCGGGTTTTTCCCGCTTGATCTTATTGAATATCTTCAACCGCTTGCGCACGGTGTCCTCCGCTTTCTCGCGGATGGAACAGGTATTGACCAGGATCAGGTCGGCGGATTCCATGTCGCGCGTCGGACTGTAGCCCGCTTCGCCGAGAATGGAGGCGACGATCTCGGAATCGGAGAAATTCATCTGACAGCCGTAGCTTTCGATGTAAAAAGCCTTTTCACCCGGTTTTTTAGGCGCGAACTCTGCACCGAAGGCTTCGCCCTGACGTTTTTCGTCGACGGTCTTGGCGTTCAGATCCAGCAGCGTGGGATTGTCGTTGTACATAGGGTAACCCTTTAAGCCGCAAAGGTACGGAGTGGGGGTGACAATTTGGCAGGGTGGAGTGGGTGTTTTACTTTTCGCTTCGCGATTTTTTTCGACCGGAACCAGCTTTCTCCTAAAGCGGACATATTGCTTTACAATTTTCCTGGCTGCGCTTCGCGTTTAGGACTGGAGCGAACTCTCTCCGAGAGCGAAGTATTGTTCCACAATTCCTGATCGCGCTTCGCGCTTTATTTTGGAACACAGAGTTGCAATGAAGGAGCACGAAGTTACACAGAGGTCCTCGTCTAGCAGCCGTCGTTGGAAGTGTTGGAGTAGGCCGTTTCGGGCGCGGCCGCAGGTGCAGTAGAAGGATTAAGGGCCAGGGTTTCAAGCCAAGGTCTGGAGTCCTTCTTTAGAATTTTGGGGTAGCAGGCTTTGAGATTCGGTTTCCACTTAACCGTCCCCGTAAAACCGTTGCGTATCCGACAATTCTACCGCTTCGCGACCAACGTTCGGTGCCCGGAAGTGAAACACGCAGCTTTTGCCTCCTTCTGCCATTAAGCTTGAGACCCAAAGCCAAGTAGCGTTGTAAAGCCTGAAAGCTTCAACTTGCATCATCGAACTACGGCCTTGAGCCTGATAGCAAATATAGCCCGCAAATGACGTTAAGAAATGGAAACTGTATGAGCCACCACAAATTTCAAAACCCTTCCCCAAAGGCTGCTGTAACCGATAAACCAAGAAAGTGAAAGACGAGGTTTGGGGCGAGTTTTTCCATTTTAGGCATTTGCGGGCTGAATTTGCGTTAAGCCAGGGTCCACAGCCAAAGGGTTTTGCTTCTTTTGGCTTCAAAAGAAGGCCGCCGGCAGGCAGATAATACTTAGAGACGTACTACAATACTCTAAATTCGAGCACTTTGCCCCTCACTTCGGGAACAAGCCATACAGCCAGAGGGGTGAAGTAGCGGGTGCAAAGATGTGTGTAAACCGTAGGTTTCAAGCCCTCGCCCTTAGATTTTCGCTTACTCCGTGGCTACAAACTCAACCCCTGCTTGTACCGATGATCGGGGTCACTGGCCAGGCGGATCTCCTGGTTCAGTTCATCAATTTCTACAACGCCGTCCCGCAGCCGCACGATGCGGTGAGCGTGCTCGGCGATGTCCGGCTCGTGGGTAACCACGATCACAGTGTTGCCATTCGCCTGAATCTTCTCGAATATCTCCATGATCTCGATGCTCGTCTTGGTATCCAGGTTGCCGGTGGGTTCATCCGCAAGAATGATGGCGGGGTTATTCACCAGGGCCCGGGCGATGGCTACGCGCTGGCGCTGACCGCCGGAGAGCTCATTGGGGCGGTGGTCCGTCCGGTCACCTAGGCCTACGGAGGCGAGTACGTCGTGGGCCCGGGCTTCGCGTTCCTTACGGCTCACCCCGGCGTAGACCAGGGGCAGGGCGACGTTCTCCAGCGTTGTCTGGCGGGGAAGGAGGTTAAAGGTCTGGAAAACGAAGCCGATCTTTTCGTTGCGAATATTGGCCAGTTCGGTGTCGTCCATCTTGCTCACGTCCTTACCGTCCAGCTCGTACTGGCCGGCCGTCGGGGTATCCAGGCAACCCAGCAGGTTCATCAGGGTCGACTTGCCCGAGCCGGAGGGGCCCATTAACGCCACGTACTCATTGGTATTGATCAACAGATCGATCCCGCGTAGGGCGTGGACTTGCGTCTGGCCCATGATGTAGGTCTTGGTGAGGTCGTTGATCTTGATTACGGGGTGCATGGTGGCGTAGTTGGTGGTATGGTGAGTAATGGGAGAAGGTGAATCAAGATTGTAGGGGTAGAGATAATACTATCACTACTACCATACTAAATCACCCTGGGAACGCGGAAAAAACCACCTTCCATATCAGCGTCCGGAGCATTCTCCAGGGCAAGATCGCGGTCGATGTGTTCACCGACCTCGTCAGGGCGCAGCACGTTTTCCGCGCCGGTGACGTAGCGAAGGGGCTCGATGGCGTCCAGTTTCAGCTCGTCCAACTTCTCCACCATGCCCAGGATATTCCTGAGGTCGCGTTGCAGCTTCTCGGATTGCCCGGGCGTGGGGTTGAGGCGGGAAAGTTTCGCTAGACGCGATATTAAGGCGTTGTCTACGGTCATGGTATTCTTTTCTACAAATGTACGGTTGGGGGGGATGAACAATTGTGTTATGATGTTTTGCGGCTTTAGTCGGTGCTGTATTACTAAGTTTCTTAAGCCGCGCTACAACGCCCCCCGCAACCCCAGCTCGATTACCTCCAAGTTCTCCACCCGCCCTTCAGCCACATCAAACCGCAACAGCGTACGCATCCGGTGAAAGCCGTGCTTGCCGCAGGCACCGGGGTTCATGTGCAGGCAGGTGCGCTTTTTGTCCATCATAACCTTCAGGATGTGGCTGTGGCCGCAGATGTAGAGGCCCGGTTGGTGCTCGTCCAGTAGTTTGCGGACGCGGGGCGTGTATCGGCCGGGGTAGCCGCCGATGTGGGTGATGAATACGCGCAGGCCTTCCACTTCAAAATCGAGGTTAAGTGGCAGCCGTCTCCGCACGGCCGTATCGTCAATGTTGCCGTATACGCCGCGAAGCGGTTTGAAGGCTTCCAACTCATCGAGCAGGGATTCATCGCCTACGTCGCCGCCGTGCCAGATTTCGTCGCAGTCCTGGAAGTAATCGAAGACTTTGGGGTCGAGGTAAGAATGGGTGTCGGAGAGAAGGCCGATCTTCATGGTGATATGGTCTTATGGTTGTGTGGGCTTTTACGACCGGACCTGAGTGCTCTCCGAGTACTCATTAGGGTTCAACGTTCGGAGCATGTGAACGTCTGGTCGGTCAGGTAAACGGGAGCGCTTCGCGCTTTTTTTTTTGACACACAGAGCTCACAGACTCAAGACGAGCGGATCTTTTAGCTGTGGTGGAATTGGTGGCTGTGGGAGAGACTGTAGCTGGATGGCGTTGGCGCGGAGCCGTCTCCGACGGCAAGCACACTGGCGGAGACTGCTGCGCGTTCCGTGCTTATCGGTAGAACGGAAAATCATCGTGGCACGTTTTCTCAGCGCATATACCGGAGTGGTTTCCTGTTTTTCCGGTTTTTACCGCTTGAACAGCGCTGAAGTCCGGACGGGAAGGCCCGGTAGTTGGATAAGGAAAGGCGTTATTGAAGCGACGTGTTCGCTTCAATAACGCCTGTAACAGAAATCTCGTACGGTAGCCTATCGGCCTATCCGGTCCGGCAGCCTGGAAAGACTACGGAACCAACAGACCAAAGTTCCAACTAAACGGAGAGCTGCAAATCCGGACCCAGCGCATAATTCCGCACTACCTGAAGCAGCCGTCGGCGGGCGCTAAAGCGCACGCGCGGTACGGAGGCCTGAGCCTGGGTGAGCTCCGCCAGCTCTCCGCGCAGGACCGGGTCGGCAGCCAGGGCTGCTTCCGTCGCCCGCGTCTGGGCCGGGGTGCTTTCGCCGTACAAATAGGCGACGATGTCATTAGGGGTAAAAGTTTGATTCATGATCCAAATTTAGATTGATTAGAAAAATAGTAATCAGAAAAACAGGAGCCGGGGGGATGGCAACTGGTTACCTGGATTTTCAGTTTTAATTACTCCCGCACCCACGTCTGCGTCCGGTAGAGCCCGGTCCAGTGTTTGCCGCGGATGAATAGTTTGTCGGGGTCGTCGTTTTCGTACCAGGCGGAGAGTTTGTAATCGGAGCCTTTCTGTGGGTCGGTGATGGTACCGCCGGACCAATAATCGCCGTCTTTTTCAAGATCCTTGATGATCACGAGGCCGAGTATGGGTTTGCCCTTGTCTTTGCCGCTACAGTTATCGCAGACGGCGTCGTTATTACCGGTCAGGATCTGAATGATCTTACCCTGATACGTACCGCCCTGCTCGTAAATTTCGATGACGGATCTGGCCTCGCCGGTGTCGTCGTCGAGGGTCTGCCAGCGGCCGGCGGGCGTAGCGGTGGTCTGCGCGCCAAGGCCGCAGGAAAAAAGTACCGCAATGATTAGTGGGAGAAAGTAGCGTTTCGCCATGTATGCTTTTTGATGATCGGTAAGATAACGGACTAATTGTTGGTTTTGGTATCGGGGGCATACTTTTTTGGCGGGGACGCGGGATGCAAGGGGGTGGTTTCCTTCGGAAGAGCGGGGTGGAGGGTTAAGGCACTGCTCTTCGAAGCGCCAGCTTTGCATCCCGCGGCCGCGCCATAATATAACAGCAAAAGGGCCTCTATCTGAAAGAAAGAGGCCCAAACGCTACTGTAATGGGTAAAATATTATTTGAAATCGAAGGTGACACCAAAGCGGAAATCAATACCACGCTTAAAGCTGCGGTACTGATAATCGGTACCCTTATAGGTACTTTCGATTATGAAGGGGTCATCTAGGATGTTAAGGACACTAGCCCGTAAGCGAATGTTACCAAACTTTTTACTGGCCACGAAGTCCAATTGAGTACGCGATTGCAGGTACTGGTCGAGCGCGCTTACGGTAGCCAGCGCCAGGAGCTGGTCGCCCACGGAATTAAGCGAGAGCGCGACGTCCCAGCCTGCTTCTGGATTAAGGTAGTTCAGCGCACCGTTGAGGATGTAGTCGGGCTGATTGAGGAATGGTGCCTCCTCACTGGCAAAAGCCGACGTGGCCTGGGTTTCTACTTTACTTTTGATGTAGGTTGCGTTGGAAGACAGCGAGAAGCGCTCCAGCATAGGGCTGATGAAAGCAAGGTTTTTACGGATTTCCAACTCGATGCCAAACAGATTGCCAGAAGGAGTATTGTCGTACTGGAATTCCTGGTTGCTGGAAGCCAGGCGCTGGCGGATAATGGGGTCGGTAAAGTCTTTGTAGTATCCGCTGAGAGCAATCAGTTCATTGCCTCCGAGGAAGTATTCAAAACGAAGGTCGAAATTGCTTACAAGGCTACGGCCGAGGGAGTCGGGGTTACCTCTTTCAAATGTCGCGGTGAGCGGATCAAAGATGGCAAAGGAACTGATCTCCCGCATGTTTGGGCGGGCAAGGGTCCGGGAGAACGTACCCCGAATATTGAAGTCTTCAATTACTTCGTAAATGATGCTTGCGGAGGGCAGTACGTCTAGCTCGTCGATCAGGCCGTTCTTGCGGGTTGTATCGCGGCTGACGGTTTCCATGTCCGTAGTTTCCACGCGAGCACCGCCAACGAACTTAAGATTATCGCGAAGTTGGTAAATCACCATACCATAACCGGCAGATACCGTCTCTTTGCCGGTGTAGCTGTCTTCAAAACGGGTTTGATCGCTCAGGTAGTGACCGATGTTATAGTCGCCGTCGTCTTCCTGGCTGAGAATGCCGGAATTTTCATACCTGGTAAAAAGGTTGATGTCTCCGTTGAACTCGTTGAGTGGCGTAGCTCGCCTGGTGCTTTCCAGCTGGAACTGATCCTGAGTGCTCACCCGGTCCTTGGTGCTGTAATAGCCACCAACCTTAATACTGTTACCACTCTTTTTACCAAAGGGCATACTGATGTCAACTTTACCAGTCATCTGCTCGTCTTCGAGGTTACGCCAGAAAAGAATCGGGGAGTTGATATCGGCACCTCCAAAACCGTAGTTCCCGGTTTCGGAATTAAAAATGTTTTCGAAGAAGCGGGTGTGGGGCTCGACCTGTGAGCTGTTTACCATACTTGCGCGCCATTCAACCTTGAGATTGTTGACGCCGGGGAAGCTGTGCTCCCCCCCGAGCTGGAAGTTTTGAAGTTCCTGCTCGACGAAACTGATTTGGCTACCCTGAAGCAGACGCGGTGCGATCAGGTTGTCCGGGCGATCCCCCTGTACCGTACGGCCTACCTTTTCGGTAGTGTGGTTGTACATGCCGGTAAAGTTAATCTCGTTGTTGGCACCGATGCGGTAGGCCAGCCCGAGAAGACCACTGGTGGTAGGATTGAGGGTACTACGGTTGGTGTTGAGATTCAGGGTCTGGAAGAGGCGCTCGTCTTCAAAATCCTGGACTTCAAAATTAGCTTCCTGATAATTCTGCAGGTGCTGGTAGTCCTGCTTAAAGGAGGCCGTAGCGGTTACGCCAAGGGTATTGAGGCCCATCTCGTATTTATTACCGTACGAAACGGAAACGCCATGGTCGAGATTACTTTGGCCAAAGGTAGGAGAATACTGAGGACTAATTCCCTTAATGGTTTGGTCTATTGCCTGAGCGGCTTCTTCGTTGCCCCGACGGGCTTCCCGTTCACCGTTCCGGTTCAGAAACTGGCGGATATTGTTATCGGTTAGTGACTCTGGAATCGAACGGCTATTGTCGTAGCCAAAATAATCACCACTATCACCTTCGGAAGTAAGGAAATTATCAATCAGGTTACTTTGGCTGTTGTAGCCGGTGCTCAGCGAGACGGAAAAAGTTGGTAGGTCGGGAAACTTCTTGGTCCGGATGTCGATATTTCCACCGGTAAAGTTGCCGGGCTGGTCCGGAGTAAAGGTTTTGCTCGTACTGATGTTGTCGATCAGGTTGGTCGGGATCAGGTCCAATTGAGCGCTATTGCGATAAGGATCCGTAGAAGGAACGATCAGGCCGTTGAGCTGGGTGAGGGAGTAACGATCACCAAGGCCGCGAATAAGAACGTACTTGCCGTTGGCAACACTGGCACCGGTTACTTTCTTGAGCGCACCGCTGGCGTCGGTGGCACCGTAGCGCGCCATCTCCTGTACCGAGACGTTATCGGAAATTACAACAGATTCTTTACGTTCGACGAGAACGGCCACTTCGGTATTCGTAAGACGCTCCGCTTTAACGGTGACGTTCAAATCAAGGGCGACACCTTCCTCGTCGCTCATGATCACGTCTTCGTAGGTAACCTCACCGTCGGTGATGATGATGTTTTCGCGCACAACGTTCGGGTAGCCGATGTTGGTGTACTCGATGATGTAAGTGCCAGGGTCGAGCCTAAGGCTGTATTTACCATCGAAGTCGGTGGTCGTACCGGTAGAGGTTCCCTGAACAATGACGTAGGCACCGATGATGGTTTCACCAGAAGCTTTGTCTTTGATGGTGCCGCTAAGGGCTCCCTGAGCAAAAACGGAAGTGGTGAAAAGGAAGAAAAGGGCGGCTAGGCCGCAGAGTTTGTTTGTTAAATTACCCATCACTTAATTAGTGTGAAAAATGAAAATACCGCCCCGGCCCTTAATTAGGTAGGCCGGGACGGTGAGATTGTAGTATGGTCGGAGTCGAATTAGTGGCTTACCACCATGCGTTGAGCTACTACGCCAGACTGTGTATTGAGCAAGACGTAGTAAATGCCGTTGGCGAGGTTGCGAACGTTGAGCTGCACTTTATTCTCGCCTCTGAGCTGTAGGCCCAGGTTGCGCTCACTTATGATACGACCAGACTGGTCGTATATCTTGAGCGCTACGTTGGAGGCAAGAGGAAGGTTAAACGTCAGGTTAGTCACGTTGTCGGCGGGGTTGGGAGCGGGAGCTGCCAGCCTGATGCCACTTTCGTTGTTGCCGTAGTCGATGGTGCTCGTCAGGTTGGGCTGAGCATCGACGATTACGCCTTTGCGGAAGGCATGCGTCCAGTTCAGCCAGTAGTTTGCGGGCTCGACGGGGTCGAAGGCACCGATGTAATCGGCAGCGTCGAAGAAACCATCGACGGGAACATCAATCGCAGCACCCGCAGCGGGGCTGTCGACGTTGGGGCGGGGGTCGGTTCCTTTTCCGTCGGCGCCATTGTTGCTGGAAATATCATCCCAGCTGATGCGGAATAGGTCAGGGGTCTCGATTTTTTGGTCCTGGGCCACAAGCGCGGCGATCACTTCCGTTTCCATTGATTCGACGCGGATGAAGTCAGCCGCTGCGTTACCGTCACCAAAGCCCCACCAAATGTTGTTGCGGAGGGTGAAGTCTCCCGCTGCGTAACGAGTGATAGAGTTATCTTCCAGGCGGGCACCATCCTTACCAAACTCAGTGAAAATGGAGTTGGCGTAATTTACGGCAGCGCCCTTCTTGATCCGTAGACCGGTGTTGCCTTCGCCGTTGTCTTGGGCAGCGCCCATGCCAATGTAAGTTGCGTTCCAGAAGGTCTGTACTTCGCCACCGTTTTGTGCGGGGTTTTCGGAACCGTCGTGCTCACCACCGTTTTGGTTATTGCCCGAAGGATCGTTGGGGTACATCATGGTGAAGAGGAATTGACCACGACCACTCCAGTTCTGGTCGGTATCGAAGCTGTCGTCACCGCAGAAGATAACGGCGGCGTGCTTGATGTCTACGGTGCCACCAAAGAACTCAATGCCGTCGTCGGAGTTGGCGTAAACTTCGATGTATTCAAGCTCGGTGCCACGACCAACACCGCCCAGGGTGAGACCGTTGATTTCGTTGTCGTTGCTGAGCTTGGCTCCACTGTATAGGATGGAAACGTAGCGCATCACACCACTATCGTCATCTTCGTCAGTACCACCGTAAATGCTGCGTGCTTCAACGGGGATGCCCTCGATGTTGGCCATGCCCGTTCCGTTTTCTTCTCCTACTGGTGCGCGACCGAGAATGATGACACCACCCCAGGTGCTGCGGTTGTCGGTTACGTCTTCGATGTCTTCGTCGTCAACGTCAACACCCGTGAAGATGATGGGGTTGTTGGCGGTGCCAATAGCTTTAATTTTGGCACCCTGTGCGATGATGAGCGCGGAGGTGGGGCGGTTTTCGGTAGTCAGTGCGGGAAGCCCCTGGATGGTAGTTCCGGCAGCGATGTTGATGCAAGCACCGTTTTCTGCGTAGACGTAACCGGAAAGCCGGTAGATCGTGTCGGGAGTCCAGTCATAAGTCTGGCCGGCAACGATGTCGGCATCGGTAATCATTTTTACGGGGCGGTCCATTTGGAGGTCGCCGAAGTAGCCCAAGGCGTCGAGGTTGGTCCAGCCGGTGGCCCAGTTGTCGTCGAAGCTGAAAGCTCCGCGGTAGGTTACCCGTTCGAGGAAGTCGTCGTTGGGGGGAACGTCTGCTGCGTCATTCAGAGCGGGCGAACCAACGCCAGGACGCGGGTCTAACATACCGTTGGGCTCGCGGCTGATGCCGTTGAGCATCGGCGAGGCGATGGTCTGGTTCTGTGCCACGATGGCGTCGGCGACTGCGGTGACACTGGCAGGTACGTCGCTGTCAACGCGGAGAAAGTCAGCGGGAGCGTTGCCGTCACCGAAGTTCCACCAGATGTTGTTCCTGAGGGTAAAGTCGCCGGCAATAATGCGGGCCACGGCGTTATCTTCAATGCGGAGGCCGTCTTTGCCAAACTCGGTAAAGATCGAGTTGGTGTAGTTGGCGGCTACCCCTTTCTTCAGGCGCAGGGCGTTGTTGCCTTCGCCGTTGTCCATGTCTGCACCCATACCGATGTAGGTGGCGTTGTAGAAGGTTTGGGCCAGGCCGCCATTGTCGGAGGGGTCTTCGGAGCCATCGTGCTCGCCACCGTTCTGGTTGTTGCCGGAAGGATCGTTGGGGAACTGGATGGTAAAGATAAACTGAGCTTTGCCGGACCAGTTTTGGTCGGTATCAAAGCTGTCGTCGCCGCAAAAAGCAACCACCGCGTGCTTGATGTTTACGGTACCGCCAAAGAATTCGATGCCGTCATCGGAGTTGCCGAAAACTTCTACGTACTCAAGGGTGGTGCCGTTTCCTACGCCACCAAGGGTAAGGCCGTTGATCTCGTTGTCGTTAGAGAGTTTAGCGCCACCGTAGCGGATGGATACGTAGCGCAGAACGCCGCTGTTGTCGGCGTCATTGGCGCCACCGTAAAGGGTACGGTCTTCGACGGGGATACCTTCAATGTTGGCTTGTCCGTTGCCGTTTTCTTCGCCAACGGTAGCATCGCCAAGAATGATGACGCCGCCCCAGGAGGCGCGGTCGTCGACGGGGTCGAGGCTGCCGTCATCGCCGGTGGCGGTGAAGATGATGGGCTTGTCGGCGGTGCCATCGGCGAAAATTTGGGCCCCGCGCGCAACGATCAGCGCGGATGCCGGGCGGTTTTCGGTAGCGTCGGCACCAAGTCCTTCAATTTTCGTCCCGGGCTCAATAGTTAGGGTTGAGCCCGATTCGACGTAAACATACCCTGAGATGGTGTAAACGGTGTCTGCGCTCCAGATATAGTCCCCTGTCGCAGAAAGGTCTGCTTCAGTGACGGTACGGGTTTGAGCGATAAGGGAGGCGGTGCAAAGCAGCACTAGCCCCAGGGTACATAGTAGATTTTTGAACATAGAATTTCCGGGTTGATTATTGTGCCGCAAAGGTCAGTTCTTAGTGTGAAAAGGGCCATAAGGCAAGGTTAAGTTATTGTGAGGTTTTACTTAGGTATAAGTAACCTCAATGTTAAGCCGATGATTTTTGGTGTGAAGCTAATGGGCTATTGATCAGCAAGTAGATTGACGTGGACGTAAACAATTACGCCCTTCCGTCTTACTGACGGGAGGGCGAGGCGTGAAGTATTGACACTTGCATTTAAACCAGAATCGTTGACTTATGCACGACGGATTGTGGAGGGGCATAGGCGGTGAACTAAGCGTCAAAGTCCGATGGTGGTTTGTGTTGTACCAATGGTTCGCTACGATTTGAACAAGCACTTTAGTGATTATTCGATATGAAAAGAGCAAGCCTTATCTTGTAAGTATCTGACGCTTACACGATGAAAACTTGCCCGACGAAGATCGAGACCCTCGCTGCCTCAATTTTGCAAAAACTTCCTGGTATTTCCGCATGGCGGCACCGATTTTTGGTTCGGTTGTTTGCTTTATGGCCGGCTTTTCTTGGGCGTCGCAACTTTACTAATCTCGGTCGACAAGGTGAATATTCGGAGTACACTTACCGCAAACACTTTGCTAAACGTATGGATTGGTTAGGTTTCAATCTGGAAATAGTCAATCAATTTTCGGGACCTGATCGCATCATCGCCTTTGATCCTTCTTACGTTGCCAAGAGCGGCAAAAACACGGCAGGAGTCGGCTATTTTCATTCAGGAGTTGCGGGGAAACGAAAATGGGGGCTGGAAGTTACGGGACTTGCCGCTGTCGACCTCGAGGACATAACGGCTTATCATCTGGAAGCTGTTCAAACAGTTGGAAGGCACAGCGAGGAAACCCTACCGGGTTACTATGCGGAAATTGTCGAGCAGCGAGCCGACGAACTGCTACAGGTCAGTAAATACTTAGTGGCTGATGCCTATTTCTCCCGTAATCCTTTCATTCAACGAGTCGTCGATACCGGTTTACACCTCGTTTCACGTTTGCGCAAAAATGTCAGCCTTCGCTATTCTTATTCAGGCCCACAAAAAAGAAAGGGCAGACCAAAGAAGTATGCCGGAAAAGTAGACCTTCTCCATCCAGACCGCTCTGTTTTCTTCCTGGTTAACGCCTTGCGTTCGGCGACGACAAAAGCATACGCCGGCGTGGTTGAGCTCAAAGCCGCAGGTATTGGCATCAAAGTAGTGATCGTACATCAACTTAACGAGGAAGGTCAAATCAAGTCGTTCAAAATCTATATGAGTACCGATGTCGAGCAGTCGGCAGAGCACATCATTCGCGCCTACCGTTGTCGTTTTCAACAGGAATTTATCTTCCGCGACGGCAAACAGTTCGCCGGAATGGAAGCAGGACAAGGACGTGATTGGCTCAAAATCGACTTTCACATCAACGCCGCACTGACAGTCGTTAATCTGGCAATAGCGGCCCACCATTTAGACACTCCAGCGGTAAGTAGAGATGCCTTCTCGATGTCAGACATCACCAACGCTTATGCTAATGAACGCTTGGCTTTGCGTATTTTTAGCAGGTGTGGGATCGACCCGAACCTGCCTAAAATGAAAACGGTACTAAACGAAGTGAGAAATTACGCCGCTAGAGCTGCTTGAAATCGTAGCGGACCATTATTACAAGTCTGAGGCGTAGGCAGATTATTACGCCATGAGTAGTTTTTTGATAGTATGGTAAATAGCTGTTTGAACAATGGTGAGGATTCGAGTTCCATGGTTTTAACCGTTTGGCCGCAGACAAGTGACGTCTCACTTACCAAACGCCTGTCTCGGTAAAGACGGCAAGCGATTAACCGGGCATGAACATAGTCTTTACCGGCCGCTACTTCGTTAAGAGCCAAATCAGTTAGTCATGAGTCATTTAATAAAGTACTTCCCGGTATTGACCCTGATCTTGTTTTCCCTCACGGTTTGCAGTCAGCCGCAACCATTAGCTGCCGATGATGAGGGACCAGATGCACAGAGGACGATGGCCATGATGACTTCCCTCTTCGTACCCGATAACCCGAAAAGCGGGGACGTCCTGAAATACTTCGACGAAACCTGGACGGATGGCTATCTGCCCTTGCTGATCGACGTACTGTATCTATCGCGGAACCGCGCCAACGACCGGGCCATAATTCGGTTAATGGAGCGGAAGACCGGCCAACGCCACGGTGGCAACATCAACGCCTGGCTGGAATGGATGTGGAACCGGGAGCAGCGGATCCTGCCGTTTCAGGGCGAATGGATGGCTCGGGTACACAAAGGAACCGACCCGAAGTTCGAGCGCTACTTTACGGGCCGGACCCGACAAAGTTTGATCCGCCTCGACGAAGTACGCTGGGGTGGGGTGGTGCAGGACGGGATTCCGCCGCTGCGGCAACCGGAGATGATCGGGCCTAAAGAGGCCGACTATTTGGGGAATAACGACATCGTTTTCGGCATTTCGATCAACGGCGACCACCGCGCTTACCCCAAGCGCATCCTGGCCTGGCACGAGATGTTTGTCGATGAAGTCGGTGGCGTTTCGCTCGCGGGGGTATACTGTACGCTGTGCGGAACGGTCATCGCCTACGATACCGAGTTTGAAGGCACCAACTATGACCTGGGAACCAGCGGCTTCCTCTACCGCTCCAACAAGTTGATGTACGACCGGGCCACGCAGTCGCTGTGGAACACCATCGAGGGCAAACCCGTGATCGGCCCGCTGATCGATGCCGGAATCGAGCTGACCAGCCGCGCGGTAGTGACGACAACCTGGGGGGAATGGAAGAAGCGACACCCCGACACCCGGGTACTGTCGCTCAATACCGGTCACCAGCGCAATTACGACGAGGGAGTTGCCTACCAGGACTATTTCGCTACGGACGAGTTGATGTTCACCGTTCCGAAATTAGACGGGCGGTTGAAGAATAAGGATGAGGTACTGATCGTCCGTGCGGAGGGGTACCAGAACGATCCGCTGGCGATCTCGGCCCGGTACTTGTTCCGGCATCAGGTATACCAAGACAAGATCGGCGCTACTGACTTTGTCGTCATCACCGATAAGTCCGGCGGTAACCGTGTCTACACCGCAAATGGGCATACGTTCGATAAGCTGATAAAGAGCAAACTTATGGATGCTGCTGGAGCGCTTTGGGATATTTCGGAAGAGCAGCTCGTTTCGCCTGCGGGCGAGGTGCTTGGGCGGTTACCTTACCACCGGATATTTTGGTTTGCCTGGTTTAATACCTATCGAAATACCAGGTTGGTGAAGTAAGATGACGTGCGGCGCGTGGCTCGTCAGGCCTTGATGCGCTGACTTTCAGTGGTAACGTAAGGCACCTGATAATAGTGGTAGTACGAAAGTTATGCTAGTAGCTAGCACAAGCCGTTGTGCCCCTCACTATTACTACTATCGGACTACGCTACCATTTGGCTATCAATACGACGTATGATTTATAACTAGAGCTAGCCTGCGCACCTCACGTTAAGGTAGCAGTTGGCGGGGCCGCGGGATGCAGAGGAAGCTATTTGAAAAGCAGTACTTGACGCCCACTTCATCGCCCCTTAACATGCCGCCCCTGCACCTGCGGCCGCGCCCCAAAAAACTTAACGTCAAGTCCAAACTTCTTAATCCAGCGTTCATCCCGAGCTTTCAACGGCTTAATACGGCCAAAAGACCTTTGCGTCTCACTAGCACACCACCGCATGAAACGCCACACACTACTCTTATTCTTTAGCCTTTTCACCCTCACCGTTTTTGCCCAAACCGGCACCCTGACCGGCCGCGTGGTCGACGAAGGCAACCTCCCCTTACCCGGAGCCACGCTACTATTAAATGGAGAAGGTATCACCGTCACCAACCAGGACGGCCGCTACAACCTACTCAACCTGCCCGCCGGCGGGCACCAGCTCACAACCACCTACATCGGCTTTGCCGACAATACCCAAACCATCACCATCACCGCCGGCGAAACGACCGAGCTCGACGTGCGCCTCCAGCCGGGTATCGTTCTCGCCGAGGTTGCCGTCATCAGCCAGCTGCGCGGCCAGAGCCGCGCCCTGAGCCAGCAGCAGGCTGCCGTCAACATCACCAACGTGATCGCCGCCGACCAGATCGGCCGTTTCCCCGACCAGAACATCGGCGACGCCCTCAAGCGCATCCCCGGCGTCAACGTCCAGTACGACCAGGGCGAGGCCCGCTTTGGTAACGTGCGGGGTACACCACCCCAGCTCAGCTCCGTGATGATCAACGGCGAACGGATTCCATCGGCCGAAGCCGAAGACCGCTCCATCCAGCTCGACCTGATCCCGGCCGACATGGTCCAGGCCGTGGAAGTCAGCAAGGCCGTTACGCCCGACATGGATGCCGATGCCATCGGTGGTGCCGTCAACCTCGTTACCCGCGCCGCGCCCTACGAGCGGCGCATCTCCGGCACCCTCGGCGGCGGCTACAACCTGCTGGCCAACGAACCGACCTTCAACGGTTCGCTGATCTACGGCGACCGCTACGCCGGTGGCAAACTCGGCATGATCGTCTCCGGCTCCTACTTCGACAACAACCTCGGCTCCGACAACGTGGAGGCCGAATGGACCTACGACGATGATAACGACAACGGTCGCTTCGACGAAGGCGAACGCGACTACCCCGAAGAAATTCAGATCCGCCAGTACTACCTACAACGTATCCGCCAGAGCTACTCGCTAAGCCTCGACTATAAGTTCGACGCAAAAAATACCGTGTTTTTTCGCGGCATCTATAACCAGCGCAACGACTGGGAGAACCGCTACCGTTCCGTCTTTGCCGACATCGAGGAAGACGACAACGGCCAGTGGGTCGCCGAGCTGGAGCGGCAAACGAAATCCGGCACCCAAGCGGAGAAATTCGCCCGCCTTGAAGACCAGCAAATGATGAACTTCAGCCTCAATGGTGAGCATCTGTTGGGCAAGCTGAAAACCACCTGGAGCGCCAACTACGCCCGGGCCAGTGAAGACCGCCCTGATGAGCGCTACTACGAGGTCGCTACCGACGGTACCGTGCCCGTTGCGGTCGACTTCTCCAACCAGGAGGAGCCGCTCATCAACGCCGCCGAGACGGAATTCCGCAACCCTTCCAGCGCCTGGGAGCTGAGCGAAATCACCGAAGAGACCCAGTTTACGGAAGACGTGGACATCAACGCCCGCCTGGATTTCGAGCTACCACTCACCTCTACCGGCCCCAATCGCAACAAACTCAAATTCGGTGCCCGCCTGCGGACCAAGGACAAGGTGCGCAATAACGACTTTTTTGAGTACGAACCCACCGACGATAGCGTATTCGACGGTGGTTTGGCTAACCTGGATGACCAGACCAAAGAAGACTACCTGGCCGGGGATTACCAGGTCGGTTCCTTCATCGGCCGCGAGTACGTCGGTAATCTCAACCTGGCCGGTTCCGGCTTTGAGGGCGAGCGTGACCTGAGCGAGCTGGCCGGCAACTTCGACGCCAACGAAAGAATCGTCGGCGGCTACGCAATGATCGAGCAGCAACTCGGCTCCAAGCTGCTTGCCGTCGCCGGCCTGCGACTGGAGCGCACCAGCCTGGAGTACTCCGGCTTCCGCTACGACGACGACGCAGAAACCCTGACCGCCATCACCACCGAGAAATCAGACTACACCAACCTGCTGCCCGGCTTGCACCTTAAGTATAACCTGCAGCCCAAGACCATTCTCCGCTTCGCCTATACCAACACCCTGGCACGGCCCAACTACTTCGACCTGGTGCCCTACCGGGAGATCGAGGACGGAGTAGAAATCAGCATTGGCAACCCCGGTATCGACCCTACGCGCAGCCTCAACCTCGACCTGATGGCGGAGCACTACTTCGGTAACGTCGGCCTGGTGTCCGGCGGCCTGTTCTATAAGAATATCGACGACTTCATCGTCAACCAGACCTTTACCGACTTCAACTTCGAGGGAACGACCTACGACAACTTCACCCAGCCCATCAATGGGGGGAGCGCGCGCCTGCTTGGCCTGGAGGTGGCCTTCCAGCGCCAGCTCGACTTCATCAGCCCCGCGCTTTCCGGGGTAGGCGTGTACTTCAACTACACCTTCATCGACTCCAAAGTAACCGACTTCAACTTCGAAGGCCGCGAGAACGACGAGCTGGCGTTGCCCGGTGCGCCGAAGCACACGCTCAACGCATCCCTGGGCTACGACGCCGGGAAACTCACTACCCGCCTTTCCTTCAACTACGCCTCCGACTTCATCGACGAGGTGGGCGAGGAGGCCTTCGGCGACATCAACTACGATGCGGTGACTTACCTCGATTTCAACTTCAACTACAGCCTCACTCCCCGCTTCACGCTCTACGGTAACGCAAACAACCTGCTGAACCAACCCCTGCGCTACTTCCAGGGCAGTCAGTCGCGGACCTTCCAGGCCGAGTACTACAACGTGCGTTTTGACCTGGGGGTAAAGTTTGATCTCGTTAAATAAGGTTGAGGGCTTGTAGCCCGAACCACCCGGGCTACAAGCCCTCAACCTTAAAAAATATTACTATCAGACACTTATCTTATTTTTTCTTCCTTAGTCTCCTGGTGGCGTGTGGTCATGAGCCCTTACCCGAGCCCCCCATCACCGTAGATGCCTCAACCACCGAAGCCCGCGAAGACAGCCTTGCCCTGGCCGCAGCCTACGCGGGCCAAGCCCTGATCGAACCGTCAGTAACGGCAAAGGTGGAAACCGCCAGCGCCCGCGCCACCTCACTCGAAGACGCCGCCGATGATCCCGCCATCTGGCGGCACCCCACCGACCCCGCCCGAAGCCTCATTTTCGGCTCCAACAAGACGGGCGGCATGGCTGTCTATGACCTTTCCGGAGCCGAAAAAGTTTACTACCCGATTGGAAAAATCAATAATATCGACATTCTGACCGGGGTCCCGCTGGGAAATTCGACCATCACCTTGCTGGGGTGCAGCAACCGGACCGACCAGTCCGTCGACCTCTTTAGTATCGACCTGGAAACGGGGGAATTGACGAACGTTGCGGCTGACGCATTGCTGGTTGACAGTACCGAAATCGACGACATCTATGGATTTTGCCTCGGCCGATCCGGGGCAAAAGCATACGCCATCATCAACGGCAAAAACGGACGGATGCAGCAGTTTGCCTTAGCGGAAACCGCCGGTAAGTTTGGCCTGGAATTGGTGCGCGACGTGGCCTTTGACTCACAAACGGAAGGTATGGTCGCCGACTCAGAACTCGGATGGCTCTACGTGGGCGAAGAGGGTAGGGGCATCTGGAAATTGCCCTTAGATCCAATCAATGATCAGGCGGGGACGCAGGTGCAAAGGATGGTCAGGGAAGCAGACGTCGCTACCAACCCCGCACTCGTGGCTGACGTGGAGGGCATCACCCTTGCCCGCGAACCGGGAGGTAAAGGCTACCTCGTGGCCAGCATACAGGGGAACTTCTCCTACGCCGTCTTCGACCGCGCGGGCGATAATACCTACCGCGGCAGCTTCAAAATCACGACCGGCACCGCCTGCGATGGCGTCGAGGAAACCGACGGCCTGGAAGTGGTAACGGAGGACTTCGGCCCCGAGTTTCCCAATGGCCTGCTCGTTGCCCAGGATGGGTTTAACTTTGCCGGGGATTCCCTGGTGCCGCAGAACTTTAAGCTGGTGGATTGGGGGAGTGTGCTGGTGGAGCTTGGCTTGCGCTAGGGCAGGGGAGTGAACGGGTTTATGAACTTAAGCCCTTTTGATGTTCAGGAAGTCTTTTTCGTTGCGGGAGAGTAGGCTCAAATCGTGTATGATTGCAGTAGCGGCAATTATGGCATCCGGAAGCTTTATTTTGATCTCAATAGTCTTGTCTTTAATAGAACTAGACAAAGGCAAAATCGTTATAGTTGACAGTAGTGCTACGCCATTCTGATACTCCTCATCAGAAATGCCCTTAAACCCCAGAAGCTCCATTTCAGAGATTATAGACACGGAAGGTGTGCCCTTATGCATCAATTCTTGAATGGTACGTTCGGCCGTTTCGCTAAGCTCTCCGTTCAGCAGGTAAATGGCGATGTTGGTATCCCAGATATGATTTACCTCCATCCTTCTCTCATATTATCAACTTCAGCATCGATTTCATCTAAAGTCATATTCAGGTTCCACATCCCTTTGAATTTCCATAAAGGATGTGGAGCATCGTCATCAGCTAAGTTATTTTCATTAATCTCTTTCGCTGGTTCTTCGACCGCAGATGACTCTGGAAGTGGACGTTTAGAAGTAACGGCCCCTTTAGAATCTTTCCATGAAGTTTGAGGGGGATCTTCAACCCGGTCATTGAGTTTACTCACTGCCACATAACCAGGCGTGATAGTCTCCGCTGGCAATGGTCTCAATGAGATAATGCGCAACTGCTCCAACCCCTTCAGGATAACCAGCGCCTTCTCGTCCAACAAATCCAACTGATAAGATTGCATATCGAAGTAATTATAGCTTACTAACGAATGGCTTAAAGCTAAAGTTCCTCCCGCTAAAACTCAAACAGCGTCCCCACCGTACCCGGAGGCGTAGCCCCGATATGGTGGTAAGCCTTCTCCGTAGCCTGCCGCCCCCGCGGCGTCCGCTGCAGGTAGCCTTCCATGATCAGGAAGGGCTCGTGGACTTCCTCGATGGTCCCCGATTCCTCGCCAACCGCAGTAGCGATGGTGGATACCCCGACGGGGCCGCCCTTGAACTTATTGATGATGGCGTCCAGAATCTTATTGTCCATCTCATCCAGCCCGCCTTCGTCGACGTTGAGGGCGGAGAGGCCGTAGTCGGCAATCTCTTTATTGATGATGCCGTCGCCCTTGATCTGGGCGAAGTCGCGGATGCGGCGGAGCAATGCGTTGGCGATCCGGGGGGTGCCGCGGCTGCGGCGGGCGATCTCGTTGGCCCCGTCGTCGGTAACGGGCACGTTCATGATCTCGCAACTGCGCTTGATGATCTTGATGAGGGTGGTCACGTCGTAGTAGTCCAGCAAACAGTTGATTCCGAAGCGGGCGCGCATCGGCGCGGTGAGCAGACCCATGCGGGTGGTGGCCCCCACGAGGGTGAAGGGCTCCAGGCTGATCTGTACCGAGCGGGCGTTGGGGCCGCTGTCGATCATGATGTCGATGCGGTAATCCTCCATCGCCGAGTAGAGGTATTCTTCTACGACGTTGTTGAGGCGGTGAATCTCATCGATGAACAGCACGTCGCCCTCACTGAGGTTGGTGAGCAGGCCGGCCAGGTCGCCGGCTTTTTCCAGAACGGGGCCGGAAGTGAGTTTCAGTTCCGCGCCCAGTTCGTTGGCGATGATGTGGCTCAGGGTCGTCTTGCCCAGGCCGGGAGGGCCGTGCAGCAAGACGTGGTCGAGGCTGTCGCCGCGCTGTACGGCAGCCTGGATGAAAATCTTGAGGTTCTCCACGATCTTGGGCTGGCCGCTGAAGTCGTCCAGAGAGTCAGGGCGCAGGGCCCGCTCCATGGCGTTATCTTCCGGTTGCAGACGGTCGGCGTCGGGATCGAGGTGCTCGTTCATGGGGCGAATTTACCACTTACGATTTACCATTTAAAATTGCGCAGTGAGAATTTTGATACTTTTGGTTGGGTTGCCGGTAGTTCCTTTTTATTCTCTTTTGATTTCGGCGTTCATCGGGCTTCCAGTTCGGGTTCGTCCGGGCCCGTTGATTTACCGTGCCAGTAGCAAAGTGGCCCCAACAAGCCGTAGATAATTCCCGGCAGGCCATAATGCATGCCCACGTCGAAGGTGGCTAAAAGGATGGAGAGAATTCCGCCACCGACAAAAATCAGGAAATGTCGCTTCCAGTAGTGGAGAAGGGCGGATTTACTTATTACTATGCGAACGGCACGTTAGTAGAGTAGCGCCACGAAAAGGAAAACCAGCGTAAAGCCGAGGCTGTATAACTGGAATAATTCTATCAATTCCGGGCAACTGTTGATGGTAGCTCCACCAAAGGTTAGCTTAGCCAGGAACTTCAGGGGGGAAATGTAGCAAAACATGACGAAGAGCACGCCGAAGTTGTACGCAATGACCCGGCCGTCGATGATCTTGGTACGGCAAAGAAATTGTAGTGGGTCACCCAAAGCAAAACGAGCGCTATGAAACTAACGGCGAAGCTCCCGACATCGGCAAAACTTGCACGTAAGGCGGCGTAGCTGTCGGGGACATCAAGGCCGACTACTACCAGGGTGGCGGCAAACGCGAAGATGCCGTCGCTAATGTCCTCCAAACGTGCTTGAGACTGTATCATGCGATTAAGATACTGAGTATAGCCTGCTATTGGTCTTGGGTTACTCTGCGAAACTTTAACCCCCGTATTATTTTATAGCCTACAACCGATCAAACCATACGCGAGTGCCAGCTATCCTCCAACGGGCGCTCGAAGATCTGGCGGAGTTCTCCCAGTTCCTTGATCAGCGTATCGAAGACGACGGTATCGTTCTCCAGCTGGCCACCTTTATACATGTCCTTGAACTGATCGCGGGAAACCGTCTGAACGGTGCCGGAAGCGTCGCGGTAGCTGAAGCGCATCCGGTTGAAAAAATCGATTTCGAGCTCGGCACCCAGTTCCTGCAAGAAGCGGACGGAGCCATCGATGGAACAACCGGAAGCTTCGGACCGGGTCTCGTCAACGCCGATAACGATGAAGCGGTTGTGCAGTATATCGGCACCGGCGCGCAGTTCGTTGCGGTGACTGACCCAGCCGGCGACGAATTCCTGGAGGCGGGTACGGACCGTGGCCGTCTCGGCTTCGTTCAGTTCGCGCTCGGCGCCGTAGATCCAGATGCGGCTATCGGATACCAATTGGTCTAGTTGGGATTTCATGGAGGAGGATTTATTTTTCGAACCGCAAAGGTAAGGTGTTCCTACTTCAATTTCTCAACCGGGATAAAAATGCCTGATGATACCGGGTTGTAGCCGAAGTGCCGGAAATCCTCTTGCAGGTCTAGGGGAAAAATCATCGGCTACAAACCGGGGTTTTCGGGTTCTGCTCTTCAACAACATTTTCCGCATCCTGCGTTCGCGCATAATAATTTTGTAGGTAGCACTTGCCGGCGCCGAACATGCTAGTACTCTGCCCCTTCCCCCTGTCCGATACGGATCTTACGCTCCAGTTCCCCGAGCGATTTGCGGATCTCGTCGTTGGTTTCCATCAGGTCCTTCACGGTCTTGATGCTGTACAGCACGGTGGAGTGGTCGCGCCCGCCGAACATGCGTCCGATCGATTTCAGGCTCTGGTCGGTGTGCTCCTTTACCAGGAACATACTGATCTGCCGGGCCAGAACCACCTGACGCCGCCGCGTTGCACTGGCCAGCTTTTCCACCTCCAGGTTGTAGTGCGCGGCCACGGTGCGCTGAATCACCTCGGGCGTCACTTCTTTATTGATCTCGGTAACGAAGTTTTTCAGTACTTCCTTAGCCAGTTTCAGGTCGATGCCGTCCTGCCCCTTCACGCCGGAGTGCAGCACGAGGTTGTTCAGCACCCCTTCCAGCTGGCGGATGTTGTGCTGAATATGAAAGCAGATGAACTCGGCGACGTTAGAAGGGATTTCTACCTCCGTATTGTCGGCCTTGGATTTCAGGATCGCCATCCGGGTCTCCAGGGCCGGCATGCTCAGGTCGGCACTCAGACCCCACTGAAAACGGCTGCGCAGCCGCTCCTCGATGTCGAGTTCGATGATGGGTCGGTCACAGGTCATCACCACCGCTTTGTTGTTCTGACGCAGGACGTTGAAGAGGTTGAAGAAAACGTCCTGGGTTTTCTTGCGCTTCACGAGTTGCTGGATGTCGTCCACCAGAAGGACGTCGACGTTTTGGTACCAGTTCACCAGGTCGTTGGTGGTATTGCTGCCGATGGAGCTTACGAGCTGATTGGTAAAGGTATCGGTGCTGACGTAAAGGACCGCTTTGTTGGGAAACTTGGTGGTGATGTAGTTGCCCACGGCCTGTAGCAGGTGAGTCTTACCCAACCCGACGTTACCGTGGATGACCAGGGGGTTAAAGGCCGTGTTGGCGGGGTTGTCGGCCACCGCCTTGGCGGCGTTGCGCGCCAGGCTGTTGCAGTCTCCTTCGATGAAGTTACCGAAAGTATACCGGGTGTCGAGGTTGCTGGGAATGCGGGGGCGCGTGACGCCGGGAATGACGAATGGGTTGCCGGGAGAAGGCTTGGAGGCACCGGGTACGTGGACGCCGGCTTTACCGTTCTTACTCGGCCCGCCGTTCTGACCGCTGGGGGTTCCGTTGCGCTGATCCTGGCGGTTGGGGTTGATCCGGTACTGCAACCGACCGGCCGTACCCAACGCTTTTTTCAGGCTCGATTTTAAAACCTCTACGTAGTGCTCTTCCAGCCATTCGTAAAATAAACGGTGCGGAACCTGAATGGTCAGTTCGTTGCTCTTCAACGCTACCGGACGAATTGGTGCAAACCAAGTTTGGAAACTTTGGGGATCGACGTTTTGCCGAATATTTTGCAGACAATTGTTCCAAATAACGTTATGATCCATTTCGTATCCCAGTTGCACAGTGAAGGTGTTCTAAGCGGTGCTCCGATGACACCGATCAGTTAAAAAATTTGTTTGGTAATTCAGTAAGTTACAAAAGCAGAGAAGTCAAAGCCAGGGGGTCACCACCAATCAGATAAGGGACGACTTTTAAGGGTCGGAGACGGGCGTGGGTCAAGGTTATTCTCGAGCGCCGGTGGTCTTTCGGCGGAGGGGCAAATATGGGGCTAAACGGAGCACCCGCGCAAGTTATTAACTGCATATTTCGGCAAAATTATCTTTGGCACGTTCTGATGCCGCAATCGGCAATTTGTCATAAGCAGAAAGCGATCAGACCCGAAACGATGCCCGCAAATAATTGCGGGTGGTAGCGGTGTGCTGCTCCGCGGTGTACGAATCTTCAGAGGCGTGTGCCCCTGAATTCTCTAATCGGCCAGTTCATTTCCGCGCTTCCGGAGCCACGAATAGAAACACCCATCCGGCGATGAAAAACAGTCCTCCGATGGGGGTGACGGGCCCGAGAACGGCCACCGGAACACTGATCACCTCCCGTAAACTCAGCAGGTACAGCGAGCCGCTGAAAAGAAGAACGCCGATGGCCCAGCACCAGGCGGCCTTTAGCAGCCATCCCTGCCTGATGCCGGCCACCGGCCAGAGCACCGCCGCCAGCCCGATGGCGATAGCGTGGTAGAAGTGATACCGCACGCCGGTAGCGAAAGTGTCGAGTTGTTCTGGTCCGGCAAGCGATTTGAGGCCATGCGCGCCGAAGGCCCCGACGGCAACGGCCAGGGCACCCAGCAGGGCACAGAGGCGCAGTAGTTTTTTCATGGCGCAAAGGTAGGGTGGGGGATGGTTGGCACTCCGTCATATTTACGCTGCTTGCTCACTGATCGGGCGTAAAATTTTGGTCTGCGGGTTATTTTGGCGCGGACGCGGGATGCAGGGAAGGATTTATATAAATCAAGGTCCACCAACGGTGAAAATTGCAATCCTAAGTCTGACAATGAACCATTCCGCCTGTGGAGATCCGTACTTGTTCTGATCCTGCTTACGGTGGGAAGTAGAGCTTTTCACACCGGGCTGCGCCAAAAATCCCGATTATTCATTAACCTTGCGCAGCGGAAAGTACAAAAAGAAGCCTTCCTGTGCGTTCGCCGTGCCGGCTTTACTCCGGATGGTCGTCGTGAACAAAAACATTCGAGAAAGAGCCGGAACGGGCGCAGTACCGTCCCGGTCTAAAAAATATCAGATGAAAGCATACGTATTTCCCGGTCAGGGCGCCCAGTTCAGCGGCATGGGCAAAGATCTTTATAACCTGAACCCCGCAGCGCAGAATCTCTTCCGTCAGGCCGACGACGTACTCGGCTATTCCCTCTCTAAAGTGATGTTCGAGGGCACGGATGAAGAATTGCGTCAAACAAAGATCACCCAGCCGGCGATATTCGTTCACGCTGCCATCACTTACCTGATTGCGGAGGACGTCGAGCAACCGACGGCCGTAGCCGGTCATAGCCTGGGGGAGTTTTCCGCTCTGGTTGCCGCGGGAGCGCTGGATTTTCCCTCCGCTCTGCGCCTGGTGGCCGAACGTGCGCTCGCCATGCAGGCCGCCACCGATGCCGTTCCCGGTACCATGGCCGCCGTGCTTGGTCTTGAGGATGACATCATCGAAGAAGCCTGTGCGGCCATTGAAGAGGTCGTGGTTCCCGCCAACTACAATACCAATGGTCAGCTGGTGATCTCCGGTAGCGTCGAAGGCGTTGAGAAAGCAAGCAAAGTACTTACTGACCTCGGGGCCCGTCGTGTCGTTCCGTTGCCCGTCGGCGGCGCTTTTCACAGCCCACTCATGCAACCCGCCCAGGATCGCCTGCGCGCCGCCATCGAAGAGGCCCGTTTTCGGCCGCCGGCCTGTGAGATATACCAAAATACCGACGCACAACCGAGCACGGACCCCGACGAGATCAAAACCAAACTCATCGCCCAACTCACCGGCCCCGTTCGGTGGACGCAAACGATCAAAAACATAATGGCCGCCGGGATCAATGACTTCGTCGAAGTAGGCGGCAAGGGAAAGATCCTAGCCGGCCTGATCCGGAAGGTGGACCGGGGAGCGAATGTGGTACAGTTGTGATTTTCCGTTCGACGTTGAAGATATTCTGTAGTCGGTATGTTCTACTACTTACCGCGCGTAACAGGTATTGCTTATTGCTAAAAATTAGTACAGTGTGCAATTCCTGTTACCACAAATAACGGACAATTTCAGCTGCCATGAGTGATGACTTGTCCTGTCAGCAAAATTAAGCAACGATAAATTTTAACGGTTGAACTACAGGTGCTCTTACCCGCGTGTGGTGTCATATTACACATTGGCGCCGGCAAAACGCGGCAACACCAACTTACGATCAGACTACGGTACCGAATTGCCAGCTTACTAACTCCCCGCCCGTCGCTGCAACTCATCCCGAATACGGGCGGCTTCCTCATAATTCTCCTCCTGCAGCACTTGCTCCAGCCGATTATTGAGGTCTTTGATATTCATGCGGGTGAGGTTCTCGCCACCATCGGGGTCTTCGCCCACGGTTTCTAGGGCGGGGTCTTCGTTCTGGCCGGGATCATCGTCCCCCTCGAGGACGATGCCGGCTGACTCGAGAATGTCATCGTATGTGTAGATCGGACACTCAAAGCGGGTAGCCAGGGCCAGAGCGTCGCTGGTGCGGCTGTCTACCTCGATGATCTCCCCGTCGCGGTCCAGCACGAGCCGGGCGAAGAAAATACCTTCCCGCAGGTCGGTGATGATGATCTCGCGGAGTTCGGTGCGCAGGGTCTCCAGCGTATTCTTGAACAGATCGTGCGTCATGGGGCGTGGGCCTACCATACCTTCAATGGCGATGGCGATGGCCTGGGCTTCGGAACTGCCGATGATCACCGGCAACCGCCGTGGCCCCTTTACCTCGCCAAGTATCAGGGCGTAGTTCGCAGTTTGCGTCACACTGCGATTGATGGCCATCACCCGGAGCTCGATCTTATTCATATGCGTTATGCTGTACTCTTTAGTGCCGTAAACGATTGCCGTCGGTCATCGGTTGACTTGGCTGAAGTTTAAACGGGCGGCGAAGATAAGAAATTAGTTTTTCAGTCGAGCAGTCTTTCAGGCAAACAGTCCGACAGCCTTATCCGAAAACCCTCCGCTTAAACGCTTGACTTAATTACCGTTTGATTTCGCTTTCTCCCACAGCGCTTCCATTTCCGCCAGGGGCATTTCCGCCAGCCCGCCTTCACCAGCGGCCTGCTCTACGGATTCGAAGCGTTGGCGGAATTTCAGGTTGGTACGCTCCAGGGCGGCTTCGGGGTCGATGCCTTTCCAGCGGGCATAGTTGATGAGGCTGAAGAGCAGGTCACCGAATTCTTCTTCACGGTGCCGTTCGCTGGTCGCTTCCCGAAACTCCTGAATCTCTTCGTTGACCTTGTCCCAAACCTGGTCGGCGTTGTCCCAGTCAAAGCCGAACTGGGCGGTTTTTTCCTGCATTCTTAAGGCTTTAACCATTGCGGGCAGGGCGGTAGGAACGCCGCTGAGTACAGTTTTTTTCTTCCCTTTTCCGGTGGCCAGCTTTATTTTTTCCCAATTGCGCTTCACGGCTTCAGCGTCGTCAGCTATTACGTCGCCGTAGATGTGTGGGTGCCGTTCGACAAGCTTGTCGCAAACGGCGTTAAGGGCGTCGCCGATGTTCCAGGCACCCTGCTCGCTGGCGATCTTGGCGTAGAAGACCATGTGCAGCAGCAGGTCACCTACTTCTTCTTTTATCCCCGGCAGGTCTTCCTTCAGCAGCTCATCGGCCAGTTCGTAAGTTTCCTCGATGGTGAGCTTGCGAAGAGAAAGTAGTGTCTGTTTGCGGTCCCAGGGGCACTTTTCGCGCAACTCGTCCATAATGGTGAGGAGGCGTTGAAAGGCTTGTAGTTTGGGGTCCATGGGGCGCTGTTTGGTTGGTGGGCAAAGGTAGGTTTTTGGACGCGGACCTCGGCAAAACCTTCGCTCACGACAAATCCGTCATTCGCCGAAACAGGTCACTGTTCCGCTCCAGTTCCTCGTACGTCCCCGATGCCAGCAGCCGCCCTGCTTCCAGCAGGTGTATCTCGTCGGCGTAGCGCACGGTCGAGAGCCGGTGAGCAATGATGAGCACGGTAAGTTCTTCCGGCAACTTATCGATGGCCGCGATGATGGTTTGCTCGGTCACCGTATCCAGCGCACTGGTGGCCTCGTCCAGCACCAGTACGGTTGGTCGCCGCAGCAAGGCTCGCGCCAGCCCTACGCGCTGCCGCTGACCGCCACTGAGCCGAACCCCGTTTTCGCCCAGCAGGGTGTCGAGCCCGGCGGCTGCTTCGGCATTCACAAAGTCGGACAGGTCAACAAGCCGCAGTACGCGCAGGATCTCCGCGTCGCCGGCCCGGCCGTCTTCCAGGCCAAAGGCGATGTTGTCGCGCAGGGTGGCATCGTACAGGAATACATCCTGCGGTACGTAGGCCAGCTGACGGCGCCAGGCGGCGATCGTGGTTCCGTCCAGCGGAGTTCCGTCCACCAAAATGCGGCCGGAGGTGGGGGCAAACAGGCCGGTGACCATATCGACCAAGGTCGTTTTTCCCGATCCGGTGGCCCCGACGAAAGCAATGATCTGCCGCTTCGGTATCGTAAGGTTTAGCCCGTCGAACAACGGCGTCTCCGCCGTCGGGAAATGAAAGCCGACGTCTTCGAGTACGATTCCGGAAGTAAAGGGGAGGACTGCCGGAGTACCTTTTGCCTCCCGTCCGAACGCAAGCCCGGCCACCAGGTCGTCGTACAGCATGTCCAGGGGGCCGGCGTTGGTTCTGATCGTTGCTACCGCTCCGAATATTTGCTGCAACGCCGGTAACAACCGGTAGCCGGCAACGGCAAAAAGTGTCAGGGTGGGCAGTACCTCCCCCAGGTTTCCTTTACCGATGTAAAGGGTGAGCGTAACGGTAATGATGCCGGTAAATGCTACGATCTCCAGCAGGAATTTCGGCGTCTGGTACATTACCCGCAGCTGGGGTTGGATGCGCGCAAGCATACTTGTGTGCAGGCGGTATCGGTCTACGAATTTCGCTTCGTTGCCGTAGGTTTTGACCGTTTTGATACCCTGCAGCAGTTCTTCCAGAATTCGCTGCCGGGCCTTCGCCGCCAGGTGGCGTTCCCGGCCAAGGCGGTACAGCGGACGCTTGCGCAGTTGATAGATCAGCAGGTAGGCTCCTCCCAGTACCAGTGCCGACACCAGCGCTACCAGCGGATTTACCAGCAACAGCAGTACGATGATCACCAGCGCGGTAGCCCCACTGATGATCAGGACGATGACGGGACTGAGGTACCCAGTGGTAAGCTGCTGAATATCGGTGAGAATGTACGACCGCAGATCCGCCGTATTGCGCTGCAGGAAGTACCGGTAGGGGCGGGCCAGATAGTAATCGAGCAGGCGGGTGCTGGTACGAAAGTAGATGTGCCACAAGAGCCGTTCCTTCACGTAATTCATCGCAATGGCAAACAAACGCGAGACGGTGAGCAAAACGATCACCATCACCCCCGTGGCGATGATGAAGGATCGCTCTCCGGTAAAACCACCCAGCTCATACACTTTACCCAGCACGGCGTTGGTCGAGATCAGCTCCGGCGTCGCCATCAGCGCCATGAAGGGCAGTACGCTGGCTACCCCCAGCATCTCCAGTACGGCGAGTACCAGGGCACCAACCACGAGAAGGTAGAACCTGCGGCGGTCGGTGGCGGAGAGGATGTGAAGGATTTTTGAGATTTGGTCTGTTTTATCCCGGGAAAATCAGCCTAGAAATGCCGCGTGCGAACGTAAAAATGGCGGTCCCGCACCCCGAATGCCTTCACCAGCAGCGGACTCACGACCACGATGACGCTGGGATCGTTCACCTGCTCGGGAAGTGGACCGACCACGCGGGCGTAAATGGTTTTACGGCTGCGGGGGTCTTCGATCTCGATCAGGCTGTTGATGGGGGCGGTGCGGTGCAGGGCCATCCATTTGCCGGCGTCGCCTTTGCGGGTCCAGGCGGCTTTGCCGTTACTGCTGGTCATTTTTTTTCCATCGGTACGCAGTCGCCACAGGTCGCGCAGACCGCGGTTGCGGCGAACGTAGGGATCTTCGATCTCTCCCTGCAGGCCTTTGGGGATGCCGTCGAGCTTCAGGTAACCGATGGCCAGTTCCTGATTAGCACTCATGCGGTCGGGATCCAGTTCGGGGTTCAGCGCGCGGAGTTGGTCGTCGTTGGGCAGTTGTAGTACGCGTTTGTACAGACCGAAGAGCGTCTCCCCCTTACTCATGCGGTAATAGACGGGAACGAACCAGGCGAGGCTGTCGGGGGCCGGTACGGCGCGGATGGCAGCGCGGGGAATGGCTACGCGTACTTTGCTCCCCGTATCATACTTGGCGCGCAGTTTCGGGTTGAGGTGGTAAACATCGTCCAGCACCAGGCCGTAGAACCGGGTTACGCCGTACAGCGTTTGCCCGGGGGCGATGTAATGCTCGAACAGGATCTGGCCGGAGGCGATGTCGTTTTTTACGACCATCGTATCGGTAGGCCGGAGGAAGTACAGGCTGTCTCCCGTAAACGGTTGCGCTTGCACTCCACCGCCAAGGACCGCGACGAATAAAGCAAAGAGTAAATACTTCAAAAGAACATTGTGTTGGATCAGTAAACTAGGGATACGACGGCAAGATAGGAAATGTAGCCCGGTACAACTCTCCGGTTACGTTCCGCGTCGCTGCCTTTTAAACACCCGCAACTTTTCAAACGTGCTTCTCAGCGTGGTAAGAACTCCGGACCAGCGGACCGCTCTCTACGTAGTTAAATCCCTTCTCCAACCCCATCGCTTTGTAGTGGGCGAAGGTGTCGGGGGTCACAAAGGAGTCGACGGCCAAGTGCATGGCGGTGGGCTGCAGGTACTGCCCGATGGTGACAACGTTGACGCCCACTTCCAGCAGATCATCAAGAATTTGCTCCACCTGGGCTTCGGTTTCCCCCAAACCGACCATGAAGCCGGTCTTCGTCCGGTTGCCGGCCGCTTTGATGCGGCGCAGCTCCTCCAGGCTGCGGTCGTATTTGCCCTGGGGACGCACTTTGCGGTAAAGTTCACGGACGGTTTCCATATTATGACTTACCACCTCCTGGCCGCCGGCGATCATGCGGTTTAGCGCATCCCAGTTGCCGCGCACGTCGGGGATCAGCGTTTCAATGGTCACGTGGGGGGTGCGTTGCTTGATCTGGTGAACGGTCTGGTACCATATCTCGGCACCGCGGTCCTTCAGCTCGTCACGGTTCACGCTGGTAAGCACGGCGTGTTTCACCTGCATCAGATCGATGGCCTCAGCGACGCGGCGGGGCTCGTCGGTATCGTATTCGGTGGGGCGGCCGGTCTTCACGGCGCAAAAACTGCACGAGCGGGTACAGGTGTTGCCCAGGATCATGAAGGTGGCCGTGCCGGCTCCCCAGCATTCCCCCATGTTAGGGCAGTTGCCGCTCTGGCAAATGGTGTTGAGCTTGTACTCGTCCACCAGGGCGCGTACCTTTTTGTACTCGGGGCCGATGGGCAGCTTTACGCGCAGCCAGTCAGGCTTGCGCTGACGTTCTTTCTTCGGGGCGGCAACGGGCAGGTCGATCATACGGGATACGCTTGTTAAAAAGTGGAAAAAATTCATTCACCGACACCGTCATCGTGCGGAACGGCAAGCCGTAGGGCGGATGCATGAGGGAGTCATTCCACTAGAAGACAAAGGTAGAAAAATATAGTTTTGCACGGGCGCGAACGCAGGTGCAGGGTATAGGTTTCCAAAGCAACTTTCTTGGCATCCCGCGTTCGCGCCAAAAACACCTTACCTTTCCCGAAAATTCTCCCTGAAATGCGTTTTACGGTCCTTTTCATCACCGCTTTGGTCCTCACCGCCTGTGGTGATTCCGCGCCCGATCCTACGGTAGCCTCCCTTCCCGGCAACCGCTCCGAACGTGCCGCCGCCGCGGGGTCGACGCCCCCCGAAACCGACAACGATACCCTTGCTATGATCCGCGCCGATTACCAGCGCATCGAGGCCGCCCGGCGCTCCGGAATCCTGATGGAAGACAGTCTCTCCTACCGTTGCGAAGACTACCCGGTTGAAGGAATCGTTCACTTCTATTCCGAGGGGGCCGACGTCGTACTCCTTACCCACGGGTACAGCCGGGGCGACCACGAAGGCACCACCGAACGGTATTATTACCGCAACGGCCAACTATTTTTCCACTTGCAAGAGTCCGGCTACTGGGAGTTCGGTGGTGCAATGCAGACCATGCCCGATGGTGCCGAGGTGCCCGGTTCCATCGATCACGTAACCGAGGAGCGTCGGTATTACGCCGCCGGAAAATTGATTAAGGCCCTGACCAAATCTTACAGTTTTGACAGCGCGGAAGACCGGTCCACGAAAGCCGCCGCCGCTGCTAACGGCCCGTTGCTCGCCACCGGCTTACCGGCCGGGGAAGCGTTTCTGAAAGCGGTGAGGGCTACCCGGAAAGCAGATTGCAAGGCGGTCGGGAGACTCATCGGATCCTAGCGGGAGTATCCGGTTGTGTTATTTGACTCATCTGATTTCAGTCTCAGGTTCGGAAAGTGCGCTCCTTTGGGCCCTGAAAACTTTCGGGTAATCAACGCAATACGCTATTGATCTTAACCCGGCATTCAGATTGTTTTAACACCCTTTTACGCCGACCCCCGCAAATTTATGTGCGTGTCGATCAGTTATGGTCCAACACTATGGAATCCGGCGTAGTACCGTTTGCCTGGCCTGCGTACCAAAAACCGCGACATGAAATTCCTGAAATTCCTTTCGGGCGCGCTCTGCGTATCCTGCTGCCTGTATATTCTTTTCCGAGCTTCCCTGGTCCGGGAGCCGGCTCCGGCTACAAAATCCTTAGCTTCTTTCTCCGCCGTAACGACGGCCGGGGAGCATGCCGCCGGAGGCTGTGCGCTAGATTTCAACTTCGTGCCGGTACACCATACGGCCCGCCGTCACGTACTGCAACTGTTCCGGCCCCTGGCCCGCGCCGCCGGCGTTGACCCCGCCACCTTTTCCGTCGAGATGATGCGCGATCGCCGGGGCTACCGGACCATCAACGCCATGACCTGTACCGACAGCCGCCTGATCTGGATCAGCGTTACCGCCTGGGAGCGACTGCGGGAAAACGAGGCCGCTCTTTCTCTGATGCTCGCGCACGAACTGGCCCACGGCGACCACCGCAGCCCCTTTTTGCTCGGATACGACGCCATGACGGTGTCCGAAAGCCAATTGCTCGCCACGATTTCCCTGCGCCAGCGCATCGAGATCGCCGCCGATCAGCGCGCCGCGGACATCATGCTCCGGGTCGGTTTTACTCCCCTGGAGATTAAATCCGCCTCCCGCTTTATCCTGGCAAAGGACAAGGGCGGGTTCCTGGCCCGGGCGTCTCCCAGCCATCCCGCGGGACGGGACCGGGTGAAACTACTCCATTATTATGTCGGGCGTAGCCGCCTGACGGGACCAACCTTAGCCCGGTGAATCCGGTAGAGCCAACAAATAAGCCCAAAATTCCGCCGGCACCGTAATTTGCCCCATGCGCTTACCCGTCATCGTTCTCGCCCAGTTTTGCTGCACCTCCGTTTGGTTTGCCGGTAACGCCGTGCTGAATGATCTGGGCCGGGCTTTTGCCCTTTCTCCCGGCGCGGTCGGCAACCTCACCTCCGCGGTGCAGTTCGGTTTCATCAGCGGGACGTTGCTTTTTGCGGTCCTGGCGGTGGCGGACCGGTTTTCTACGTCGCGGGTATTTTTTGTTGCGGCGCTGGTCGGGGCTTTGTGCAACCTGTCGGTCGTCTGGGAAGGTAACGGCTTCGGCACGCTGCTGGCCGGTCGCTTCGGTACGGGCTTCTGTCTGGCGGGTATCTATCCCGTCGGGATGAAAATTGCGGCGGATCACTACCAACGGGGGCTGGGTAAGTCGCTCGGCTTCCTGGTGGGTGCGCTGGTGCTCGGCACCGCGTTCCCGCACCTGCTCCGGGGGGTGGGCCAGGCGTTGCCCTGGCGAAACATCATCTGGTTCACCTCGGCCATCGCCGTGGGGGGTGGTGCCCTGATGCTGGCCCTGGTGCCCGACGGACCGTACCGTAGCCGGGCGGCGGCTCCGCAATTCACCGCTTTTTTTCAGGTATTCCGGCACCGGCCTTTTCGGGCGGCGGCTTTCGGGTACTTCGGCCACATGTGGGAGTTGTATACCTTTTGGGCGTTTCTGCCCTTTCTGCTCGCGGCGTACGGAACGGAACATCCGGAGGTGGGGCGGCACGTTTCGCTGTGGTCCTTCGCCGTCATCGGCAGCGGTGGGGTGGCCTGCGTTGCGGGGGGCTACCTATCGCAGCGGTGGGGCACGCGGCGCACGGCAGCCTGGGCGCTAAGTCTGTCGGGCGCCTGTTGTCTGTTGCTGCCCTGGTGCTACGCACTGCCGCCATCTCTTTTTATGTCATTTTTGCTGTGCTGGGGGATGTTCGTAGTAGCCGATTCTCCTCTCTTTTCCACTCTGGTGGCGAGTAGTGCGGAGCCGGAACTGAAGGGTACGGCCCTGACCATCGTGAACTGCATTGGATTTGCCGTCACCATCGTAAGTCTGCAGGTACTGGGCTGGGCCGGGGAATGGCTGGGCCCGCTCTGGCGCTACGTTTTACTTGCGTTGGGGCCGGTAGCCGGGCTTTGGGGACTTTTCGGGCGCGGACGCGGGAGCAAGCAGGGAAGTAAGGAGCAATGACCGGCCAAAACGGCTCTTTAACGAGACGATGTTTTAATTTTTGGCTGCATAATCAACTGATAATCAGTTGTTTTTTAGTTAAATAGATGTTAAATACCCCATGTAAACCCCATGCCTCCTATATTTGCACAACCAAAGAAAGATGTAGACTGTTTTATTTTCAGCTTTTAAGGTACACATACCCACTACACAATACACCCCTTAATTAAAGCCATTTTCCTTTTCCCGTGATAGACATGACCGTCTATTTTTTCACCCATCTCCGGATTTTTATCATCATCATCATTTTACACGCCTCCGGAGTTTAATGGCACTTATGTTAAAGCGCAGCTTTTTTTTCTTACTTTCCGTAGTAGCAATACTCGTAATGAGTACCGTAGGCTACAACGGCGAACAAACGCATAATCAGCAGTTCAGCGCCGCCGGTATCTTTACCCTTCCCGCTTTTCTGTTTGATAACCCGTCCATCACCAAGGCTTTCAAAAAAGATCCCGATGTCTTCTTTGCGGAAGTGTCTGCCCGCGTGCCCAATCTTCGTAGTCTCGAAGATACGGAATTGCGTACTCAGCTTACGCGTAAACTCAGGGCCAACCCCATTTGGCGCAAACTGATCAACAGCAAGCGATTGTCCGTTGGTATTGTTGACATGGGGAACACCGAAGATGTGCACTACGCTACCGTAAATGGCCGGCACATGATGTACGCCGCCAGCCTTCCTAAAATCGCCGTACTCGCCGCCGCCCACGATGCCATCGAGCGCGGGGAACTGCGGGAATCCGCCGCCGTCAAGAACGATATGCGGCTCATGATCGCCAAGTCCAACAATGCGGCAACCACCCGTATGATCGATCGCATCGGATTCAACCGGATCGAACGCACGATGACTGATCCCAATCTGAAACTATACGACCCCGCCTATGGTGGGGGCCTGTGGGTTGGCAAGCGTTATGCTGCCGGCGGAAAACGCAATCCCGACCCCATCAAGGGCATCAGTCACGCTGCTACGACCGAGCAGATCTGTCGTTACTTTTACCTGCTTGCCACAGACAATCTCCTCAGCGAAGAAAGCTGTGCTAAAATGCGCAGCTACCTGGTGGACCCACAACTACACCACAAGTTTGTCAATACCCTCGACAAAGTAGCGCCAAACGCCAAGGTGTACCGTAAGTCAGGTTCCTGGAGTACCTTCCACGCCGATGTCGCGATGGTGCAGGGCCCCGAACGCAACTACATCATGACCGCACTGGTCGATGATCCCGCCGGTGAACAGATCTGTCGCGATCTCGCCAAAGTATTGGACGATCTCCTTACCCGTTCGGCTAAGTAGGAGCAGTGAACGAATATTAATCCATTGAATGGCCGGAATGCGCGAGTGTTCCGGCTATTCCGTATTTAAGACAATGGACCCGACATAGGCGATGACGATCTTGACCTCAGGTAAGATTTTCAGCCACTAGTGGTCTGTAAAGCCTAAGATTTCTAGTAATCTGCGGTGCTTTTTTCCGCTTGGTTGCGTCGCTCAAATCCTCACTTAGCTACGGATAAGCTCCGGTTTGAGCTCCTTACCAATCGAAAAAAAATCACCAGCATCCTACCATCAATTAAGCTTTGACACACCACTAGGCAGCCTTCATACTTTGTATTTGACAGCGGCTGACTGAGACCGGAATTCTGATAAGTCACTACGTTCCGAGCAATCAATAATTAAAAACAGCTGTCGATTCTCATCACGACGAGCGCCAGCAGAGAATTCGCCGCCTCTTCCCGCCGCCGCCGATGCCTACGGTCTTGAAGTCCGTAATGCCGTAGCGACGAAATTCCGTCTCGGCGATGTTCAGGTAGCTTTTTTTGGAGACCAGGGTGGTGAACCAGCCAACCTGTCCGGCAAAGTCGACGGATTCAAGGATCATCCGGCGCAGGAACGCGGGCTCGCCGCCGGCGGTCCACAGTTCGTTGGCCCGTCCGCCGAAGTTTAGGGTTGGGGCGTTGGCCGAAGAGGAGACACCCAGTTTTTCCCACTTTTGCTTTGCGGCAAGTTGAACGGCTGCGGCAGACTCGAAAAATGGGGGATTACAAAGTGTGACGTCGAAATAATCATCGGGAAAGATGACGTTGTGAAAGATCGCTTTCGCGTCCGGCTGTATCCGCAGCTGAATCTTTTTTTTCAGGGTGGGGTTGAATTTAGCGATGGCTCCGGCTACCCTGAGTGCGGTGGGGTCGATGTCGGTTCCGACCATCCGCCAACCGTATTCCCCGACGGCCAGGATGGGATAGATCAGGGACGCTCCGGTTCCAACGTCGAGGCCCCGGACGGTTTGCCATTTAACCTTACCCTGCACCTGCGGCCGCGCCTCCTCCAAAAGATCGGCAAGTACGTGAATGTAATCGAGCCTGCCGGGTACCCCCGGACAAAGGTTGCCCTCCGGAATATCCCAGAATTTTAAATTATAATCCTTGATCAAAAGCGTTTTATTCAACAGCCGAACGGCTGCTGCACTGGTAAAATCAAGACTGTTGCGCCCGTCCGGAGTTGTAATCAGGTACCCGGCAAGCGCAGGTTCGAGCCGGGTAAGTGCCGCAAAATCGTGCGGTCGGGCGTAGCGGTTAAGGGAATGCATGCACAAAGGTGCGACCTAAGGGACAAAAGAACAAAGTACTACACTTGTCGTTTGTATTTGAAATGCTTATCTTTGCTCCTGAATTCAATCAAAAGCCGATCTTACGCTTTGATTCAAAATGTTACAATATGAAACTGACGCAAATTCTAATGCTGCTCGTGCTCGGCGCGGGCCTGTTCACCTGCCAGGATAAGGGTGTAGGAGAAGGTACGCTGATCCGCGGCGAACTTACCGACGCGGCCAACCTCAAAGTTTACCTCGACAAAGTGTCCCTCAGTGGTGTCAATGAACTGATCGCCAACGGACCGATCGATGGCAGCGGCAATTTCGCCCTCGGGTTCGTAAACGGTCTCGACGCCGGTATTTACCAATTACGCGTCGGCGCTCAAAAGGCCGTCATCGCCTTAGGGGATAATGATAATCTGATTGATATCAAGGGAAACATTGCCGATCTCGGTCTTTATAAGTTTGACGTTTCCGGCTCCGGTGACGCGCAGGAAATGGTTTCCACCATGCGCGAGCTGCGCGCCGGCTCCGTGACCCTCGAGAAGATCAAGGGCATCGTTGAAGGCGTAAAGAATCCGGAAACCGGTGCCTTCATTGCCTATAATGCCCTGGCGCGTTCCGGCCCCGACGGATTACCCGTGCAGAAGGCTGCTCTGGAGCGTCTTCCCGCTACTTCATCACTAAAGGAAGACTACACCAAACTGCTGAATACGATGGAGGCGCAGTACGCTCAGCAGCAGGCCTCGGAGCGCATCCGCGTAGGTCAACCCGCCCCGGATATTCGCCTGCCCAACCCCGAGGGCAAAGAATACGCACTGTCCGACCTGAAGGGACAGGTAGTCCTACTCGATTTTTGGGCCAGTTGGTGCGGACCCTGCCGCCGGGAGAACCCCAACGTCGTGAAGGTGTACGATAAGTACAAAAGCGATGGCTTCACGATCTTTAGCGTAAGCCTTGATGGGCTGGACCCCCGTCGTGCCGGTGGCCTTACCGGTGCCGATCTGGCTAAGGCAAATGAGCCGTACAAACAACGCTGGGTGAAAGCGATCGAGAAAGATCGCCTGGGCTGGCCCTATCACGTCAGTGAACTAAAAAAATGGAGCAGCCAGGCGGGCCAGAGTTACGGCATCACCAGTATACCCAAAACCTTCCTGATCGATCGCGATGGAAAAATCGCCGCCGTCGGCCTCCGCGGTGCCGGCCAGATCGAAGACGCGCTGAAGAAAGTAATCTGATCTGTAAATCGATCGGTAAGCAGTAACGCCCCGCATACGAAAGTGTGCGGGGCATTATTATTTACGAGGCAGCAGCTCCCGGTCGATAAATGAAGACATACCGTCGATATATATCCCGCTGAAACGATGCGCTGATGATATTTGCGGACCATGGAAACAATCCTCTACCTCCTGCTGGCTGTTTTCGTCGCAGTCGGTTTCCTGGCGATCTGGTTCTTCTACTTCTACACTAGCGTACCTGTACTGAATGCCGATGCCAGTTTATCGAAAGCCGAGCGGGGCGAGAAGATCGATCGCTATCTGACGGGGCTGCAGACAGACGGAAAATTCAACGGGGCGGTGCTGCTGGCCCGTTCCGGAACGCCGGTACTGATAAACACCTACGGTTTTGCCGATCATGCCCTAAATAACGAACTGGACAATAGATCATCGTTTCGCCTGGCCTCCGTCTCGAAGCAGTTCACCGCCGCCGGCGTCCTCCGGGCGCAGGAATTGGGTTTGCTCGACATTGACCGACCCATCGCCGATTATCTGCCGGGTTTACCCTACGCAGATGTTACGGTTCGTCATTTGCTCAATCACCTCAGCGGTATACCGGATGCGTACCTCGGGCTGGCCAAAACGCACCGCGCGGAGATCGGGGATATCCTGAGCATCACGAAAGCAGTGGACCTGCTTCGGCGATACGGTGCTCCGTTACGGGCTTCTCCCGGCGAGAAGTTCGAATACTCAAACACCGGTTATGTACTGCTCGCAGGAATAATTGAGGCAACTTCCGGGCTTACCTTCGAGAATTTTATGCAATCGGAGCTGTTTGATCCGCTGAATATGACCCGCACGAGGGTATTTAACCTTGATTCGGACACCGGAACTTTCCCCGGCAGGGTAGAAGACTATGTATTAATTTTAGGAAAAGGGCGCCCGCTGGAGATGGACTTCATCGACGGGGTGGCCGGAGACGGGGCCGTCTTCGCCAGTATCGGGGATTTATTGATCTGGGATGCGTTCTGGAACGGAGAAAACGGACTCGTTTCCGACGAACTACTCCGGCAGGCGTTCGACGTTCCGGTGCTGAACGATGGCACGGAGTCGGACTACGGCTTCGGCTGGGTACTGAAAAAATCAGGTACGCACTGGCACAATGGTTCCTGGCTGGGCGCGCGCACCCTCATCAAACGCTATCCCGTCACGGGAGAGGTAGTGGTACTGCTGGATAACACCTGCAACGCCTTTCGCTTCGATAAGATCGCAACAAACATTTTGAGGGCGTGGGAGCAAAACATCCCGACGGACATCAGGGCGTGACGATCACCCTTTTAGTCACCAGTTTTTCGTTAAGGCGCAGGCGCAGGAAATAGATTCCGGGGGCCAGGCCGTCGGTATTGATCCGTTCGTTAATGCCGGTGGAGGTAATGCTTAGGTTTTCCCGGCTAAGCAGAATGCGTCCGGCGGGGTCGATCAGTTCGTAGGTCAATCTTCCGCTGAGGCCCAGGTCGCGCCCGCTGAGGAAAAGGTCGCCTCCGTTGGCGACGGGGTTGGGAACCAGGGTGATAGCGGCATCGAGCGCAGCATCGATGGTGGCTACGGAAATGGCGCCGTTGCGAAAGCGGAAAACTTCGTCGCTAAAATCACTATCGACCTGGTAGCGGCTGACGGGGCGAACGCGCCAGTGGTACTGAACCCCCGGGTTCAAGCCTTCGGTGAGCTTGGCCGTAGTATCCGTAACGAAAAAGGTGCTGAAAACGGATCCGTTGAAGTTGGTGCTGGTGTTGATCTGTACGATGTAAAAATCGGCGTTTTCAACCGGGGACCAGCTCAGTTCAACGAAGTCGGAGAAGTCAAGCGTCGTATTGTGGGGGGGGGCGATGAGGGAGAGATCCTCTCCGATCGGGGCTTCGCGGTTTTCACCGGAGTTGTCGTCGATGCCCCGGCTGGTCAGATTGGTCTGCATAGCCGTTTGCTGTTCTTCGGAGAAACCGTTGATACAGTTGTCGAGGGCGTAGGACATGATGTTCCAGGCCGGTACGGCGAAGCGGACGGAGTCCGGGTCGAGCAGACTGTCGCGATAAATGTTTCCTCTTTCGCAAGACCAGCGCTGCATCAGGTAGTCGGGCTCCGTATCGCAGAAACCGTCGCCGGCGGTTTCACAGTTGCTGCCGTCGGTACGTTCTACGGGTACATCTTCCCCCCTGAAGGCAACTGTTTCGGGAGCGGGCTCGCCGAGTTTAATGTTTTGAATTTCCATGACGCCTTCCCAGCCATAAAAGGTGTGGTCAAGACTCAGCAGGTGCCCCATTTCGTGGCTCCAGGTACGATCAATAGTACCCATGCAACTTTTACCGAGTACGAGCGCGTCGGGAGCACCAAAATAGACACCGCAGGAACCGTTCGGGTCCCGAACGATGTACGAATTAATAACGCCGGGCTTATTCAGTTCACTCATCATCTCGATTCCGACGTTGTTATCGGTGTAGCTGTTGTAGCGGGTCCGGTCTACAAAATCCAGTTCGGAGATGTAAAACTGGATGTTTTGGTCTTCGAAATCGGAGTTGAGCAGGCTGAAGGAAGTTAGCAATTCGTTGGGGTTGCCGTAGCCGGTGCCGTTGTTGTCTCCCAGGACGACGATACGAAGCGGGACGTAGCGCGTCATCAGGGATTTTTCTACCGGAGCTATCTCGCCGGCTTTATAACGAACCATCCAATCACTTCTTTCGGTAACACCACATTTGCGAATACCGCTGAATTGATCCTGCGCGGAAATACTGAATGATAAGATAATAAGCAAAAGCGTGGTGAATACCGTCCGGTAAAATTTCATAGCGAATTGATGGTTTAGCGGTTCAAAAGTAGTTAATAGTCCTTTACTTTATCGTCTTACGGACGGCATTTGGCTCTGTCCGTACAATTTTCTCTACTTTCGCCCCTGCTTTAACGAGCTACGTCGGTAATGGTTAAACAACCCTCTGCTTTAGCCGTTATCACCACCGAGTATAAAACGAAACATTCGATATCACATGAGTAAAGTAACCGTTGTAGGCGCAGGAAACGTAGGCGCCACCGTTGCCAATGTACTGGCCCATAAAGACCTCGTACGTGAGATAGTCATCCTTGATATCAAGGGAGATTTTGCCAAGGGCAAAGCTCTCGACAGCTATCAGCAGGCCAGCGTCGATCACTTCAGTACGCGTCTGACGGGCACCGACAATTACGCCGATACGGCCGACAGCGACATTGTTGTCATCACCGCCGGCATCCCCCGTAAACCCGGCATGAGCCGCGATGACCTGATCAGCACCAACGCCAAGATCGTCACCATGGTGACCCGCTCCATCATGGAGCACAGCAAGAACCCAATCATCATCGTCGTCTCCAATCCCCTCGACGTAATGACCTACGCGGCCTACAAAGCCTCCGGACTGCCTAAGAACCGGGTATTCGGCATGGCCGGCATCCTGGATACGGCCCGGTATCGCGCTTTCCTGAGCATGGCGCTCGACGTCAGCTCCAAAGACATCCAGGCCATGCTCCTCGGTGGCCACGGAGACACCATGGTACCCCTGCCGCGCTATACCACCGTATCCGGCATCCCCGTCACCGACCTGATCGGCGAAAAGGAACTCAACGCCATCGTCGAGCGTACCAAGAAGGGTGGTGGCGAACTCGTGAAGCTGATGGGCACTTCCGCCTGGTACGCTCCCGGAGCCGCCGCCGCACAGATGGTCGCCAGTATCCTGCGCGACGAAAAGCGCATCTTCCCCTGTTGCGCCCTGCTCGAAGGGGAATACGGGCAGAAAGGCATCTTCCTTGGCGTACCCGTCAAACTGGGCAAAGAAGGTATCGTGGAACTGCTCGAACTGAAACTCAACGAAAAGGAAATGGGCGATATGAACGCTTCCGCCGACGCCGTACGCGGTGTGCTGGAAGTCTATAAGGGCATGAACGTCTAAAACCGAACCTGGTGAGATAACCTCCGTCCGTTGTCCTATAGCCGTATTTCGGTCTCCGTAGATCAAATTCCGGCCAACTCAAAAGGCCCCGAACCAACCGGTTCGGGGCCTTGCTGATTTATCCTGAAAATCAAAGCTGCGGATACTTTCAGGGCAACTGCGCTAAGCCGGATTCAACTGCGTCAGAAAACTTTTCAACCGACCGATGTCCTTCAACCCTGGCTGCTCCTCAAAGCGGGAATTCAGATCAACCCCCGCCAACTGCGGATGATCCAGCCTCCGAATGGCCTCGGCATCAGCGGGTCCGATGCCGCCACTGAGGAGAAAAGGAACGGGGTTCTGGTAGTCTTTCATTTTGCTCCATTCCCACTTCTGACCGGTACCCCCGGGTGACTTTTTACCACCGGTATCGAAAACAAACAGCGGGCAACTGGCTACATAAGCGTTGGTGGTACTGAATTTAAAGTCGGGGTCGATGCTGAAGGCCTTGATGATGTGGGCCTTGCGCAGGGTGCTGGCCGACCACAACAGTTTCAGCTCCTGACAGTATCCCGGGCTTTCGTTGCCGTGCAGCTGTACGTAATCGAGTTGGTAGTCATGCACCGTATTAAGGATGTAGTCGACCTCGGCGTTCACGAATACCCCCACCTTTTGGGTTGTCGCGAACCGGTCTTCGTGCTTGCTCAGCCACGCCGCAAACCCGGTCTTACCCACGAAGCGACTGGAACGGTCGTAAAAGATGAACCCCACGTAGTCGATCCCCAGGTCGAGTACCGCATTGATATTATCGGGCTCCCGCAGGCCGCATACTTTCACTTTCATTTTGCTGTTTTTGGGTTTGCTTACAACACCGTCAACACCGTAAGAGTTAAGTAGCGAACCTATTTAACCGAGACTTGATTCTCGGCGTATTTTTGTTCGCAACTCATTGATAAGCCTACCCAACCCTGATACGTTGCCTACGTTTTTGGCCTTCATTCAGGCCAAAAGCAATACGTCGGGATGATTATGTCCGATCAGTCGGGAACGGAAAATTTACTGCCGGAGAAATTCATTCATTGTACGGAAGACTAAGCGCGAGGCCGGGAGTATGCGTGCACCTCTGCTTTAGGCAATGCCTCCGTAAATATCCTCAATCTCCCGTATGCGGGCAATGAAGGCGGCGCAGGCGGCCCCCGGGTCTTCTTCCCGCATGAAGTGCGTCCCGATCAGGAAACCGCGAAACCCTTCCCGGCGCAGCTTGGCGATCGTTTCCGGATCCTCGATGCCGCTTTCGCTGATTTTCAGCATCCCCGGGGGAAGCATCTCCCCGAGGTGTAAACTGTTGGCGATGCTGACCGAGAAATCTTTCAGATTGCGGTTATTTACGCCGACGATGTCTACGTTTGGACTCAGTTTTGCGACTTCCTCCTCGTTGTGAACCTCGCACAGTACTTCCAGGCTCAGTTCATTGGCTTCCGCGGCCATTTCATCGATCTCACCGGCAGATAGCGAAGCGGCAATCAGCAGCACTGCGTCGGCTCCCATGGCGCGCGCTTCGTGCAGTTGGTAGCGGTCGATGATGAAATCCTTGCGTATCACCGGCAGTTCCACCGTCCTGCGCACCCGGTCGATGTCGTTGGAACGGGCACCGAAAAAGTGGACGTCCGTCAGGCAGGAGATGCCCGCCGCGCCAGCTTCCTGGTAAGCCCGGGCAACGAGCTCCGGGTCGGCCTCCAGGCTGATGTCGCTCTGGCTGGGTGACTTGCGTTTAAACTCCGCAATGATGCCGTAGTGGCTGCTCGCCGTGATCGATTCCACCAGGCTGCGCCTTTGCATGCGGTAACCGAAACTATCCTTCAGGCTTTCCAGGGGTGCTTTCTCGCGGCGGCGGGCCACCTCGAGTCGTTTATGTTCATTGATGCGGTCTAGGATGGTCATTGTAGTAAGGTAGATTTATATAGTGCTGGCCGCATTTTAAACTTAGTGCCGTTGCTTCGTTTGGCGCGGCCGCAGGTGCAAATATGAGCTTTTTGAAGGCATAGTTTCAAGAACGCGCGCATCCCCGTTTCCGAAAAATTTTCCTCGAATCCCTTAAGCCACCAACTTACGTAAAACCCCCAGCGCCTCACCACTATCCAGACTTGCGGCGGCTTCAGCTACGCAGTCTTCCAGGCTTTGCGAGGGCTTGACGGTATGGATGGCCAGACCGGCGTTGGCGCAGACGACGTTCCGCTGAGCCGGCGTCGCGTTGCCCTCCAGGACGGCTAAAAATATCGCTTTTCCTTCCGCAGCCGTTTCTCCGCCGTGTAAGGACTGAGGGGTGAGTTGCTCCACGCCGAAGTCTACGGGTTGCAGGAGCCGTTGGCGCTCCCGGCTGCGAACGCTGGCGGCACCGGTAAGACTGATCTCATCGTACCCGTCGAGGGCATGAACGATGTTGTATTCCCGTTCGAGCTGGTCCTGTAAAATATAATCGTAAAGGCGAGACACCTCCAGATTGTACGTCCCGAAAAGTTGGTACTTGGGCTTGGCGGGGTTCAGCAGCGGACCGAGCAGGTTAAAGAAACTGCGCACTTTCAGGGCCCGCCGTACCGGGGCCACGTTCTTCATGGCGGGATGAAAGAGGGGAGCGTGAAAAAAGCAGATGCCGGCCCGGTCGAGGGTCCCGAGCAGGGTATCCTCGTCGTTGGTGAATTCATATCCCAGGGCGATCAGTACGTCACTGCTGCCAACGCTGCTGCTGACGCCGTAACTGCCGTGCTTGGTCACTTTATAACCTGCTCCGGCTACGACTACGCTGGAAAGGGTGCTGATGTTGAAAGTGTTCTTACCGTCGCCGCCCGTCCCTACGATGTCGATCGTTTTCATTCCCCGCAGATCGATCGGGTGCGCCAGTTCCAGCATCGCGTCTCGGAAACCCTGAATCTCGGACAGCACTGCCGGCCGCATGTTAATGGCGGAAACCACGGCGGCGATCTCGAGGTCGTCCGCCGCTCCGTTCCCGATGCGCGAAAGCGTCTCGTAGGCGGTCTGGCGGCTGAGGGGCTCGCGGGCGTAGAGTTGGGTCAGCTGTGTTTTCATTTGGCAAGCAAGGTAGTAAGATAGTTTTGTAGTTCTTTAGCCATTACCGCTGTTCCGGAAGGTGAGACAGGAGGCACATTGTTTCACAGCATGTGTTCGGTACATAGCTTGCTGCGCACAACAAGGCTTTGATAGAGAAACCCTTACACCTTGAATAATGGCGAAACTTCGGAGTGGAGAACATTTTATCAAACCTCCGCCTGCACCTGCGGCCGCGCCAAATGAAATCCCGCCGGGCTTTACAAAGAGCGGCGGCACCGCCCAGCAGCAGTATTAAAACTTAGCCGAAACCCCCACCAGAAAGTTGATCCCGATCGTCGGATACTGTACGAACCGTTCCCGTTTGTTGGTCAGAAGGTTATTGACGCGCAGCCAGGCACTGAAATTTTCGCTGAAGTCGTAGTTGCCGTTCAGGTTAAGGTCGAGTAGCGGGTTGAGCGTCTGCGCCTCACCCATGGCGTCCTGGTAGGGAAGGCCGCTTTCAACGAAGAGGTCGGCCCCTACGGTGACGGGAAGCTTATCGAGTTTGTAGTCCGTTCCCGCCGTAAGGCTGAAGTTGGGTAGGTGCCATGCTTTCTCCTCGTCCTCCAGGCTGTAGAACCGCTGGGCGATGGTGGCGTTGACTTTCATTCCCTCGAGCAGCTCCATGGTGCCGGAAGCCTGTAGCGTGAAGATGTTGCCGTCGTCGTAGACCACCTGAAACTGGGGAATTTCCAAACGCCGGTCCAGGCGGTACGTCGCCAGATTGTCCACCAGTTTGTAGCTGGCTTCGGCCCGGTACGAAATACCGGACAGCGTACCCTCCACGCCACCGTAGAAGCGGGTGTATTCGGAATTGCGGATGCGCAGGCGGGTACGGATCCAGGGGTTGTAATCGGCAAGGCTGCGCAGGTTGTTTTTCTGCAGACTGCCCTCCGCACCCAGAAAGCCGGAGAGGAGCCCCTCGATGATGGGCGCATTAACGCTCACGTCGGGGAAAATGTCGAAGTCATCGTCCTGGCTGGTCAGGTTCACCCCCACCTTAAGCCGGTACCGGCCGGCGATCGAGGTCGTATAACTGGGGCTGAGATAAATGTTGTTGAGGTTCTGGCTGCTGGTGTCGTTGTAGGAGGTGAAGTCGGCCCGCAGCTTAATGTCGAGCGGCTGCTTTTCGGAAATCCACTTGGTGGCCTGTACGGTCAGGTCGATGCCCGATTCCCGTACCGCCGGGTCGCCGTCCATGAGGTACAGCGCCACGCCGGCCTTATAATCGAAATCGGCTTCGGTGCGGACCCCGTTAAAGATCTCGGCGTGTACGTCGAAGATGTTAAAGCGTTGCCTTACCTGGTCATCAGTGAAAGACGGGGTAGAATCTGTCTCGATTTCCGGGAAGTTGTAACCGTAATAGTAGCGGCTTTGCGTGGTGTACTTCACCCCGCCGCCCACGGCGAATCCCTGGTCGAACAGGTAGGTACCTTCCAGTCCGAACTCCGTGTCGCTCGAGCGCTGATTCTCCACCTTTCCGTTGTTATTAAAACTGTGGTGACGGGCAAAGATGCCGAGCTCGGCGTTTTCCACCGCACTCAGGTCGTAGCTCAGATCACCGTAAAGCGCGCCGGGCAGCCCGACGCCGATACCGATAAAACCGTTCTTATTCGGTGGGGTCTTATCCCGGGATATGCCCCGCGGCCGAATGGTCGGGGCGGGGTAGTCGATGGCGATCGGCCGGTCCACCACCTGGTACTGTTGCCGTCTGCGGTTGGTATCGGCGGGGGGCGCCACGCCGGTTACCCGAATGCGGTTGGCGTCGGTCAGGCGGGCCTCGAAGTTGGAAACTACCGTCACGGTATTATCCTCAAGGTCGGTCTGCGCGCCGAGGCCGACGGAGAGCAGGAAAGACAGCGCAAAGAGAAGAAAATATTTGCTGGACATTGGCTTAATCTTAAAAACTAGAAATTTGAATGCAGAGGTCGGTGTTCGGTAATCAGTATTCAAAGCTCAGAGCTCAGGATTCAGGTTGCTGGCAGTGAACCTGCAATGCTGTTCTGTGAAAGCCGACTACCGGCTCCCTATTCTCCTCCTCCGTTATCGATCTCGAAGCGGTTGGGATCGACCGGGGTGTTGTTGATGCGGCTGCCGGCGGCAATGAGGTTGTTCACCACGGCCAGACGTTGTTGTGCCTCGGCGATCACGGCGGCATCGCCCGTGTAGTTTTCCAGCAGTGCTTCGAGGGCGGCGCGGGAGTTGTAAAGGTCATCACCGCCCCGGTCTTTGAGGGCGTCGGCGAGCACGAGCACCGTTTTAGCCACCCAGTACGGATAGCCTGAACTCTCGCTGTTGGCTTCCAGGCTCAGGTTGACGGCCTTGTCGAGCTCGCCCTGCAGGTAAGCGATGTTGGCGCGCAGGTAGCGGGCCTCGGCCGTTCGCTCATCGTCGCTGCTGCTGATCACCTGGTTGAGGGCGGGCAGGGCGGCGCGGTAATCCCGGCGGTCGTAGGCCAGCTTACCGATGTAAAAATTGGCAATGATGCGCTGATTGACGGCCGCGGCGGGATTGTTGGCCACCTTGCGGGCAAAATCTTCCACCGTACGCTGGTCGTTGAGTTTGTAGGCCGACTGCATGGCCCCCACCTGCGCGTCGATGCGGATGTCCTCCGAGGGCGCAGCCTGCTCCAGCAGGGCGAAGAGGCGGGCCGAACGGGTATAGTCCTCTACGTGACGGTAAGCGATCAGGCTTCCTTTGTTCAGGGCCGGCAGGTAATATCCGCTGGGCCCGGAACCGGCCACCCGCTCGAAGTCATTCAGGGCGTCGGTATACCGCTGCAGGGCAACGTAACTGTCTCCCCGGAAGAAAGATGCCGCCAGTGCATTGGGCGTGTTCGGGTACTGACGCAGGTAGTCCGTCAGGGCCTGGGCGGCCCGGTCGTAATTGCCGTTGTCGTACTGGCTGCGCGCGGCCTGGAAAGTGATGGATTCCCGACCGTCGGAGTCGACCTCCATGCCCGGTAGCGTCTCGAAGAACTGGAAGAACAGTTCGGGCCTTCCCATTTTATCGACGTAGATCTCGCGCAGGTTTTCCTTGGCCCTTTCTGATTCCCCCGCACTCGGGTTGTTACTAAACACTTGTTTGTAATAGTTAATGGCGGCCTCCTGGTTACCCAGGTTAAAACTGATCAGGCCGAGGTTGAGCAGGCTCTGGTTCACCAGCGGGGAACTCTGTTTGTAGTCGCTCACGATGCTGCGCAGGGGGGTGAGTGCTTCCTGCGGCCGGTTCAGTTCCTGATAGGCGCTGGCCAGTTCAAAGAGGGCATCATCGGCGTACTCGCTGCGGGGGTACTGCTGTACGAGTTGTTCCAGGTTGAGCACCTTGTTGGCGGTGCGGCCGCGCAGACCCTCGATCACCGCCTTCTGGTACAGGGCGTAGACGTAGCCGGTGGTGCGGCGGTTGACCGCGTCGTCGTAAAAGCGGGCGGCCTGTTCGTAGTTGTTGCGGCTGAAGTGAGCGTCACCGGCGCGGATGATCGCGTCACCCAGGATGCGCTCCCGCACGTCGGCGTCGGTGATGTAGGGCAGGTTGCGCTCGATACCCTGTACGGCTTCGCTGAAGTACTCGAGCGAGGCGGCGGGGTTCTTCTGCTTCAGGTAGTTGTAGCCCTGCAGGTAGTTGCCGGTATAGACGGACGATTGGGGCGGCAGCCCCTGGGCACCCCGCGCCAGGGTCAGGAACTGGTTGGTAAGGTTGATCGAGGTGGGGTAGTCTTCCCGGCGGTTGGCCAGGTCGGCCAGCCAGTAAAGGGCCTGCGCGCGGAAGCCGGCGTCTACGGGCTTCAGCAGTGATTTTTCCAGCAACTGTTGGGCCTGTGCTTCCTCGCCGTTGTTCAGCAGTTCGAGACCACGGCTGAAGGCAGCGCGCTGGTAGGCTTCTTCCAGCCGGGGGCTGCGGTTGGGCATCCGCTCCAGCATATCCAACGCGCGCTGATAATCCTCGGTGGTGGTGAATACCTCCCCGAGCAGTTCCTGCCCCCGCAGGTAGTACTGGCTGCTGGGCTCAATGCGCTGAATGGCGGTGATGGCATCGGCCGGGAAGCCGAGTTCGTAGCTCAGTTTGGCGAAGTTGAACAGGGCTTCCTGCTGCAGGGCGGGGTCGAAAGTGAGGCGCGAGGCGGTTCCGAAGGCGATCCGGGCCGCGGGACCGTTGCCCTGCTTCAGCTCAATGTCACCCAGGTAATAACTGGCCGACTGGCCCACGAGGCTGTTCTGCCCGGCCAGCTCCCGGAAGGTGCCGGCGGCGGCGGTCACGTCGTTGAGTTTGTACTGCGTAAAACCGAGTTGGTACAATTGCTCTTCTTCCAGCTTGCGGTTGTTGCGGGCGAAGCCTTCCAGCAGGGGACGGGCGCGGGCGTAATCCCCCTTCTCGAAGTAGGCTTGACCGAGCAGCTGACTCATCTCTTTCGAATTCCTCAGGCGGGTTCGGCCACCGAGCAACGGGGCGGCGTAGGCGATCAGCTCGTCGTAGCGGCGCTGGGCGAAGAATATCTGCGTCAGGTAGTAGGGGATGTAATCGTCGTACTTCGGCGATTCTTCGGCAATCTGAAACTGGCTTACCGCCTGGTCGTAGTTGCCCTCGAAGAAGTAGATGATGCCCAGGTAGTAATTGGTGGGGTGGTAAAACTTCCCCGGCGCACCCTTACTGAACTGAAAGTAGCGTTTGGCTTCGGCGAATTTCTTGTTCACGAAACTGCTGTAGCCGAGTCGGAAATTGAGTTCGCTGCGCTGATCGGTGGTCAGCAGTTCAGCGGGGACGCGTTTGTAGTAACTGACCGCTTTCTTCAGCTCGTTTTCGTTGAAATAGTAATTGGCAATCTCCAGCAGCGCCTCGTTGGCAACCGGGTCGGGCTGGTAGCGGCGTACAAAGTCGAGGATCAGTTTTTCGCCCTCCACCTTGCCCAGCCGCACGGCGATCTTGGCCTGGTTGAGTTCCGCTTTCTGCCGCAACAGCTCCGCCTCCGGTTGGTGGATGGGAAGCAGCATCTCGATCACGTCGGCGTATTCCCGCTGGGCTTTGGCGAGCAGGTTGGCCTGATAATCGGCTTCGGCTTTCTTGAACGTTCGCCACGCATCGGTATAGACGGTAGTGGCCTGGGCGCTAAGCAGTCCGGTGGCTCCGAGTAACAGTGCGACCAAGAGGGTGGACATAAACCGGCTCGGTGAAGAAAATAGCTTTTGCATAGTGGGTATTCGGTTGGAAAAACGGCGAGGTGCTCGCTCCGGGCGGCAAGATAACGGTTTTCTATATTCGTTAACCCTAAATTCGGCCGGGTCGTGCTCTCAGGACGTCCGGAAAACGCAACGCTTGCCTTCCCCGAGGCCGAATCAACGACATGTTGCGGAAATAAGAGATGAAATTCGGAACAGTCGCCTAACGATTACTGACGGCCGGTTTAGTACACCCGTCGCTCTCAATCGTATTTATTTTAGACAATCGTTCACGTTTCTATTTGAATATTTAACCAGTGTACAAACCGTTAATGCGTATCTATTGATTTTTTGTGCACGACCAGATACCGCACGTTTTCGGAAACATTTATTATTCAGGCGCGGTCGCAGGTGCAAGGGGAAAGACCCTTCGTAAGCCATGCTCACCAAAGAACCTTCCCCTGCATCCTGCGTTCGCGCCAAAAAGGCTATACCAGTCCGTCCTTCGTTAGCGCTTTCAGTAGATTGTCCAGCACTCCGTTCACGAACTCCTTGCTTTTATCGGTGGAGTAGGCTTTCGAAATATCCACGTACTCGTTCATCGTCACCTCGGGGGCGATCTTTGGGAACTGGAGAAATTCGCCCATCGCCATCTTGATCAGGATCATGTCGATGATGGCTACGCGGTCGGCGTCCCAGTTCTGAAGCACGGTCTTGATGCGGTCGAGCAATTGCTCGTCGGCCTCCACGACGAATTTCAGCAGCGGGCGGCCGAAGTCGACGATGGCCTCCCCGTTCTCTTCGTAAACTTTGTAAAAGTCCTGCTCCAGCGGAGCGGCCTTGATGGTCTTTTTGATGGCTCCGATGACGAGGCTCTTGTCTTCCTTCCAGAGCGGAAAGTGGTCTTCCACCATGTTGAGAAACAACTCGTGGCTTTGCAACCATTTGTAAAGTTTCAACAGGATGGAAACGGAGGCCTCTTTGCCCATATCGTCTTCCCCCAGGTACCCTTTAAACTCATCCGTTTGTACGAAGTCGCGGTACAGCGACTGGATCTGATCGGCGTCGATCATGCCACGTACGCCGTAGCGGTCGTAGATCTGAGATAGTTCCGTATTGTCGCTCAGGGAGCGTACGGCCAGGTTCCCGGTCAGGATCGCTTTGAAGGTCTTGTCTTCTGCGGTCGGGCGTAATTTTGCCGAGCGGGTGGCCAGGTCGTGCTTGGCGTATTCACACACCCGTTGCACGATCAGCAGGTTCAGCAGGTACAACTGGAAAGAATTGCGCGCAAACTGCTGCAGCAGCGAGCCGTAGGCCTTCGGGCTGGTTAGTTCCTGCCGCTGACCGGCGTAAAGAACCTGCATGATTTTGATGCGAACGTTGCGGCGACTGAGCATAACGGGGCGAATTTTCAAAGAACGGCACGGGGGATGACCGGCATTAGGGTGCAAAACAACGAAAAAAAGGGAGACCAGCGCTCAGAATCCGGAAATATGATCAGCCGGCGGGCAATCCGAACACTGGAGCCCCGAATCCGGGCGATGCTTATCGCACTTCATTCATCTCCTCAAAAGCCGGCAGTTTGGCGTGGTGCCACTTGTTCAGGATCACGCCGTCTTTCATCAGCACGACGCCCGGGTTAGAGCGGATGATCGTTTTGAGCATGATGTCATCACCCTGCCAGAAGGGGTAGTCGGCACCAATGGTCTTGCGAAAATCCTCGATGGCGGCGGGGTCGTTAAGCTTGGTCATGCCGGCAACCTTATGTCCGGCGGCCAGAGCGGTCTTGGCGACGGGCTGGATGTTTTCCATCCATTCGGCTACGTAGCCCGGATCCCAGCTACCCTTATCACCCTTCAGCTTGTACGCGACGATGAGGAAGGTGTAGCCTTCGTCCGCTAGCATGGCGGGAATAGGATCGTCTCCGGTCTGGTCGGTCATTTCAAAGTCGCTGATCTTGGTCGGCTCGATGCTGCGCTCCGATTTTAACTGGATGTATTCCCAGGTATCTTCGGGGTATTCCTTGAAGGATTTGAGGAAGTCGGCCGTCGACATTTCCTCCGCGGTACCGTTGGTTTTATTGACCAAGCGGTAGCCGGTCACCTGTACGGCGGCAGCGGCGTCCATTTCGGCCTGCTTCACGGCGGCCACGTCGGTGCCTACCTTGAAGGGGCGGAAGTCCTGTCCGGGAATATCCCACACGTAGTTGCTCATGCCGTAAAGCAGGGTGATCACGGCCAGCAGACCCGTTGCGGCCGTGCGGATGCCTGCGGTACCCAACTGGTGCATTTTACGGTAGCCGAACAGGAAGATAAAGGCCGGCAGCAACAGCGCCACGTCCTTCATAAAACTGGTGAAGGGCTCCAGTTTGATAAAGTCGCCGAAGCATCCGCAGTCGGTTACCTTCATGTTGGTTTCCGCGAACGGAACCCACTCACCGAAGGCAAAGAAGTTGACGCCCGAGGGTACGTATCCGGTAAGAAAGGTAAAGCCCGTCAGGATGGTAAAGAACACCACGATCAGCCAGAAAAGCCACGCCGTCAGTTTGGGCTTAAAACCAATGATCAGCGCCAGACCCAGCACGATCTCCAGCACGATCATGAACACCGAAAACCCTACGCTGTACTCGGCCAGGAAAGGAAACATCGGGGCAATAAAGCCCAACGCCGTATCGGCAAACGTTACCTCGAACTCCGCGAAGTATTGCTCCATTTTGTACGCCGTTCCCAACGGGTCGACCGCCTTTACGTATCCGGAGAACAGGAACAATGCACCGGTCCAGTTCTGTAAAAAACTAAGCACCAGGCTGTCTTTGTGTTTAAGCAGGAAGTATGTAATTCCCGTCAGCACGATGGCTGCGGCGGTGATCAGGGAAAGGATTGTCGTCAGCGTCATGGGCGTATACCTTTTGAGGGTGGCGAAGGTAATACAACAAAGACGGGGCGGGGTTGCGCCGGGCGTGTCAACGGATTGTTAAGCCGGTGGGGGAGGGGAGGATGGTGTTCATGAAGCAATCGGAAAAAGTGCCCGAGGCTAAACTGAGAATTGCTGGATCTTAGCGGAAGTTCACCTGAATTATTTTATCGGGATAACCAACATCACCTCGGCCCAACCTTCCCGTTCCGTTGCGCCGACACCACGTCCGCGTCCTGCCGTAGAAAACCGAGCAGTTCCTCCGCCGGCATGATGTTGGGGTCGGAGGTGATGACGAAATAGCTGCCGCGCGGAGAGATGCGCTCCTTGATGCGTACGTTTTGTTTACCGTAATTGAGCACCCATTTCTCGGCAACGACACCGGGAGCCAGGTGAACAATGATTTCTTCGCGGGCGCCGTCGGCTACCGGTTGTTGGGGTGGTTCCGGATCGGTGATGGTTTCCGAGATCAGGCGGTAACCCGGCAGGTGAGCGAGCTGGTAGAGGGTCCGGCTCAGGGCGCCCAACTCGGCGGGGACGACGTCCTTAAAGGATGTTTTGAAGTAGGTGCCTTCCGCGTCATAGTAGCCGATGTCCACGGTGGCGGCGTCGGGTATCGTGGCCCGGAAACCGGGCGGGTAGTTCGGAAAATCCGCCCGGTCGAAGCTGTCAAGCAGACCCGCTAAACGGCGGCGGTCGATCTTGTTTTCCCAGGTGCCGGGCTTGTCCGTAAAGCGAACCCCCTTGAACAATAACCGCCCGTTGTCGTACAGCTCCAGCGAATACACCTCACAGCGGCCGTAACAGTTACCCCGGTCGTAAGTGGCACGCAGGGCGGATTTATCCGTTTTACCGGTTAATTTGCCGAGCAGGGCGGCGGGGTCGCAGGCACTGTTCAGCAGCAGCAGGACCACGGCTGCGCACAGGAAAAGGCTATTTGTTTTCAAGGGTACATATGTGTTTTTGCAATTAAGTTTTCCTTTCCGGATTCATCATCAATGCTACCGTACGGACACCAGGATCTCCATCCTGCGGTTGGCTTCCAGGTCGGCGGGTGTTATGCCATTACTCACGGGGGCGTAAAAACCCTTGCCTCCGATGGTGATGGTATGGGGAGACATGCCAAAGTTGAGGAGTTGCTGTGCGACGTTGATGGCCTTGTCGGAACTGTCTTCGTATGCCCGCAGGGAGTTGGGGTCGGTATTATCCGTATGCCCTACCACCAGGGCTTCGGAGGTTGCCTGCATGCGCAATACTTCCGCTATGCCCCGCAGCAGGTTCTGGCCGTTGGCGGAGATCACGAATCCGTCGGTAAACAGCAGGCCCTCGCCGAGGGTCACGCGAAGCTGTCCGGGTGCCTCCTTGGCCAGGAAATACGCGGTGGAAGGATAACCCGATAGTAGCTGGCTTAGCTGACTTTGTATTTCGTTGATGCGCAGCGCGTTGTTTTGGTTAACGGTAAGCCCGGCGCGGACGTTGTCGCCGGAGCGGGTACCGTACGCTTGGGGCGTGGCGGGACTGTTTCCGTACGTGGCCGGATCGCCTCCACCGGCGGGGACGAAATCCTGTTCGATGCGTCTGATGGCGGCTTCCCGGGCGCGCAGGTCGACTTCCAGCTGGCGAAGCTCGGCTTCCCGCTGGTCGGCCCGCAGGTTGCGGTCGGCAAGATCGGTCTGCAATCCGGTAACGTCCGTTCCGCTCTGACTCAGCATTTGCTGGCTCTGACTCAGCAATTGGTCATAGCGCAGTTGCAGCGACTGGTAACTTTCGTTCAGCGCCAGGTTAGTAGCGGTCAGGGATTCCACCTGGCGGATGCGCTGGTTTACTTCGTTTCCGGCGAGGTCGACTTCATCGTAAGAACTGATCGCCCGCTGATCAGCCAGACTATCGGCCATTATCGTCTGGTTGCGGTAATAGTTGCGTTCCGTTTCCATTGCGGAATATTGGTCGCGTGGTATGCAGGAGCTTAACGCGATGGCAAGCAGCAGAACCGGGAACAAAAGCTTTTTCATGGGAAGTGGTATTGAGTTACACAGTACAGTTCTTCACTTTGTTTTGCCCAAAAATAGGGACTGCGCGGGGATTCTGCGGAATCACCCCAAATCGGAGCGACCGGCAAATGCGACCGATCGTGATGGAAGTTCCGTTTTTCCAAATGATTTTGTGTCTTGCAGAAAATGGACTCTATGATGTGACCGGCCCCGCGCGGTCCGATCCGCACCGGTCGATTCGCCCCCCAATCGTCGTTGCCGGCCGTTTCTTACTTTTGCCCTTCCAACAACCAATTTATCTGATGATGAAATCTCTGATCGTTTTTCTTTTTCTCGCCCTGGCGACCGCTGGCTGCAACCCTGGCGGCCCGGTTTCCGCTACGGGGGATGCCGTCATCGGTAAGGTGGATCCGGACGGAAAACTGCGCCAGGAAAAAGGAGACGACGATGCCGCCAAGAAAAAGTCCTTCATCGTCAGAATGGGCGGAGCGGATGCCGGGCGGGGAGACACGGCCTGTCTGCCGGTAGAGGCCACGGGCTTCAACAACATCGTCGGTTTCCAGTTCACCATGCGGTTCGACAGTGCCGCGCTACAGTTTCAGCGCGTTCAGGCGGTCAACCTGCCGGGCTATTCGCCGTCGAACTTCGGTTCGCGCTTCGCGGAGCGGGGCTACTTATCCACCCTCTGGTCGGACCCCACCCTGAATGGGCAGACCCGGCCGGCCAACACCAAACTGTTCGAGGTGTGCTTCCTGAACCTGATGAAGAAGGGGGAAGAAACCGACGTGAAGTTTCAGGACGGCCCCACCACCTTCGAGGTCATCCAGGCCGATATGAGTGAGCTGCGCTTCCTCTACGCCAACGGAACGGTGCGGAGCCGGTAAACGCTCTTCAGAGATCCTTCCGGCATCGGCCCGTCAGATGCTGACGGTAAACCCGTCGATCTTGTACCGCTTCTTCAGGTCGGAAGCGTACCGGGAGGCACTTTTCTGGGTGCCGAAGGGGCCGAGAATAATCTTGTAAACGGTGCTGGGGCCGGTGTTTATCCGTTCGATCAGAATATTATCGAACCAGCGTGCCTGCATTTCGGCGACTTTGTCCATCGCTCTTTCCATGTCTTTAAAGCTACCCACCTGTACCCCGAACTTGCCGGGAGCCGGCTTGATCAGTTCAATCTTGTATATGCCGGGTTCGAAGGTCGAATTGCGGGTATACGCCTTGGTACTCACGGCAGTTGCCTTCACCCGGGCTACCGTTTCCGGGATCACGGTCGGGGCTGGAGTAGACTCGGCTACCGGTCGGGCGGCGGCGGGCGGCGGAGTGGTAGGGGTTGATCTTTCTACGGGCGGGGCCGCAGGTGCAGGGACGGGTTGGGAGAACTCCGGTTCCCGATCCGCCAACTCCGGAACGGGCTCCGGCTCCAGTCGAAGTTCCGCTGCCGCGGCAGGTACGGGAGTGCTGTTCACGGGAGTCCGTTTTGCCGCGACCCGGCCCGGTTGGTCCGGCGTGGAAAGCAGCGTAAGTTCTACCTGCGCCGTCTGTTTGCCGATCATGCCGATATTGGCGGCAGCCCGCTCGCTCAGTTCCACGATGCGCCCGCGAATGAAGGGACCCTTGTCGATGATGCGAACGTTGACCGATTTGTTGTTCTCCATATTCCGAACCTTCACCACGCTGTTCTGCGGGTAAAGCCGGTGGGCGGCCACCAGCTCATTTTTGTCGTAGATTTCCCCGTAGGCCGTCTCCGCGCCGTGGTATTCGTTGCTGTAGTAGCTGGCCAGACCGTTTTCGGTTTCGCCGACTAACTGGGCGGTGAGCAGGGTGGAGGTGAAGGCAAACAGTGTCAGTATCAGTAAAAATCTCATGTGTCGAATTATTTGGTGGCTTATGTCGGCTGTTGAAGTTCGTTCGGAAAACACACTCCTGAACAAGCTTTAAACACCATACCCGTCCGGTTTGGTTCGCCGACCCCTCGCGCGGAAGCCTTGGTTGCTAAAGTCGATTCTCTGCATCCCGCGTTCCCGCCCCTATAATCTGATTGGAATACGCGCGCACCGTCCCGTCCGAAGCCGGCGGGTAGCTGGAAATGTTGCGGATGCCTTCAGACCCGCCTTACTACCGGATCACCGTAACGTCGCCACGAATGATCTCACCCTCACCGACGTTAAGCCGCAAAATATAGTAATAGGTACCATCGGGAATCATGTTGCCACCGGTTCCGGTTCCGGCCCAGTCGTTATTGTACGGAGCCGCTTCGTAAATCACGTCACCCCAGCGGTTGAAGATCACGATCTCGTTGTCGGGAAATTCATCCGGGCGGAAGTCGAGAATGTCGAAGACAAACACATCGTTCATGCCGTCCCCGTTAGGGGTGATGGCGTTGTACACTACGGGCTCGACTCCTTCGGCTTCGCTCCGGATGGTGAGGGTAGCCCGGTCGCAAAGTCCCGTACACACGTTGCTGCAGATCTCATAGTCGATCGTAGTCACTCCCGTCGATCCTTCCGGGACTTCAAAGGTTACCTGTCCGTTGAGGTTCGTCACGATCTCGCCAAGAGAGGGTTCGGTGAGCAGGGTGACCGTTACCGGTCCGGTCCGCATATCGTTGGCCGTCAAATCAATGGTGCCGATGTTGTTCTCTCCGGTGAGCAGCAGTAGATCGTCATTGGCCATCGGCCCTTCTTCCGGTCCGATGCGGACGGTATCCGCGCTGTAATTCTCGCACTCCATCCCGACGGAAAGGGTCCAGACCAGCGAGAGCCCGTCGCCGATCTCCGTTACGGTCGCGTCGGTTCCTTCGGCCGTCCAGACCGAGCCTTCGTCGTCAAAGGCCGTCCATACGCCGATGACGCCGGGGGGCTGGTTGCCACTCACCAGTACGGTGGGGTCACAGGTGGTGAGGTCTTCGCCGGCGTCCGCGGCTTCCAGGTCGCCCAGGGTAACGGTGGTAAGGGAGGTGTCCGCACAGCCGTTGGTCAGGTTGGAGACCACCAGCTGGTAAGTGCCGGCACCACTCACGAAGGGCATGGAGGTGCTCCCCCCGCTGATTATTTCCCCGCCTCCCGCGATGACCGTCCAGCTGTACAGGATACCGGGAAGGGGCCCGGGAGAACTCCCCGACCCGTCCAACTGGGGCGTGTCTCCACAGGAGATCTCCTGCGACTCCCCCGCCTGGGCGAAGGGGGTGTTTTCGGCGGCAAAGACGGAAACGGTATCGCGAACGGTACATCCTGAAACGTCCATGATCGACAGTTCGTAATCGCCCGGTCCGTTAACGGATACTACCAGCGAACCGGTAGCCGGAGAGATCGCGTTTCCGTTAAAACTGGTCCAGGTGATGTTGGCCGGGTCGGCGTCGTTCAATTCGGAAGTAGAGGCGTCGAGTGTGATCGTCGCGTTGTTACAGTCAAAACTGTCGGGCATCATGATCGCCAACGTCGCGATGCTGTCGATGAGGTCCTCGACCATGATTGGCACGATGGTTACACAACTGGAGATGGGGTTGATCACCACGGCGTTGTAGCTACCGCCTACCGTAACGGCAATGCGGTTGGTGTCGGAAGGCAGGTCCGTTACTCCGAACGGGCCGGACCACTGGATCTCATAGTCGTTGGGCTGATCGAGAATGTTGATCCCGATGGTCGTCATGCGGTTTTCGCAGTCCAGCGACGTACCATCCAGCGCTTCCACCACGGGGAATACCCGCGAATCGGTTACGAACATCTCCCGGGAGTTCGAACATCCCGAGGCGGTGTTGAGGATGGTGAGGCTGTAAGTACCCGCGGTGCGTACCCTCAGGGTATCGTTGCCCTGCTCGTTGGGCTCCTCGCCATCCACTACGGCGGCCCAGGTGTAGGTGAATTCGGGACCCCGGGAAGAACCCGACGCGTCGATCAACGCCGGACCCGTCTCACAGGTAATGTCGAGGTTGTTCTGCCGGAAGGATACGAAGGGCAGGTCATCCCCGTCGGCGACGACCAGCACGGAGTCCACGGAAGAACAACCGGATTCAGTATTGGCCACGTTTACCCGGTAAATACCCGCGTTGGAAACCCTAATATTGTCTCCCGAACCGGCTTCAGTTCCGTCGGGAGCCGTCCAGACTACTTCATAATCGTTTACTTCGCTGCCCGTGATGCTCACCCTCACACTGGTTCCCGTGCAGCCCAGGCCGCCGATGGTGTCGGCCAGCATGTACTCCGGAAACCCCGCGGGGGTACCGAGCACGGTTGAGTCGGTGGCGGTACAGCCCGTAGCCGGGTCGGTACCTACTACCCGGTAAGTTCCGGGTTGATTGACCACAACGGTTGCCGCCGCTCCCATCGGGACGGGCATGCCGTCCAGGAACCACTCAAATTCAAGGTCGGCATCATCCGCCGTGGCGGATAGCTGAAAATCTTCCTGACAGTCGAGCATGCCGTCTTCGCCCGCTTCAACGTTGGTCGGGAAGACGGGGTCGGTCACTACGTACTCGGCACTGTCCTGACATACGCCGTTGGAAACCACCACTTTGTAGGTTCCCGGCAGAACGATTCGGGGAGCGCGCAGGCTCTGATCGGTAATGACGACGCGGCCGTCGTCGGAACTCCACCGGTAGCGGGTATCCGGACCGACGCCTTCGAAGGCAATGTCCAGAACCGTCGTATCGGGGTTACAACTGATGGCGCCTCCGTCCATGTCCGCCGGTAAAACCGGTACGCCCCTGCTCGGGATCACGTCAATGGTGTCGCTACGGACACAGCCGGTCACCTGGTTGGTAAGTCTGGCTACATAAACGCCCAGTTCGCTTGTGGTGAAATTATTGGTAGAGCTCAGTTCGGTAGGGTCACCGGAGCGGGTCCAGGAGTAAACGACATCGTCTTCGCGGGGGCCGGTGGTGAGTTCCAGCGGGCTGTCGTCACAATTAAGGGCGGCCTCGGTGGGCAGGGTGCTGCTCGGTAGGTTGTTTTCATCCCGGACCCGCGCCATGTCCGAGGTGGAACATTGCAATGTCGGGAAGAAAACGGTGAGGCGGTACAGACCCGGCAGCGTGACCATCACGTCGCGGGTTATACCTATGGTGTCGATCGGTACGCCGGCGAGATTGACGCGTTCCCACAGGTAGGTGACCGTCAGGCCGGGCGCCGGTTCGCTCGATCCCTCCCCGCTCAGGTTGGAGCCGCCGGGATTACAGTCCAGACCGGTATCGTTGGCCACTGCGACGGGATTCGACGCGGGCGCGATCACGACGGTATCGCGGTCCGAACAACCGGCCTCGCTGATCACTTCCAGGATGTAGGTTCCTGGGTCCGTGACGGGTGCAAATACGTTGCCGATGTTGTTACCCACCGTGCCTCTATCAACGAAGCGCGTTCCGGTGCCGTTCGGCTGTACGATAAACAGGTTCCAATTAACGCCGACGTTGTTGCGCCCGTTGATGCTGGCCCGCTGGCTGTCACCACAAGAAAGCTGCCCGTCGTTACCGGCGTTAGCTACGGCCGCGTTGTCGGAGTTGACGCCGATCACGGTCTCCCCTTCCATGCGGACGCTGCCGCTGCTGTTGTAAAGTACGAATTCGACCGGCCCCGGCAGCAGACCGGTAACGCATCCGTTATTACCGAACCGCACGGCTCCCCCTCCGCTGGCCCTGATCACGATGTCTTCATTGTTGGGCCGGGGCGCAATGTCGAACTTGATGATGCCATCGTCTTCGCCCGCGCAACTGGCCGGAACGGGCATCACGCTGTTGATGAAAAGCCGGTCCTCGAGGCAGACTTCGCCGTCTCCGTAAATGATGGAGCCGGCGCCGCTGGCCGTCATGGCGGACGGCAAACTGACGTCGGCACCCTCTACGTCGCTGCAATTGTTGTTGGATTGCGACTGGAAGCAGAGCTCGAAGACCTGCACCGTGTCGGTACCCACGATGTTGGTGCCACCGGGGGTGCCCGACGTCCAGTTGATATTAATGCGCCCCGTGGCGGCGTTGCTGGCGTCAAAATCACCCACGGTGAGTCCGGGCCAGTTGGCTCCCGTCAGTTCTACGCGGCTGAATGTAAGCTGGGTGGGGTCGAACACGAAGGAGGAGGTCACTTCCGTCACGTCGGTGAAACGGGTAACGCTGACGGGTACGCAAACCTCGTCATTGATGAAACCGTCCACGTTACTGACGATGAGGCCGAATCCGTTTGGGAATAGCACACAGGCCTCGCCGTCAATGCTGGAAACCTCCAAAGAGTTGCCGCCGCTTTCAGTAGTTCTCACCTCACTCGGGATGATGGCACTCAGGCCCAATGTCTCACAGTCGCCGGGGGTCGCATCGTTTTGCGCCCGGTAGCACACACTGCCGATCACTTCTCCTTCGGAAAAAGTGCGGGCCGGGCCGGAGAAGTCGATTTGGGCGATTCCGGTTCCCGGAGCGAATTCCATGCCCGTTACGCCGGAGATCGTCGAGCTGAAGCTCCGGTACTCAAAGTTGCTGGTCGGCAGGGAGGTGTAGATCGTAAAACCCGTTACGTCGGTAAAACCGGTACCGGTGATGTCGAAACAGTTGTCCTGCGTACTGCTGAAGCCGGCGTCGGGGAAGTTGACCGCCACGCCGTCGGGCTGCTCCACGGTGATGGCGCAGTTGGTGGGGTTGAGACCGTCCCGAAAGTTGAAAGCGTCCGATTCTATCCGGTTTTGAAAACGGGATACCACGATTGGGCTGGTACCCCCGAAGCCCACGGCGTTGAAGCAGGCGGTAAAAACGATCTCACCTTCGGGCAGGCTGCGGGGGCCGTTGGGAGCGTAGTAGAGAGAGATCACTCCGTTAGCGGCTTCGTCGAAACCAAAATCGCGGTTCACGTCGAGGCCAAGGGCGGGGTTCCGGTTGGTGATCTCTACGAACTCCAGGATGTCGGAGTTGAAGTTTATCAGGTAATCGAACTCCCGCATCGCCTCGAAGTCATCGCCGGCGCGAACGTCGACGCAGACGTCGGTATCACCAAATCTGACCGGTTCGTCCGGGCAATCGAGTACCACGTCAAATCCGTTGGGGTTACAGTTGTCGATAATGAGGCGGGTGCCCCCGGTGATGACGGGAACGCTCTGCAACTCACTGCCTTCGCCGTTGGCGTCAACGACGCGGGGGACGCCGTCGCGGGCGGTCACTTCACCGATGGTTACGTCCGTGCGGTCACCACAGTCCCCTACGATGTCGAAACAGACCGTTACCAGTCTGGTGTCCTCAGGCAGCGTTTGCGGGTTACTTGGGAAGGGGGCCCAGATGCCGTAGACCGCCTCCCCTAAAAAAGTATTGTATCCGTTGTCGTTATTTTGCGGTAACTCCATGTTTGCCGTGGCGGATACCGCCCGCAGCACGGTAGTGTCGTATACTATCCCGAACTGATATCCGATCAGCGCGTCGAAACCGGACACCGCCACCACGTCCACGCAGTAGGGGTCTCCGGGCTGAAAGATGCCGCGCGGAGTGGGAATATCCAGGATCAGCGGCAGTACACCGATGGTGACCGATCCGTCTTCGGTGCCGGGAAAGGCATCGTTGCCGGTGGCACACTGTGGCGGTTTGTTGAAAATGACGTCCACCGCATCGTCTACGCCGTCGAAGGGGTCGTCATCGGGTTTGTCGAAAAAGGTGATGGGGTGATTCGAGGCGATGGCGCCGCTTACCGTAAAGCATATCTCGAACATGACGGTGCCGTCGGGCAGGGTGATCGTGCCCAATGCATCGTCACAGGTCTGGCCGTCGAGGTAATTTCCCCATTGCACGGTGATCAGGCCGTCGTTTACATACTGCGTCAGGTTAAAGTCCGACATGTCGAAATTGCTGATCATGGGATTTAGGGACTGCACCCGTTCGAAGGTTAAAGCGCCGCCGTTAAAGGTGGGAACCCACTGGATCGCGAAACTGAATTCCACGCCGGAGGAGAAGTTGTCGACCGTAACCGGTAGGCAGATCTCCGTGTTGTTATCGGCTTCAACGTTGGGTATTTTAAAAGTCGCCGAGTTGGACGGCTGGGCGAAAGCGACGGAGCCGCATAAAAGACAGAAAAGCAGGTACAGATACCGCATGGGTAAAATATTCTTGAACGTGGGATTGAAAAAATATAAAATTCCGGCCGGCGGTTGATCTTAACGGGCCAGAGAAACGGCGACCTGCAGCTCGTGCGTGCCACCTACGCTGGGTCCGTAACTGCTGAAGGAATAATCAAATCCGTAGCCGATCCGGAAGTTGGTATCGGCGTTGTAAGACTGGCCGACGTTGAGACCCGCCTCGAAGTGGAAGTTGCCGGCGGTGCTCAGGCCCATGCCCATATAGGGCGCGCTGGGCAACTGGTACCGGACCGAAAAATCGACGTTGACCGGCGCGGCTTCAACGTATTTCACCCAACTGGAAACCTCCAGGTAGCTGTCTTGGCCGGTAAACCAGTACCAGCCCGCCATGGCGTAATAGTGACGCAGACGCTGTACGTTGAACTCCCCGTTATCGTTCTGGTACGTCAGGTCAAAGCCCAGTAACTGCGGAATGGAAATACCTCCGTAGAACATGTGGTCATCACCCAGATAATTGTAGGCATAGACACCCAGGCCGATGTCGGGGTGACTTTGGCTCTGGTCTACGCCCGAAAGCGGATCGTTCTCGTCGCGCAGGACCAGTTCGCTGCTCCGTACCCGGTAGCCGACGTAGCCCGCCGAAAGACCGATGCTGATACCGGCGTACTCCGGGTTGCGCCCCAGTACCGTCCCTACGCGGCCATAAGCCCCCGTGTAACCGGTGGGCCCCGTCTGGTCGTTGAGCAGATAGGCGCCGGCCGTGAAGGTGGCCCCGCTCAGGCGATTGTTGATGTAGGAAAACCGGACGGACTGCGTCTCGGGAGCGTTCTCCAGCCCGATCCACTGGCGGCGGTAGTTGGCGCCGATCGTAATGTTGTACGCACCATCAGAGGTTAGGTAGTCACTTTCCATCGCCGCGGGATTGAGGATGGTGGCGTTCTCACGGTACTGGGTAAAAAGGGATAGTTGTTGCGCTAAGAGCGTGCCGCCGCTAAGTAAGGCCAGCACGCACCCCAGACCTAAGAGTCGGGTGTACTTCATGAAACGGATTTTTTTCGGCCCGCAAATTCGGGGCATGGGATTACAAAGTGATATAAAAAATTACCCGGCGGCTGCTTAGCAAACGGTTTATGCCATTTACTATTGCCGAACCGGGTGGGGGTGTCCTGATTTTAGGTTCCTTAAAATCCTGTTTTACTTATGGCGAGGGCCGGGGAAGAATGGCACAAACTCGCTTTAGCTTAAAGTCGCGCAAAAATACCACGAATTATGGTAGCTCAAGGTATAGAAGAGGTTTGTTTAGGAAATGGCGGGATAAACCAGGTCAGCGGTTAGCGCTTCCCGGCATGGTTCGGTGGGAAAAATGTCTACCCGTCCGCAAATTTTCAGGTCTCCGGAGCTGAATATCCGAAGCGTTTCTCTCCTTGCACCTGCGACCCCGCACCTGATTTTTCTTCCTCATAATTGTCCGTCGAAGAGTTACGGGTGCCCGGAGATTGCAAACATAACGCTCACTGCCCAATTTTCTGTCGCCTAAAATCCGAACTCTTACCTGTTTCCCTCACCCCAACCCCTCCGCAAACGGAACGAAGGCGCAGCCCCCCAGTTCTTCCTCCGTCCACTCCGTCTTGCTGACACGGCGAATCTTGAGCATCGTCTGTTCCCTGCCCTCCGGTCCTACTGGGATGACCATGATGCCGCCCACCTTCAGCTGTTCGCGTAAGGAAGGCGGTACGGCGGTAGCTCCGGCCGTGGCCAGGATGCGGTCGAAGGGGGCCAGTTCCGGCAATCCTTTGTGCCCGTCGCGCAGGTAGCAGCGGATGCGGTCGAGGCGAAGTTTCTTCAAAGTCAGCTTCGCCTTGCGGTACAGCGGCTTATGCCGCTCAATGGTGAACACCCGCCCCCCCAGCAGTGATAATACCGCCGCCTGGTAACCCGATCCCGTGCCGATCTCCAGCACGTGCTGCCGGGGCAAAGTTTCCAACTCGGTGCTTTGCCAGGCCACGGTACTCGGCTGGCTGATCGTCTGGTCGCAGTCGATCGGGAAGGCCTCGTCGCGGTACGCCCAGCCGTGGAACGAACTGTCGAGGAAGGCGTGGCGGGGAATATTGGCCATCACCTGCAGCACCTGCTCGTCGTAGCGCCCTTCGGCCCGGAGCTTATCGATCAGTCGGCGTCTCTGGCCGCGGTGTAGGTAGGAATCCATTTCAGTCTTTTAATCGCCTCGTTGTACAAATGCTAAAATACTAAAGTTCTAAAAGCCCCGCCAGATCCGCGGGGGAATAGTGCACGTTCTTCAGCACCTTACGGTCGTCCGTCCGGTACACCAAAAATACGTCGCCGCTGGCTTCGACGGAGCCGGCCTGGCCTTTGGCAACGTAGTGAGCAACGGTTTCCTCCGCTTCTTTGATGGTCGCGCAGGTCTTGCTCATATTGGAGCGATGCACCTCCTCGAACAGGGCGCGAAATTTCTCGCCAAGCCCGAACTCCAGGATCGCTCCGCTGAGTACGTACTGAAGATCGGCGAAGGCATCGGCGGTCTCCAAGAGGTCATTTGCGTCAATGGCCTCTTCCAGCTCCCGGAGTTCCTCGCGCAGCAGGTTGATACGCAGGCGGCAGCGGTCGGCAGCGGGAATTTGCGGCGCGTCGAGGACGGGCAGGTGAAAGGTACGGTGGAATTCGGCAACGTCTTCTAGTGCTTTCGGGGAAGTCATTTTGGTAGTTTGATCGGTTGGTTTTTTGTTCTTGCGGGTGCAAGTTACGGCCTGACGTTTAGAGCCGGCAAAATCTCCCTCAACGCGCAAACTCCCGCTTACCCGCCACCCGGGTCTCCAGCACCCGGGTCTCTATGATCTCCTCGTCGGCGCAGCTCAGGAGGTTATTGGAGAGGATGACGAAGTCGGCGTTGATGCCGGGCTTGAGAAAGCCGAGCTGATCTTCCTGAAAAGCACCGTAGGCGCAGGCACCGGTGTAGCTGTGGAGGGCTTCCGCGCGGGTCATCGACTGCTCGGCGAAGAAGGTGGCTTTTCCGTCGACGCGCTTGCGGGTGACGCTGGCGTAGAAACTCTCGATCGGGTCCACGTCTTCCACCGGGGCGTCGGTGCCGTTCACGATCACCGCGCCGGCGTCCAGCAGGCTGCGCCAGGGGTAAGCACCGGTGCGGGCGCGTTCGGTGCCCAGCCGGTTTTCGGCAAACAGCGCGTCGGAGGTGCAGTGAATGCCCTGCATGGCGGCGATCACGCCCAGCTCGCCGAACCGGGGGATGTCATCGACGGCGATGTGTTGGCTGTGCTCGATCCGCCAGCGTTTGTCGTCGGTTTTAGATACGTATTTGGCCATCACGTTGAGGGTTTCCCGGTTCGCTTTATCGCCGATGGCGTGGACGCAGAGCTGCATCTTATGCTTATCGGCCAGTTGGGCGATGCTGTCCATCGTTTCCACCAGCGTCGTGTTCTGGCCCACGAAGCCGGGGTTGTCGAAGTAGGGCTCGATCAACCAGGCGCCGTAACTGCCCAGGGCACCGTCGAGCTCGGTTTTGATGGCCGCGCAGGTGAAGCGGTCGCCGTAATGGGGCAGGTCGTAGTCGGGGATGCCGGCGACCATCTCGTCGTGGGAGTGCCGGAGCATCACCCAGAGGTTGAGGCGCAGGCTGTCGGCGGCGTCGAGTTCTTTGTACCAGGTCACTTCGCGGAATTTGGTGCCCGCATCCTGGAAGCTGGTGATGCCCTTCTTCAGGCATTCTTCCTGGGCGGCACGGATGCCGGCCAGCCACTCTTCCTTGCGGCTTTCGGGCGTCATGGTCTGCACGAAGTTCTGGTAGGCGTCGGTGATCAGGTCCATGGCGCGTTCTTCGAATACGCCGGTGGGGTCGCCGCTGGCGTCGCGCAGCACGCGGCCGCCGCGGGGGTCGGGTGTTTCGCGGTTCACGCCGGCGATCTCCATGGCTTTTTTATTGGCGAACAGGCCGTGCCCGCTGGCGTGGCGCAGAATGACGGGGTGGTTCCGGGTCATCCGGCTCAGCTCGTCGTGTACCGGGTAGCCACCCACGCTGTGGTCGTGGGGCTTGTCCCATTTTTCCTGGTGCCAGCCGCGGCCGCTGATCCAGTCGCCCTCCGGGGTCTCTTCGGCCCGCTCGGCGACCATGGCGACGATCTCGTCCCAGTTCTTGCTGCGCAGGAAGTTGAGGTTACGCAGGCTGCTGCCCAGACCGCTGAAGTGGGCGTGGCCCTCGATGAAGCCGGGCATGACGAAATTACCCCCGGCGTCGAGCCGTTCGGTGCCGGCGTCGAGTTGGCTCTGCCAGGCGGCGGTGTCGTTGCCGACGGCCGTCACTTTCCCATCCTGACCGACCAGCAGGGCCGTGGCGCAGTGGTCTTCGCCGGCGGGTGTCTCCACGCCGGGGCAGTCCTGGCCGGTCCAGATTTTTGCGTTGAATACGAGGAGGTCGGCCGCTTGTTTTTCCGTTTCTGGTTCGGCGTCGGTGCAGGCGGTTACGATAGCCATGAGGCCGAAAAGTGGTAGGTAGCGTAGCATTTGCTTGGGTTGTGGGGCGAAGGTACTGCTTGCCCGTTTGACTCGAAAACCACTTGGCTTATTTGGGCGGGGCCGCAGGTGCAAGGAGGGTTTTTAAGGCAGTGGCCTGTCAGTCGGTTACCTTAACATTCATAATCACTGAAATGCCTGGTTGAGTGGCCTCCGGCCCGAAACGTGTAAACAGCCGAAGGTAAACGGGTAACGCTTAAGTAACTCTAATACCGGAACCTTGTTGCTGACTTGATCTCTGATGTGTACTTTAGTGAGTGGTCAAGAGTATTGTAAATGTCGACGGAAATGCACTTCGCATGTCTCTGAAGATCAATGATTGGTACCCAGGTCAGCACGTAATTTTAATGATTCAGGTGACAAGTCAGCACCTGCTCGGGCACGGAGTGCCCACGGTCCGGCTCTCACCGCCCGATCCGCCCAAAAAAATCCTCCCGGTACCCATCACTAACCGGCAACCAAACCTTGCCGATCACCGCCCGCCGCCGCTCCACGAAGTCGATACGGTTCAGGGCAACGAAATGACTGCGGTGAATGCGGCAGAACCGATCCGTCGGCAGGCTGGCCACCAGGTCGGTCAGGTTCTCCAGGGTAAGGATTTTGCTGCCGTCGGCGAGGTGGAGGCTCAGGTAATCACCGTCGGAGGAGCCGTATTGAAGGTCATCGAGTTGGAGGCGGAGGGTGCGGGTGCCGCTTTTGACGAAGATGGCGGTGGCGGGTGGCGACGCGGAGGCGGAGACCGTCGATTCGGGAACCGTTCCTGCTCCGGTCACCTTAGCGATCGCCCGCTCAAAGCGCTGGTAAGATATAGGCTTCAGCAGGTAATCGGCGGCATCGAGCTCGAAGCCGTCGAGGGCGTGTTCCTGGTAAGCGGTGGTAAAAATGACCGCGCACTGCCCGCGCACCAGTCGGGCGAGGTGCAATCCGTTGAGTTCGGGCATCTGGACGTCGAGCAGCAGCAGATCGGCCGGGTGGTGGCGGAGGTGCTCCAGCCCGTCGATGGGGTTGGTGAAGGTGGCGGCCAGGGTCAGGTCGGGGTGTTTATTTATGTACTGGACCAGTAGTTTTATGGCGAGGGGCTCGTCGTCGATGATGATGGTTTGCATAGGAATGGATTTACGGGGCGAGGCGCTCCGTACCGAGGGGCCTTCAGGCCCAAAGCTTTTGAGACTGACGCCTCTTCGGGGCAGAGCGCCTCGCCCCGGGTTGTCAGGCGATATTTAAAGTTACTTGATCAACCTCAAGGTCACCTCCTGAAAACCTGGCCTCCGCGTTGCCGAGCGTTATGCGCAAGTCGACCACAAAAATGCCCTCCCGCCGTGTAACCACCAACCGGTGTCGGCCCGGAAAAATGAGCTGGAGCCGCTTCCGAACGTTGGCCAGGCCTATTCCGCCTACGTCGTTCCGGGAGTTGACGTTTTCCCGCACGGCGTTCTCCACCCGGAAGTGGAGGACATCGTTTTGCTCGGTCAGGGAAATGATCAGGGGCTGTTCTGCATCCCGTAGCTCGCCGTGTTTGAAGATGTTCTCGATGAAGGGAACCAGCAGCAGGGGAGGGAGTTGCCAGGCGTGGGTAAACGGGCCGATGGTGATGCGGGGTAGTGCGGGGTTTTCTACCCGCAAACTTTCCAGATGGAGGAGGTCTTCGAGGTAAGCGATCTCCTGGGTTAAGGGCACCACCGTAGACCTTTCGTAGAGCGAATACCGCAGCATATCACTAAGCTTTTCAAGCGCGGGCAGCGCCTGGTCAGATTTGGTGCTGACCAGCGAGTAGAGGTTGTTGAGGGTGTTGAAGAGAAAGTGAGGATTGACTTGTGAGCGTAGAAATTTAAGCTCCGTCTCCCGTTGCAACGCTTCGGTTTCCATGCGTTGCTTTTCACTGAAGCGGGTCAACTCGTTGAAGTAGAAGACCACACCAACGCAAGTGAAGATGATGGCGTAGTAAAGATTATCGAGCAGGTAGTTTTTCCAGCTCATGTCAGGGTTGTAGTTGTGCTTGTCGAAAATATGGAAAAGGACAACTTCCTCCAGGAAAGCACGTAGCAAAATACTGGCCGTTATCCCGATAAACAGCAGCACGATGATTGCTCCTGGTAGCCCGCGAAGAGACCGGAGGAAAAAGTACAGCAACAGGTAAGCACTAAAGGCGTAAGCGGAAAAGGCAAAGAGGACCTCCACCTGGAGCGCGATGGCATAACCGGACGAATACTGCTCAACGTACTGCGCCAAGGTGCCCCCCATCAGCAGTTCCCGGAGTTCGAAAAACAGGAAATAGGTCAATAGGCTCCAGCCGAAGAGCAGCCACGGGTGTAGGGGAAATCTATTGTCGGTTGTCATACCCCAAAATTAGGGATGTTCGGCGGGGAAGTAGGGGAGTAATCGGTGAATTGGCCTTACCGGTCGGTGAATCGCGCGTTTGGAAGCCAACGAATAAAAGTGGGCATCCACCGATCAGGCTTGCCACGGGGCCGGTTGGGGGCCGAACATTGTTTGCATAATCAAACCAAAACTCCCCCCCGTCATGAAGACCACGCATGCATTACTGACCCTGCTTCTCATAAGCCTTCTCTGCACCGGCGGCCGCGCCCAAAACACACCGGACATCAAAACTTTCGACCCCGACGACGTCCTTGTGAAGGGTGATGAACGACCCAAGATCCTCCTCGTGGGCTCTTTCCACTTCAACTACCCCAACCTCGACAGCCACAAGACGAGTGCCGACGACCAGGTCGATATTGAAACCTCCGAAAAGCAGGCCGAACTACGCGAACTGCTCGACTACATCGCCCGCTTCAAACCCAACAAGATCGTCGTCGAACGCCGCGCCGGAAGCACAATAAATGAAGCCTACAAACAATACCTGGCCGGCGAGCGCGAACTCCGCAAGGGCGAGATAGAGCAACTTGGCTTTCGCCTCGGCAAACGCTTCGGCATTGATACCCTGGTCCTGGGCGACGCCTTCCCCTTTTCCAACTCTCTGTACTGGAACAAAGATTCCCTGATCTACCGGCCGCTGGTCGACAGCCTCTTCGCCGCCAAAGACATGGACTGGGACTCCACCATCGACCAGCGCTACTGGGAACTATACGACCTGGAAGATAAAATGGAGGTCAAGTCCAGCCTGCTCGACGTCTTTAAATACCAAAACACTCCGCACCGTACCAAACGCGGGCACGGCCACTACCTGGAAATGGAAAGCGACGAAGCGGCCGACGCGCTGGCCATATGGTGGTACAGCCGCAACCTGCGCATTTACCGGAACATCAGGAAGTCCACTACTTCGCCGGATGACCGCATCATGGTACTTTTCGGCGCGGGTCATCTGGGGATTTTGCGGCAGCAGTTTGAAAGCTCTCCTGCTTATGAAATGCTCGAGTTTGGGGAACTTTGAGCCCGGACGTTGCTCTCTCCGTGAGCAGGATTCACGCTTCACGCCCGGAGCTACACGGGGTTCCCCGCCCAGCCTGCGTTCTCCGCTCGTGCGGCTCCGCCTTTACGGGGTAAATTCTTCCTGCCATGCACCAATTATAATCGAAGTGGATGTTCTGGTTGAGTGGGCTCTGCCCCGAAACACTTCAGCATAATTATGCGCGAACGCGGGATGCAATAGAAGTCATTTTAAAAATCAAACACGGAGCCCGGGACGGGGTCACCGAACCAACACCCGAACGGCAGCCACCAAGTTCCCTGCCCGAACCCGCAAAACATACCCCCCCACGGGTAATCCCCGCACGTTCACGGGCAGGGCCTGCTCTCCGGCGGAAACCCGCCCAAAATCAACCCGCCGTACCGGCCGGCCGACAAGGTCGAAGAGCCAGGCATCCACTTCCCCGCCGACCTCCAGGTTCAGCGCCACGTAAGCGACCGCCGTCGCGGGGTTGGGGTAAATCCGCAGACCGAGCGCCTCCGCACCGACTTCGGTCGTTGACACGCCACCCTCCAGGAACTCGATCCAGGGCCGGGCCTGCTTGATGGCGAGCTGGCCGGTGCTGTCGATCTTGTACTCGATGTCCATAGCGAAGTTCTCGTCGTCGGGCGCGGCATCGTAAAGTAGGGCAAATTCAGCGTGAATGACGGCCATGTACGGGCGCAACTCATCGAGGTATTCCAGCGGCAGCACCTGCCGGGTGGCCGGCACGAGGTTGGAGCGACGCAGGATCTCGTAGGCCGTCGGTCCGGAGCCTTCCGCATCCAGCAGGATCTCCTCGGGGATGGAAAAGCCGTCCGGATTGGTGACGAGGTCTTCGCCCACCTGCGTGTTGAGGTAGTAGGTGCCGGTGGTGCCGTAGATGAAATCGGCGGTGATGCCCACGCCGTTGGCCCGTTCTTCTTTAAAATTGGGGTGAACAAGCACCCCCATGGCAGCCTTGAAATGGTCGATGCGGTAAAACTCCCGCTCGGTGAAGGCGCGGAACGTCCACATACCGGCAAAGACTTCCCTGATCGTTTTACCCAGGTGCCCCTCGGTAGTTTTGTGGGTTTTGGAGTCGTAAAGGCCCGCGCCGCTGAAACCCGGCAGGTCTTCGTTGTTGGTACTGCTGCGGCAACGGATGTTGGTGCCGGCGGGAAAGCGGCCCTGCAGGTCGGTAAGGGCGGCAAACATCCAGTCAGGCAGGGGAGCGTCTTCGATGTCGTCACGAAGATCATCCAGCAGGTCGTCCTGCACGGCGAAGTCGCTCTGAAAAGCGGGATTGGCCAGCAGCGCCTCTACGCGGTCATAGAAGTTGTTGAACTTCATGAATTCGTCGTAATAATAAAACGGGACGCCAAATCCGTCGGGGATGACGCCGTCGGGAAAGTTGAAACCGTGCATGACGCCGAGGTTGCCCGTCTTGGCCCCGAAGGCGGCGTGGTCTTCAAAGCCGATGTCCGGCAACGGGGTGAAGGTAGTTACCGACAGGTCGCGTTCGGGAACCTGTGCTTCGTCGGGGCGCAGGTTCTCGTAGTAGGCGTCCACTTCGGCCGGGGTGGCTTCGCGCAGCTCGTATTCGTCACTCTCGACCTTATAGTAGACGAATTTGCCGAGCAGGTCGCTGAAGGCCGGGTCGGCGAGCGCATCGCGGATGAAGGCGTTGGGGACGTCGTTCTGCAGGGCCCGCAGGTTGACGTGGCTTAGGGGCGTTTGCACCACGGTGGTGATGATGCCGCCCACGCGGGGCAGGTCGTTGGGGATGGTTTCGTACACCACGATGTCGCGTCCTTCGGGGCGTTCGCCGGGGGCCATCAGGCGCAGCCGGCCGTAGCTCTCCGTCTGGTTAAGGGGAAGGTAGTCGATGCCTTCGTAAAGGTCGCCCTCCAGCAGGACGGGGATGCGGCCGGCATCGTAGCGCGCACGTTCGGTATTGTAGCGGGCGACGGCGCGCCGGTGCAGGGGCAGGTAGGCGAGGCGATTGTCGAGAAAGGGCATGGTGGCTCCGAGGAGTTCGAACGTCTGTTGGATCAGCTCGAAGGTGTAATCGTCAAACTGCTGGAACTCGAAGGTGAAGGTACCCGGCAGACCGTTGGGTGCGGTGACCTCGGGATGGTAGACGAGCAGGCCACGCATATCCTCCAGAAAGCTGTTACCGTTGGATTGTACCGGGATGCCGACCGCACGGGCAAACGCTACGTGGGCCTCGTGCACTACGGTGTTCATGTAAAGGATCCGGACCGAGTCGGGCTCGTCGTTGTCCAGCACGTAGAACTTCAGGAATTCGAGTTCGGCCAGGCGGCTGTTCTCGTTGGCTTCCCCGGGCAGGAAGGCGAAGTCGTCGAATGCTTCCCGGGTGTGGAGGCAGGCCGCGCCGTCCCGGGCCGGGATGGGGGAAACGGGATTAAGGGGATGCAGGGCGGGGGAGGCGGCCAGTTCGGTGAGGTCATCGACGCCGTCTCCGTCCAGGTCGGCCGGGCTGTCGCGGCTGAAAGACAATACCCGGTAGTGCTCCCGGGGGAGCGCGGGCAGGGGTTCGGTGAGCACTGCGTTCACGTCCTCACTTTGCACCAGCGTTCGCGCCTGATCCGCCACGTAGAGTACGTAGTAGCGGTCCGGATCGTTGCGCACCTCGATGCGGGGCGTACCGGTTTCCGTTACCTCGTAGCTGAGGATGTTCACGACCGTTTGGGCACGGAGGGCCGGATGCAGTAGCAGAATTAGGAAAATACCGACGAGCCTCATGGTGCGAAGATAGTGCGGGCCCGGGTCATCCGGAACCAGGTTTATAACTATGGTCGGGTGGCGGTCATTGTGTTGTTCGAGGGAAGATTTTCAGTCCCGGCTTCGCGCCTCCCGCACCATCCGCTTTACGTCTTCCCGCAGCTTTACCGCGTCGTAGACGATGCCGTCCTTAATGGTATAAAGTATGCCCTTGGTCGTCGTCACCTCTCCCTGTTCGTCGAGCCGGGTGGCTCCCGTGCCGTAGAGCACCTTCAGGTCGGCCAGCGGGTTTTCTCCGACAATTACGAGGTCGGCCAGTTTGCCGGGTTCAATGGTGCCGATTTCGTTGTCCATGCCGAGGGCTTCCGCGCCGTAGAGCGTCGCGGAGCGGACCACTTCGAGCGGATGGAACCCCGCTTCGCGCAGCAGCTCCAGTTCCCGGATGTAGCCGAATCCGTAGGTCTGATAGATGTAGCCGGAGTCGGAGCCGGCCGTTACCCGGCCGCCCCGGTTCTTGTACTCGGTGATGAAGGCCATCCAGAGCTGGTAATTCTTCTTCCAGTCCACCTCCTGCTCGGTGCCCCATTTGTGCCAGTAGCTGCCGTGGCTTATGCGGCTGGGCTGAAAGAACTTCCAGAGGCTGGGCAGGGTGTACTCTTCGTGCCAGTCGGCGTTGCGGGCGCGCATCACGTCGCGGTTGGCGTCGTAGATATTGAAGGTGGGGTTGATGGTGAAGTCGAGTTTGAGGAGTTCATCCATCACTTCGTTCCACTTGTCGGAGCCGGGCTTGGCAGCTTGCTGCCAGAGGCGACCGGCCTCGCCGAAGCGGTCCTGCTCGTTCTGGTAGTTGTAGTCGACGGGGTAGTCCTGCACGGTACGGTTGGTAAAGAGGGCTTCGGGGAGGCCGTACCAGTGCTCCATGCTGGTGAGGCCGGCGCGGGCGGATTTGAGCACGTTCCAGCGGCCCACGTCCATCTGCGCGTGGTGGCAGGCGCTGCGCAGGCCGATCTCTTTATTCGTTTCCAGGGCGGCCTGCATGAGCATCGGGCTGGCACCGAAGAGCTTGATGCCGTCGGCACCCTTCGCTTTATTCGCCTTGATCCAGGTTTCCACCTCGTCGGGGGTGGTGAAGGGTTCCGCGCGCCCCGCCCCGAAACCGGTGTACGCCCGGATGCGCGGCGCGGCGATCTCGTTGGTGGCCGAGCGGCGTTTGTGGTCCAGCGTCCAGTCGAGGCCGTTGAAGCTACCCGGTTCGCGCACGGTCGTGATGCCGTGGCCGAGCCAGAGTTTCAGCACGTAGTCGGCGTTGGTGCCCTGGGCGCGGCCGCCCATGTGGCCGTGCATGTCCACGAAACCGGGTAGGGCGTACATGCCCGCGCAGTCGATCTCTATGCCGCCGGCTTTCAGTTGCGGCCGGCGTTTCGGGTCGATCTCCACGCCGGGGAAGCCGACGGTGCCCGCACTGATGATCTTGTTGCCTTCGATGACAATGTCGACCGGGCCGGTGGGCGGGGCGCAGTTGCCGTTGATCAGGATCAGGCCACGCAGGATCAGCTGGGCGTGGGGGCCGTCGCCGAAGTCGCCACGCGGCGGTGCTTTATCGGTTTGGGCGCGGACGCCGGTGCAAAGAAAGGCCGTCAGGAAGCAGAGAAGGAAGGAGCGCATGCGGGCGGAGTGTTTGGTTGGGGAGAAAACTCGGGGTTGGGGTTCAAGGTACGGCACGGCGGGGGTACCCCGGAGGTCGGATAATATTTAATGGTTCGCGTGCCCGCTCAGGGGCGTCCGCCGCGCGGTTTGTTTTAACAAGCTGTTTCGGTCAGGTCCCTATTAATGCTAAGGTGCCGTTAAAACCGGCCCTGCGGATACGAATTGCTTGGTCATGAAAGTGTCAGGAGCTAAATTTGATCCAACGCAAGGGGAAAGCGTTAATTCCCATATTTTACACCCTTTTTACACCCTTCATTATGGAAATTCTGATCGTATTGGTCGTGGGCGGTTTACTGCTCTACAACCTCATTATTCATTTCTCAATCCTTTATAAAATCTCCGCATACTGCCTCCAGACCAATACGTTGGATCAGTACTGGAGCACCTTTTTCAAGGTGGGGGTCAGTGCCAATGCGCTGATCTCCTCCGCCATCGCCATCGTGCTGGCCATCGTCGTTTTCTTCTTGATCCTGCCGATCGTGCTGATCCGTAAGGCGATCTTCAAGAGCCAGGTAAAGGAAACGCTCGACAATGGCTACTTTTTAGCGTACGCCGATCACGAGCCGCGCAACCCGGAGGAAACGTTCACTTCCAACCTGGACGAGGTCGACCTCGCGGGCGTCACCACCACCGTCACCGGCAAGCTGCGCATTGACGCCCTGCTGCTGATCGGCGAGCTGGACAAGAAGATGAAGGAACAGAATCGGGAGTTCGCCTTCGAGGTCATGCAGGAGCAAAAACTGAAGAACGGCAAAAAAGCCATCATCCCCATGCTGCTGACCATCGACGGTAAGAAGTACCCGACCTATCCGCTGTACGACGAGACCCACAAAAAGCAGTACCGCCGGGTACGCAGCGCCCTCTACGACGCCGGGTATACCCAGACGCTGTACTTCGCCGTAGGAGCGTTTGAGGAAGTTTACGAAGAAGTGGCGTAGGTGATTTCCGGACAATCCCCGCAAACTACGGCCCCCGGTTTCGTATTTTGCCGGCATGAAGTATCTACCCTTTGCGCTGCTATTACTCATCGCCGGTTGCTCCCGGCCCCCGGCGACGACGCCCGCCTCCACCTGGGTACGTTACGACCAGGCGGGGGAAATTGACAACAACGCCGACAATTCTTCCCGACGGCTGCGCTACAAACTGATCCAGTCGCGCAATACCGATCGGGCCGAAATGCTGGACGTTGCCACGCAACAGCTGGCTGGATTCAGCGGCGGGGACTACGAGCGCCTGCATCCCCTCGTTTTTAACCAGGACATCCCCACGATGCAGGAACACGTAGCGGCCGGCCGGCTGACCTATGCGGACCTGACCCGCTGGTACCTCTACCGCATCGTCAGCTTCGAGAGCAACCGCGAGACCTACCTCAACGCCCTGATCGCCCTCAACCCCAGGGCCGTTGCGGAAGCCCGGGCGATGGACCAGGAGCGCACCGGCTCCCATCATCCGATCTTCGGGATGCCGGTACTGCTGAAAGACAACGTCGACGTGGCCGGGATGCCCACCACCGCGGGTGCCCACGCCCTCGCCAATAACATGGCCGAAGATGCCTTCATCACGAAGCGCCTGAAGGCCAACGGGGCGATCATTCTCGGTAAGACTAACCTGAGTGAATGGGCCAATTTTCTCTGCGATGGTTGTCCTAACGGATACAGCGCCCTCGGCGGGCAGACGCTGAACGCCTACGGGCGAAAGACCATCGATACCGGAGGCTCCAGCTCCGGCAGCGGAGCGGCGATGGCGGCCAACTATGCAGCCGCGGCGGTGGGAACGGAAACCTCGGGGTCCATCCTCTCGCCTTCCAGCCAGAGCTCGCTGGTGGGTCTGAAACCGACCGTCGGGCTGCTCAGCCGGAGCGGCATCGTGCCGATCTCCAGCACCCTCGATACCCCCGGACCGATGACGCGCTCGGTAACGGATAACGCCATCCTGCTTTCCGCCATGAGCGGAGCGGACGCCGAAGACCCGGCCACCGTATTCGACCTGGGGGATAAGCCTTACTGGGAGGAGGTGGCTACCGGTAGCCTGACGGGTAAGCGCTTCGGGGTGATCCGGCGCTTTCTCGATAACCCGCTTTATGTAACCGCCCTTAAGCGCGTGGTGGCGCTGGGGGCGGATACCGTTGTGTACGATCCGCCCGAAGCGGACCTGACGGGTTTTCTGGCCCTGCTCAACGCCGATATGCGCGAAGACCTGCCGGCTTACCTCAAAGCACACGCCGGTCCGGAGGTGAAAGTGACCGACGTGCCGACCGTCATTGCCCACAACTCCGCCGATACCACCAACAGGATCCCCTACGGGCAGGCGGTATTTCTGGGCATCGTAGCGGAAGAGACCAGGGGCGAGGCGCACGAGGAACTGAAGGCGCGTTTGCTACGGGAAGGAACCCGCTACTTTGCCGAGCCGATGGCCAAGCATCGCCTGGATGCCGTTCTTTCGATCAATAATTACTCCGCCGGTTTTGCCGCCGTGGCGCACCATCCCGCCCTGACCGTGCCGATGGGTTACGGCGAAGGGGGAGCACCCTTCGGGCTTACGATCATCGGCCGGCCGTTCACCGAAAATACACTGTTGAAAATGGCCTACGCCTTCGAGAAAAGTACTGCCAGCCGGGTCGCGCCAAAAGCATTTAACTGATGCCCCGGGAAATAGAACGAAAATTCCTCCTCACCGATGATTCCTGGAAGGCCGACGTAAGCCGTGCGGTAGGGATGCGCCAGGGGTACCTGAATTCCGCACCGGAACGAACCGTTCGGGTGCGCATCGCCGGCGAGCGGGCCTACCTCACGGTCAAGGGGCCGGTCACGGGCATCACCCGCCCGGAGTTCGAATACGAGATTCCCGTTGCCGAGGGGCTGGCGATGATGGAACTTTGCGAGCAACCCGTAATCGAAAAAACACGGTTCTATGTTGATGTCGCCCCCCATACCTGGGAGATCGACGTGTTCAGCGGAGATAACGAGGGGCTGGTGGTGGCGGAGATCGAGCTCCATTCGGAAGGGGAAGATTTCGTTCGGGAAGCCTGGCTGGGAGCGGAGGTCTCGGGGGATAAGCGGTACTATAATTCCGGATTGGTCCGTAAACCCTATCTTAGCTGGCCCTGAGCCTTACCCGAAAAAACGAATCAATGCAACCTTCAGCTGGTCCGAAAAAAGCGCTGTTTATCCTTGCCGCCGGTTTTCCTTTCTTCGGTCTGGTCAACTCTTCCCGCTTTGGAATTGAAGAGATTATTGGTAATAAGGGGGTTAGGATTCCAGTTTAGCTTTCACCTGTCGGTCTTCGTGGTACTGGGTTTGGTGATCTTTTTCACTACGCTCTGTTTCGGGCGCGAGCGGCGGTAAGATCCGCGACGACAACCCGGCCAACGCAATCCCAAAGAAAACATGATGATGAAATACCCCGTTTTAACCCTCCTTGCTTTTCTGGTCTTTCTTTGCACCGGCGTCCGCGCCCAAAAAAGCCCGGAAGTATTGCTGGAGCACCCGCTTCTGAAAGCATTCAGCCTGGAGTCACCGGCGCTGACGGAGTTCTGGAACAAGTCGATGACGGTAAAGGCGGCGGTGCTTCTGCCGGCGGGCTACGCTGACAACCCCGACAAAAAGTACCCTGTACGCTACAACGTCGCCGGCTACGGCGGCCGCTACACCCGCGTGAACCGCCTGCTGAATAACGAGCGATTTGTCAGGTGGTGGACGTCCGACGAAGCCCCTCAAATCATCACCGTTTTTCTGGACGGCAGCGGCCCGTACGGAGATCCGTACCAGCTCAACTCCGCCAACAGCGGCCCCTACGGCGACGTGCTGACCCGGGAGATCATCCCTGCCATCGACGCCGAATACCGCACCGAGGGGGCCGCGGGCCGCTATACCGACGGCTGCAGCACCGGTGGTTGGGTTTCGTTGGCCCTGCAACTTTATTACCCCGACGACTTCGCCGGCTGCTGGAGTTACAGCCCCGACCCCGTCAGCTTTTACCGCATGCAACTGATCGATATCTACGAAGGCGAAAATGCGTTCAGCAACAAACAAGGGTATGACCTGCCGAGCAAGCGCGATCGCTACGGTAACCCTGTTCTTTCCATCCGGAAAGAAGTGGCCGACGAAAACAAACTGGGTAAATCCGGTACCTACGTCGACTCCGGCCAGCAATGGGGATCCTGGAACGCTCTGTACAGTCCCAGGGGAGAAGATGGCTTACCAGTGCCTGTGTTTCATCCCACCACCGGTGTCATCGATAAGACCGTCGCTAAAAGCTGGGAGAAGTACGACTTGCTGAAACACGTTCAGGCCAACTGGGCGGAACTCGGCCCCAAGGTACAGAGCAAGATCTACGTCTGGATGGGCGACATGGATAATTACTACCTCAACAATGCCCTGCGTGATTTCGACGCTTACCTCAAAACCACCACCGGCCCGACCTCGGACGCGACCATCGAGTTCGCCGCTACGAAGGGACACTGTGACGACTACAGTCATCGCCGCGCCCTTGAACAGATCTCGACTTTCAGAAAATGACGGCAGAACAACAAAAAAAATGACATCCGACACCCGACCCCCGAGAACCACCCCATGATCGATTCCGTCTACAATTACTGCAACCGCTGGTGCGAACGCTGTCCCTTTACCGACTGCTGCGGTCTACTTGCCTACATCCCCGCGGAAGATATACCGCCACTTGGCGGAGAGATCATGCCATTACCCCCTTCCTTCCCCGCTATGAGTGGCCGGTTCGGTGACGTACTCAAACGGCTGGACTGGCAGCTTCAGGAACGCGGAAGCAGCCTGTCGGCAATAGGGTACGGAGCGGGGCGGGAGACTCCCGTTTCCAGTGGTCTGGACCCCTCCGCACTCGAGCAACTCGCCCGGAACCTCAGCAGGCTGATGCTGAAGCAGGAGGAAGCCGCCTGGATGCCCGACGCTCACCGGAATCCGGATTTTGGCCGGCCCGACGTGCAGGCCCTGATCGAGCTGCGCTGGTATCAGATCATGATCGGGCCGAAATACCGCAGGGCCGTAAGCGACGCGCCCGCACGGAACGGACTCACCGACCGCGACACCGACCTCACGGCCCGGCTGGTGCACCTCATCCTCGTGCGGGCAATTTGCGGCATCACGGTACTGCTGGAAACTTACGGCCGGGAAGCATACGATGACCTCCGCGAACTACTGGAAGGTAACCTCCGGCTGCTCTCCGGTGTCCGGGAAAGGTTTCCCCTGGCCTACCGCTACCGCCGACCGGGCTTCGACGAGCCGGGGCAGCGGCGGCACCTGATGGCTTTCTTTGACGGTTATCCCCCGGTAGATCCCTTTGAGGATGGTACCTGGAGCCCGGGCGGTCAGGCCCCGAGCGCGTAAATAAACGGTGGATACGAAATTGCTGACCAAACTAATTTCAGCATCAAATGAATTGGAAACATCCAAGCTTTATCAATTGCGTTGCGCCTTTCGTATTCCTAACCGGTTTGCTGGGTGGCTGCAATTCCTCGCCGGCCCCCGAACCGGAGACGAACGAAACTAGACCCGTGGTGGCGGGGGCTCCGTTGGTGTACATCGTTGATCCCGTAAAAAGCGACCTTCGTTTCTACTGGAAAGACAGGGCGGGAGAGCGATTTGCTAACTTCTCCAACCTGAGAGAGGCGGTGAGCGCGCGCGGCGATTCCCTGGTTTTTGCCGTGAACGGGGGGATGTTCAATAAAGCGCATCAACCGCAAGGTCTTTATGTTGAGACGGGCAAAACCCTTGCACCTTTGGATACCGTTTCCGAAGGGTACGGCAATTTTTACCTGCAACCGAACGGAATCTTTGGCTTGCTGACCGACGGTACGCCGCTGATCTCCGCTACCGACAGCCTGGCGAAGATGCCGGGGTTTCGGTACGCCACGCAATCAGGGCCGATGCTGGTGATCGACGGACACCTGCACCCGGCTTTCAATGAAGGGTCCGATAATCTTAACGTTCGTAACGGCGTGGGTTTGCTTCCGGACGGCCGTTTGCTGTTTGCCATGTCGACCGAAAAGGTCAATTTTTATGACTTCGCCACTTTCTTCCGGCAGCGAGGCTGCGAACAGGCCCTGTACCTGGACGGCTACATCTCCAAAACCTGGTTGCCGGAACGGGACTGGCGACAATCGAAGGGAAATTTGGGCGTGATCATCGCCGTAACTTCCCCGAAATAGCCGTACTTTCCACAACCCACAACCCACAACCCACAACCCACAACCGCCAACCGCCAACCGTGAAATACTACGAATCGCAGAAATTCAACCAATGGTGGCTGTGGCTGCTCAATTTTGTCGTGCTGGGGAGCGTACTCTGGGGCGGCTACCAGGAGTTTCAGGGAGGGATGCCGCTCTGGCAGATAGTGCTGGGCGTTGGCCTTTTTGCGATTTTGGCCTTGATCCCCATGGCGTTGATCGAGCTGCGCACCACGATCACCGACGATGGGGTAGAGGTACGGTTTTGGCCCTTTAGCCGCCGTCGGATCTTCAGTTCGGAAATCAAAAGCATGCAGGTCCGTAGCTACTCCCCGATCGGAGAATACGGCGGTTGGGGCGTTCGGCGGGGCCCGGCCGGGCGGGCTTACAACATGATGGGTAACCGGGGCCTGCAGCTGGAACTACACGATGGAGAAAAAATACTGATCGGTACCCAAAGCCCCGAGGAGCTTGCCGAATTCGTCAGGGAATGGCTGCTGAAAGCGGATGTGCCGACCGAAGAAGTAGTGGAATTGAAACTGAAGGAACTGCGGGAGGATAAGCTGCGCCGCTGACGCAGGCGGACATATTACGGGGCGGTAATCGAACAATTGGTGTCTAATCACATTTTATTCAGGTAGAGAAATTCATCTCTAACTAAACAGACCACCTTAATGGGATTAATATCTTTCCTCAGAGACAAGGGTAAGGCCATCTTCGGTAAAAAGGAGAAGGAGACTACCAAATCAGTAGAACAAACCAAAATCGAACAACTAAAGGCGGAAATTGACCGTCTTGGACTGCCCATCAACGACCTGCGCCTCGAAATATGCGAGCAGGTGATCGTGGAAGGAGCAACGGATACCACCGAACAGGCGGAAAAAGTTGTGCTCGCCCTCGGTAACATCGAAGGGATCGGCTCCGTTGACAATAACATTTACGTGGCTAACCCCAAGCCCGAAGCCGTCTTTCATACCGTCGAGGAAGGTGACTCCCTCTCCAAGATTTCCAAGAAGGTGTACGGTGACCCGATGAAGTACGAGCAGATCTTCGAGGCCAACAAGCCGATGCTTTCTCACCCGGACAAGATCTACCCGGGCCAGGTACTGCGTATCCCGCAGTAAAGTAGTCGAGCCAGACATCAGTCGAACAGCCGGACAGTAGTACACTGTTTGGCTGTTCGTGTTTTCAGGGCACGTTGACTTTAGCCGGACGAGATCAGTTTACCGCCCGGTAAACCTTCAGTAATTTCGCTAAAATACCTTCCAGCTGATCCAGCGGAAGCATGTTAGCCGCGTCGGATTTGGCGACGGAAGGATCGGGATGCGTCTCCATAAAGATGCCGTCGGCTCCGACGGCGATGGCGGCCTTGGCGATGGTTTCGATCATCTCCGGTTTGCCGCCGGTGACGCCGCTGCTCTGGTTCGGCTGCTGCAGGCTGTGGGTGCAATCCATCACCACAGGGCTGCCGAGCGCGCGCATGGTGGGGATGCCGCGGAAGTCGACCACCAGGTCGGTGTAGCCGAAGGTGGTGCCGCGTTCGGTGAGCCAGACCCGGTCGTTACCGCTGTCGAGTACCTTTTGGCGGGCGTGGGCCATGGCGGCGGCGCTGAGAAATTGCCCCTTTTTGATGTTCACGATCTTACCTGTTTTGGCGGCGGCAACGACCAGGTCGGTCTGCCGGCAGAGGAAAGCGGGAATCTGGAGTACGTCGACATACCGGGCGGCCAGGGTGGCTTCGGCCACGGTGTGGACGTCGGTGGTGACGGGCAGGTCGAAACGGTCACCGGCTTTGGCCAGGATCTCCAGGGCCTTCTCGTCTCCGATACCGGTGAAACTGTCGATGCGGCTGCGGTTGGCTTTGCGGTAGCTGCCCTTGAAAATGTACGGGATGCCCAGTTTGTCGGTGATCCCGGCTACGCGTTCAGCGATTTCCAGCGCAATGTCTTCGCCCTCGATGGCGCAGGGGCCGGCGATGAGGAAGAAACTGTTCTTATCCGTATGTTTTAGCCGGGGTACGTTGACCATGACGATTATTTGGGCGCGGACGCGGGTGCAAAGAAAGTAGAGAAGGGCAAAGGTACTACGTCGATGCGGATTGCTCTTGCGGGAAGCTCTACAGCAATTCATCCGCCGCGAAGAGCCGGTCTCCGGTAGTCACTTCCAGCGCAGCTTCGATCATGTGCCGCGCCAGCACCTCCGCCTTCGTGGGATTGTACTTACCGAGGATTTTCGGGCTCACGTGCAACAGAAGATTTGAAAACCAGATGGCGATCTTTTCCCCCAGCCGGCTTTCTTCCCGGTCGCCCACCAGCGCGCCCGGGCGGAAGATGCCGGTGGCCGGGAAACCGATCTCCCGGACGGCCTCTTCCGTTTCGCCCTTCACGCGGGGGTAGAGCAACCGGCTGCCGGCATCGGCGCCTGCCGAGGAGACCAGCAGACAACGCGTCGCCCCGCCGGCCCGGGCGGTCTTGGCGGCGTTTACGATGTAATCATGATCGACTTTCCGGAACGCTTCCGCACTTCCCGCCTGCTTTATGGTCGTACCAAGGGCGATAAAGACGTGGTCGGAAGAAAGCGGACGGATGGGGTTGGGCAGGCGGTCGAAATCAATGACCGGGGACGCGAGCTTTTCGTGGGTAAGCTCCGGCTTGCGGCGGCCCGGAGCAATGACCTTTTCGTAGGCCGGGTGCGCGAGGAGTTGGCGCAACAGTTGAGCCCCCACCAGGCCCGTGGCACCAAAGAGAAGAGCGGTCTTACCGGAAACGTCGGGCATAGTCACTTGTTTTTTAGCTGTTACTTGCGGTGGCGGACTTTTGTTCGGTCCGGGAGAAAGGGTGTTGACGGTCGCGGAGCCTTTGCTCCTCCCCGGAATTCTCTGCACCCGCGTCCGCGCCTGATCGATCTCTTAATTCTTAAATAAAACTTACCGCGGGTTGATTTTTTCTAAATTAATTCTTAAAGATCAACGTTAAAACAATACCGGGCCGCGAAATCTTTTGAGACTTCGAAGTATTGGTTATGTTTGCCCTGCATTCAGCGAAATGCTCTTTTTAGTTTTCACCAACCTATTAACACAATGAGATTTCTTATCCTCCCCCTGGTTGCCCTATGCATGGGCCTGACCTTTTCCCCCCTGTCCGCTCAGGTTTCCGAACCCCTTGCCGAAACGCAACTCGAGAGCAACGCCAAGCGGATCAACCTCCACTCCACTACTAATATTCCGGTGCTTGAGACCGCTACCGAGTTCGTCGGCATCAACCCCCGCGATGGTAAGATCCTCTGGTCCGTCAAGCGCGACGGGGCCACCGCCCTGCTGGGCAACGGTGAAGGAGAAGGCTCCCGCGATTTCGAGGAGATTCCCGGCACGCCCCTGGTCTTCGCCGCCGGTTCGCTGCTCAATGTCGTTACCGGTGACATCATCATTGACGGTACCGCGCAGGAGCTCAACATTCTCCGTACTTACTACGTCCTGCCCGAACAGGACCTGATGCTGATGGAGATCGGTGGTAAGGGGGCCATCTACCTTTACGGCATCGACCCCTTTGAGAACAAAGCCAAGTGGAACGTTCAGCTCCGTGAGGTATCCGGCCTTTCCCAGCTTGCTTCCGAGGAGGGTGCCGGTCAGGATTCCGACGAGATCCAGCCCCAGCTTAACGGGAAGGGCGACCTGATCTACCCCAACGGGAAGTACCTCGCCCTCGTCGATATGAAGTCCGGCAAACTGAAGTGGAACGAGAAGTTCAACGCCGGTTACATCTTCACCAATAAGGATGGCACCCGCATGGTGATCGCCGAGAAGAAAGGCGGAATTCCCGGCGTCGGTATCGGTGCGGCAATGAAGGATGCCGGCATCAGCAACCCCAACGCCGTACGTAAATTCGGCAAGCGCGTCCACCTGATCGACACCAACACCGGGCAGGGCATCTGGAAGAAAGAGAAGAAGATGGACGGCAACGTCATCTATGTGACGCCCTACGACGGCGGCTTCCTGGTTGTACACGATAGTGGCATGAACATCTACAGCTACACCGAAGCCAAAAGCGACGGCCGCTGGAAGAAAGACTACAAAGAGAACGGTATGGTGAACGTGGCCAAAACCGATGAAGGCCTCATGGTTTACACCAAAAAGAAGCGCATGCTCGTAGATCCCGTATCCGGCGACGAGCTGTGGAAGAAAGCCGAAAAACTGGACCGCGAGCCCTCCGGCTTCCGCTGGACGACCTCCGAGGAAGATGAATTCGACGAGCCCGTCACCGTTGGTGCTCATAAGGTCCTCATCGACGGGAACTCCTTCACCATCAATGGCGAAGAAGACGTACGCTACTACTTCAATTCCATCCTGGTGGAGCCCACCCGCGTGGTTTACACCCGTGCCCTGGAGTCTTCCGGTAAGCCAAAGTACAACATCACCGCGCTGGACCTCAGCAAAGACGGCATCGAAGCCAAGACGGAATCGTTCGGCCTTAAGAAAGGCATGCACGGCTTCGACCGTACCGACGGCGGCTACTTTATCTACAACGACCGGGGCTACGTGCTGATGGAATACTCGGACGAGAAAGGTTTTGACGAGATCAAAGACGAGTGGTACCCCGATCCCGCTGCTTTCGGCCGGACCATGGTCGATCTTGCCGTACTGGCCGGTGCCACGGCTTATACCGTTGACCAGAACAGTAAAATGATCAAGGGCGTCTCTTCCGGAGACTCCGGCGCGATCGACCGTTACAACTCCCGCATGAATACCGCCAGCGAAGTCTACTCCGTGAGTGAAGACGCCACCGAGCGCAAAACCACCGGCCGGGTGGACGAGCAGTACGCCTTTTTCTTCTCCCGCGACGGTAAGGACGGGCTCACGCTTTTCAAGGTCGATAAGAACAACGGCGATGAGGTATCTAAATTCCGTTTCGACGATCGTACGCCGCTTTACGAAATCGATTACGACAACAACCGCCTGTACTACCAGGCAAACAACATGCTTAAGATCTACCGCCTCGAGTAAGCGGTGGCCGGGCTTATCGGCCGCAAATTCTCCGGCAAGCTCCTGAGAAAAAAGCTGCGTTATTTTTACGGGTTATTCTCCGTAATCCGAAATCAGCGGTCAGAAGAACTGGCCGCTGATTTCTTGTTTTTGGTACGCTCGTTTCAGGGCCACCAGTTGCATCACGCGCTACCCGGTCTGCCCGACGCTATATTTTGGTTTCCACAAAGGCCCGTACCACCCGCAGCCCCATGTTGAAGTCGGTATTGTTATTAATGATGATGTCGGCTTTTTCTTTATAGGGTTCCACGTACTTCTCGAAAGACGGCAACACGTGGTGTTCGTAGCGGTACAGCACGTCTTCGAGCGGGTAGTTGCGCTCTACCTGATCCCGCTTGATGCGGCGAACGAGTTTGAGGTTGTCCTTGGCGTGCAGAAAAACACGCAGGTCGAGCATCTTGCGCAGTTTCCGGTAATGAAAAACGAAGAGCCCCTCGACGATGATTACCGGCGCGGGGTTGAACGTCAGGGTTCGGGGTTTGGCGAGTTCGTTGTTGAAGACGTATTCCTTGCGCGTGACGACTTCTCCCCGGCACAGTTTTTTTAGGTCCCGGATGAACTCATCCCGGTGGATCGACTTCGGCCGGTCGAAATTATGAATGCCGGATTTGTCTTTTTTTTGCTTTTCGCGCGGGACGTAGTAGTCGTCCATGCTGAGGTAACATACCTGCTCGTCGTTCAGGCCTTCGCGCAACTGTTTGATGAAAGTGGTTTTGCCGGAGCCGGAGCCACCGGTGATGCCGATCAGGAAGGGGTGCTTCATGGCACGAAGATAAGTTGGAGCAGTTATTAATCAGCGCGCTGGAATCATCCCATAAAAGTTCAGATCGGAAGTGCGTTCGATATTCACTTAATACTGAACGCTGGACTCTATCTTGCGGCCATGACCTTCACCACCGATCTTTTCCGCTGTATACTCGGCATTGCCGTAATGCTCGGCGTTTGTTACGTCTTCAGCCGCGATCGCAAAGCCATCGACTGGCGGCTCGTCGGTATCGGGGTTACGCTGCAGTTCGTCCTGGCCGTACTCATTCTGAAGGTGAAAGGCGTTTCGATCATCTTCGACGTCATCGCCTCCGGGTTTCGCAAGACGCTGGAGTTCACCGCCGCCGGTTCCGAGTTTTTGTTTGGCAGCATTGTGACCAATATGGAGGGTTTTGGGTACATCTTTGCTTTCCAGGTACTGCCGACCGTGGTGTTCTTTTCCGCGCTCTCGGCCATCCTCTACTACCTCGGCATACTGCAAAAGGTCGTTTACGGGCTGGCGTGGCTGCTCAGCAAGGCGATGGGCCTCAGTGGTCCGGAGAGTCTGGCTGCCGCCGCTAACGTCTTTATCGGGCAGACCGAAGCCCCCCTGGTCGTGAAACCTTACCTCGAAAAAATGACCCCTTCCGAATTGCTCTGCGTCATGGTCGGGGGCATGGCCACCATCGCCGGATCGGTATTCGTCGCCTACGTCGGATTTCTGGGGGGGACGGACCCCGTGCAGCAGCAGTTCTTCGCCAAGCACCTGCTTACGGCCAGTATGATCTCCGCTCCGGCGGCCATCGTTTGCGCCAAGATGTTGCTCCCGGAATCGAAAGCAGCCCTGGCCGAAGTGGTCAACACCGACGCCGGCAAGGGGGAGGTAGACATCACTCCGGAAAAAGATACCCGGCTCGAGATGGCGGCGGACGACAGCAACAACCTGCTCGACGCCATCAGCCGTGGCACCACCGACGGGCTGCGCCTGGCCGTCAACGTCGGTGCGATGTTGCTGGTCTTCACTGCGCTCATTTTCATGCTCAACGAGATCTTTCTCGGTGCCACCGACATCGTCAACTGGCTGGCCCTGGGTGCCGACGGCGAAGTATGGAAGGGTACTCTGGAACTGGGCGAAACCTGGAATCAGACGATTGCCGCCGCCACGGATGGTCGCTTTCATGGCTTCAGCTTCACGTACCTGCTGGCGCTTTGCTTTGCGCCCGTTGCCTGGGTCATCGGCGTACCGGCCGCCGACATCACGGTGGTGGGTCAGTTGCTCGGGCTGAAAACGGTCATCAACGAATTCGTAGCCTACGATACTTTTCGGGTCGTGCAGGCCGGCGGGGCGACGCTGAGTCCGAAATCGACCCTGATCGCGGCCTACGCTTTGTGCGGATTCGCCAATTTTGCGAGCATCGGCATCCAGGTGGGGGGCATCGGGGCCATTGCGCCGGGGCAGCGCAAAAACCTGACCGACCTGGGGATGATCTCACTGTTGGGCGGTACCGTAGCCTGCCTGATGACGGGCTGCATCGCCGGGCTGTTTTATTCGTCGTAGCGGCGCGGCCGTTCGTCGATTCCCCGGACTTGGATTGTTATTCTCGGGGTAGTTTAGGGCTTTCTAAATTTTCTCCCATGCAATTGCTGAATAAATTCACCAACGCCCTGCCCGTCTTATTCTTCATCGGTGCTTTCCGGCTGGCCCTGCACCTGGTCGGTTGGGTGGAAATGTCGGAAGGACGGCTGATAATCGGTTGCTGGGTTGCGGGTCTTACCCTTTTGCTCACGCTGGCGGACCTGATCCTGACCGGGCGCAAAAGACCCTGGTCTCCGGCGGAAGGCAGGACGTATTCATCCACAACGGCATCGACCGGCGGCCCAATGACCTAGATTACCTCCGCTACGTCTCCTCCGATCTGGCCCGCTCCGCCACTAACCGGGAGATCATCGCCGCCATGCCTTCCGGCCGCGTCGCCAACCAGGCGTACCGGATGACGGGGGAATGGACCTTTGTGGAAACGGCGGAAGCCTGGGGCTTGGCCGACGTCGGCAGCAGCACCGGTGCCGCCGTGGCCGATTTCGATGGCGACGGAGACGCCGACCTGTTCGTAAATAACCTCAACACCCCGGCCAGTATCTACGAGAATACCCGGCTGACCGAAAAACCAACGAATACAACCGGATGCGGCCCGGCCGGCCCAACTACTTTCCGCTACAATCCGCACGACAGGATCTGTCCGCAGCGGGGATTCATGTCGCAGTCGGAAGGGGATTACGGGCGGGACTACGAGACGGTAGAAAAGCCTCCATCCGACTTTAAGGTAATGCCGACGGGAATTTTTTTCGAAACCAAAACGGTACGATAGTCTCCTGGACGAAACCCCGTTACTTCCGTACCGGTTTGATCCACCCTCTCTTCCTGCCGTCCCGCTGAAGGATGCTACTTACGGCATAGCAACCGCAGCCGATGGCGATTCGTTGCGCATCTACCGCTGGAATGGTGAGCGATTAGTGAGGGCAGGGGGGACCGTGGCCGGAAAAAACATCACCATATATCCCGGCTACAAGTTATCCGGTCCGGCATGGCAAATAATCTTTGAGCGAAAGTGGAAAATTTTGCGGTCAAAACCATTTTCCGGGATAAGTTACCGGTTCAAACAGTACGACATCACGGCGTTGCCCTACGTGGGCTTACGGGAATCACTGTCCGTACTTTCCGGATACGGCGGACCGGGCACGACCGTTATTGCCGGTAACCTCGGCCTGAATACTGCCCTCGGGGTTCCGACGGTTGCGGAGCCACTGAGCGTATACACTACGGACTCGTTGAAAATCATGACCCCAAAACGGTGCTTACTTACGTCAGGGCCGCGAGGTTCCCTTCAACGACCTGGACGAATTAGCGGTTGTATTTCCCGGCCTCAAGCGTACTAACGCGTCTTATACCGATTTTGCCGGGAAGCCGTTTGCGGAGTTGTTTCCGGAAGCAGGTAAGCAAAAAATACGGGTAAGTACCCTGCACCATTACCTGCTGAGCTGGCAAAATGACGAGACCTGGCGGATCGATACGCTCCCCGCCGCCGCCCAACCGACCACGCTCAACGTCGCACTGCAAACCGATGCGGGCATATTGCTGGGGGGAAACAAGACATTGGTGCAGCCGCGCCTCGGCCGGCAGGACGGAGCCGCCCTGCAGCTGTGGGATCCGAAAACCGGGAACTTGGAATTCATCGATCTTGGCGGGGAGCGGAACCGGTCGGAGGTACGGCAGTTGGTGAAACTGGACGACCGCCACGTGCTGGTACTGGTGGGGCGGGGCGAATATCTTGTCCTGGGTTTCTGACCCTACGATCGGGGCGTTACTTAGGACGTCCCTTACCGCCCCGCCGCCTTCAGTCGTTGTACCGCCGCCAGTTCCCCGCGCAGTTTTCGCCCGCTGCCCAGCGGAACGGTCAGCCCCGCCGCCAGCGATCCGTCGGGTTGAACCACGGGTGCGAGCTTAAAGCTCAGATCGTCGGAGATGTCGAATTCCTGGAGGTGGGCGTCGGTGTAGGCTTCGACGGCCTGGAGGAGGTAAACGGCAAAGATACCGATGTAGGCGGTCTGCCGGGCTTTATCGGCGTTGACGCGGCCGCGCAGCAGGGTGTTATCGTTGAACTGTGCAACGGGGAATTCGTCCTCGACGGGAACGCACTCCGCCAGGGGAGGATTGATGATGTTGCCGTCGCCGTAGCAGCGGTTTTCGAGGGCGCGGGTCAGGCGGGTGAAGCGGGTCTGGTTGAAGTCGGCGTAGGCGATCATGCCCAGCAGCCCACCGTATACCATCGGCACCTTCCACCAGCGTTTGTTGTACACCTGGCCGCCGCCGGGGATGGCGGCCCAGAGGAGGGCGTTCCGGGGTTTACGGCGGACTTCAGCGAGGGTGATCAAAGAATCCCGTTGCGGCAGGGTGCGTACCGTGTCGGACTGTGCGGGCGCGGACGCAGGTGCCAGGAGAAGAACCAAAAGAGCAAGGATGGTCAGCGGCAGGCAACCGGCAACCGTCGTAAAACATCGTCTTGTGCTAAGCGATTCGATCATACGAAGTAGACACGGTGAGGGGAAGGGCTCGTCGCCCGGTGAGGGGTTATTTAATGTTTTCCTGAAGGGTAGCGTGGAGCGGATTTTGCAAGGGGATAAATATCGGCGCAGGTACGAACGGCCCTCGACCGATCCCGCTACAGTTCAACGCACTTGAAAAAACGTTCCAGTTCCTCCTGGCTGGAGAATTTCAAGCTGATGGAACCGGACTTGGCGTTTTTTCCGTCCAGGCCGACCTTGACCTGCTTGGTACCGAAAAAGTCCTGAAAGGCCGTTTTGACGGTCTTCAGGTCATCGTTTTCGGGCTGACGGATGGGACCGGCTTTCTTCTTCTTTTTGTAGGTTTTGGCTTCCTGTTCGATCTGGCGGACGTTCCAGTTCTTGCCCTTGGTAAGAATGTCGCTGAGGAACATCTCTTGGAGGGCGATGTCCTTGATGCCGAAGAAAGTTTTTGCTACTCCGATGCTGATCTTTTTGTCCCGGATAGCCGCCTGCACCTTGGGGGAGGTCTTCAGGATGCCCAGGTAATTGGCTACCGTGGGGCGCCCCTTGCCGACGCGGCGGGCGAGCTCTTCCTGTTTCAGGTCGAAATCTTCGGAGAGCCGGTAGTAGGAGTAAGCGACTTCCATCGGATTGAGGTCTTCGCGCTGAATGTTTTCGATCAGGGCCATCTCCAGCAACGTCTGGTCGTTAGCCGTACGGATGAAGGCGGGGACTTCCTTCAGTCCGGCCAGCTGACTGGCCCGGAAACGACGTTCTCCACTGATGATCTGATAGGTACCGTCACCCATATGACGCACGGTCATGGGTTGAATGATGCCGTGCACCTTGATCGAATCGGCCAGTTCCTGGAGGGGAGTTTCTTCGAATTCTTTCCGGGGCTGGTCCGGATTGGCGTTGATCTTGCCGATGGGTAACACCAGAAATTTGTTGCTCAGCGCAGCGACGGTTTCCTCCGGTGCCGATTCCAGGGCCTTGTTCAGTTGCTTGGTCTTATCCATCCGGCTACCGCCAAACAGGGCATCGAGGCCGGAGCCGAGTTTGGCTTTGGAAGCTTTCTTGGGGACGGGACGGGCTTTGGCCATTTTAGAACATTTTTGAGTAGCGAAGGGCAAAGATAACCAACCGCGCCGAAGGAAAAACTGCGCCGTACGTAACGATTGCGTAACAAGACACATTAAGCACCGAGAGCAATACCTTAGAGGTATTCGTAGGACTCGCCGCTGGCCGATCAACCTTTGCCGGCGGCGGTCTTTGCTACACGCGTACCGGTTTTATGGTCGATTCCCGGTAACGCGGATTTTCGCCGGGCTCAGCTTTTGCTCCTTAGTATGAGTCGTTAACAATAGTCAAACGAGGGATGCGCCGTCATTTTGTCCACTGGCCCAAGCAGGGTAGCTATCCAGTAATTTTCACGGCTGACTTCCACCAACCTGGCATGGTCCGGATTTTATGCCCGGATGTATTCATTGCTTTTATCAACCACCTCTGCATCCCGCGGCCGCGCCCGATTTGTCAATTGTATTCAAGGATGAATAGCCAATTAATAAGACAGAATTTTTGACTGCCTGATTTTTATGACTTTTTGACTATCGCTACTTATTCGGTTGAAGTACCAGCGTGCATAGCGGCGGTACCGTGAGCTCTACGTGATACGGCCGCCCGTTCCATTCTGATTCCCGTGCTTCCAGCGTGTCGATGTCGAAGTTGCCGGTACCGCCGTATTTCAGGTCGTCTCCATTGAGGATGGCTTTGTAGTTTCCTTTCAGCGGAACGCCGACCCGGTAATGGTGGCGCACGGAAGGCGTGAAATTATTGATCACCACCACTATATCCTCGGTGTCTTTACCCCGCCGGAGATAGGAGAGGATGCTGTTTTGATGATCGCCGATCTCGATCCATTCGAAGCCGCGTTGTCTGTAGGCTTCCTCGTACAGCGCCGTTGTTTCGCGGTACAGCTTATTGAGGTCCGAGAAGAAGGTCATCAGCGTCTTGTGCGGCGCGTACTGCGTCAGCTTCCAGTCCAGCCCCCGCTCGATGCTCCACTCGCTGGTCTGGCCGAATTCGCCGCCCATGAACATCAGCTTACTGCCCGGGTGGGTGTACATATAGCCGTAGAGTACGCGCAGGTTGGCGAACCGTTGCCACTCGTCACCCGGCATCCGGTCGATCAGTGGCCCCTTACCGTGAACGACCTCATCGTGGCTGAGCGGCAACTGGAAATTTTCGGTGAAGGCGTACATCATGCTGAAGGTGATCTCGCCGTGGTGGTAGCTGCGGTGGACGGGGTCGTTCTTGAAGTAGCCGAGCGTATCGTGCATCCAGCCCATCATCCATTTTTGGCCGAAGCCGAGGCCACCGATGTAGGTTGGCCGCGAGACACCGGAGAAACTGGTGGACTCTTCGGCGATGGTCATCGTATCGGGGTATTCCCGGTAAACGGCCTCGTTGAATTCCCGGAGGAAACTGATGGCCTCCAGGTTCTCGTTACCGCCGTACATATTGGGTATCCACTCCCCGTCGTTGCGGCTGTAATCCAGGTAGAGCATGGAGGCTACGGCGTCTACGCGGAGCCCGTCGATGTGGTAACGATCGAGCCAGAAGAGGGCATTGCTGATCAGGAAAGAGCGGACCTCGTTGCGGCCGTAATTGAAAATGGCGCTCTTCCAGTCGGGGTGGAAACCGAGGCGGGGGTCTTCGTGATCGAACAGGTGCGTACCGTCGAAATTGGCCAACCCGTGAGCGTCGGTGGGGAAGTGGCTCGGCACCCAGTCGAGGATGACGCCGATGCCGGCTTTGTGCAGTTCCTGGACCAGGTACATGAAGTCCTGCGGACCGCCGAATCGGCTCGACGGCGCAAAGTATCCGGTGATCTGATAGCCCCAACTCGGAAAGTACGGGTGTTCCATGACGGGTAAGAACTCCACGTGGGTGAAGTTCATCTGATCCAGGTACTCTACGAGTTCGACGGCCAGCTCGCGGTAACTGAGGCTCATGCCGTCCTCTTTTTTCCTCCAGGATCCGAGGTGAACTTCATAAACGGAGTAGGGGGCTTCGATTGCGTTGTGGGCCGCTCGTTTATCCATCCACTTCTCGTCTTCCCATTCGTAGAAGGTGTCCCAAACCACGCTGGCGGTTTTCGGAGGTGTTTCCCACAGGCGGGCAAAGGGATCTCCTTTTTCCAGCCACGTGCCGTCCGGGCCGTCGATGGCGTATTTGTAGGTCGCACCGTTACCGACGTTGGGGATGAATCCTTCCCAGATGCCGCTGCTGTCCCACCGGGCGCTGAGCGGATGTTCACCCCGGTTCCAACCGTTGAAATCGCCGACCACGGCTACGTAGCGAGCGCTCGGAGCCCAAACGGCAAAGTAGGTGCCGACCACTCCGTTTACCTCGATTACGTGACTTCCCAGTTTATCGTAAGCACGGAAGTTTTTTCCCGCTTTCCATAGATTGATGTCGAAATCGGTAAAGAGGCTGTAGGCAATTACGTTCGGGGTGGTACTCATGGGGTAGATTTTATGGGTGGAACCGGATCGGGGTGAAGATAGCGGGAACGATCAAAGTATTAACCGTTTTTGTGGTCCGGATGTTAATTACTTCTTAGAAAAGATACGGACATACCCCGAATTAAGTCTAGATTCGGATATTTATCAAATCGAATTTTGCCGGGTAAATCACTAGCCACTCACAAGACAAATTTCGGGGGCGCTAAAATTCACCAGACTGACTATTTATACTTAAAACCTCATAACATATGCGATTTCTGACCGCCTCAATCCTCGCGTTGCTTCGTCTCGTCACTTCCGGCTGTGCTACCTTATTCAGTGGTAACCGCGACGAGATCCTCTTTACCTCCGAACCCCGCAACGTTCAGGGAGTGATGGACGGACACATGGTTGGTACAAAACCCATCATGCTCGGTGTTCGCCGGAAGATGGGCGGTCGGTAGGTTGCTTTTGAGAAGGAAGGTTTTGAAAGCCGGTTCATCAAAATGGATGCGGATTCTATCGCCGTTTCCATCATCAACTTCACCTGCCTGCTTTGCTGGGGGGTAGATACGGCCATCGGCTTGGTAGTCCGCTATAAGCTTCCGGGTATTTTTGTTGAAATGGAGCATTTATTGGAAGAGCATACGATAGAAGAATATCCGGAAAACAAGACCGTCAATAGGGTTGAGTGACCTTTTGGTCCGCAAGAGATAAAAACGGGTTCGTCAAATCTGCTTCTGACCTGCATACGGCGCTTTATCGTATGCTTATCACAAACATCAAATCAGTGATCAGCTATTCAATATCGTTCAATTAATTGCGCAGCAGCAACTCCGGCCAACCTATCACAATAACGCTCTTTTCACGTCAGAAACACACACCCTGCCAGCGTAAAAAGGTGCACCGCGGGAATGAACCCGATGCGGTGCACCTTAACGTTGCGGAAATTAATATTTCTGCGGTGAATTTACTTCTTTACGCCACCTTTGAGCTCATCCTGGAGCTTTTTCAGGGCGTCGAATTTACCGGCGGCGGCCAGTTTGGCCTGTTGCTGCCAGGTGTCGGGCTTGGCGAGACGGAAACGGGCACCGGCACCGGTCAGCACGTCGGCCAGTTTTTTACGGCTGGCACTTCCGAGATCGGAGAAGGTGGCAATACCGGCATCGTTGAGCAAGCCTGCGATCTTAGGACCGATGCCTTCAATGCGCTTCAGGTCGTCGGCCTTGCCGGCAGACTTCTTTGCTGCGGGCTTGGCCGTTTTTTTGGCGGCGGGTTTGGCCGCTTTCTTGGCAGCAGGCTTGGCGGCTTTCTTGGCGGCCGGCTTCTTGGCTGCGGCTACCTCGTCGAGCGTGAATACACAGTTGTCTGAGTTGTGTCCGCTGGCTACGTAGCCCTGGGCTTCCCAGTCGTTCTTCCATTCCTGGTTGTCGACCAGGTAGCGGAACTGGTACTCGCCCGGTGCGAGATTAATGTCAGCTTTGTAGGCACCTTTGCCGTTTTTCATGGTAAGACCCTTGTCCCAGCTCCAGCCGTTAAAAGTACCCAGGACGCGTACGTCACGGCCTTTACCAAGGCGATCTACGGGTACCTCGAAGGTGACCTTATATTGTTTCTTTGCTTTAACGAATGACTTTTTGATCATAATGATATGGTTTGACGGTTCTTGTTATGGGAGGGAAGAAAGACCAACGCCAAAATGTAAATATCCTGGCTTTACAAATCTTTCAGATTAGATGCAAAGTTAGGTCGAAGTCACTGGCTATCAAACAGTTTATGGTTGTTCAGAAGCGGGTGCTATTGTATCGGAGAACGAACTCGTACCAAATACCCTTTATATATTTTGTTTTTATGAAATTAAACAAAGATGGTGGACCCCGTGGATTCGTCCGCCAAATTTTCCTCTATTTCACTCTAGCGCAACTAAACTTAAAAAAGTTCAAAAAAAGCTCAATTTTCTTTGGCCAAAGCTCAAATTTATGTGCTCACTATGTCTGGCCGTTTTAACTTACCCTTAATAGGCAAGCATTCAGCCCGATCATGACCCGATTATTTTCGACATAAGCAGTTGTCCGCAGCAGCGGCTGAAACGTGGAAAAGCCGGCCGGTCAGACCAATCCCTCCAGTAAGTGATTTCGCCAGCGGGGAAACCCGTCCGCCAGCCCGGCCTCCGCGTTTTCGTGAACGACGAACCAGAATTCATGCTCGAAGTGTAGCGTGCGCCGGTAATGGCTGCGGCCCACGGCACCGATGGCGGCGATCTCCCGCTCCACGGCGCGGTACTGCCCGGACAGCGTTTCCCAATCTTTAGGCAGGCTCCAGACGTAGGTGGCGTGGCTGTCGAGCAGTTCGAGGATGAAGTGGTGGGCGTCCTGACCGACAGCGAGAAATACGAAACCGAAATCGGGACGAAGGACGTAGCGGAGTTTGGCGTCGGTTTCGTGCAGGCGGCCGGCCAGAAACTCCAGCTGGCGGGCGTTACGTACGGGTTTGTGGCGCAGAATGGCCGCCAGCAGGTCATGACCGTCGTGGGGGAGGGTAGCTTTACCGAGGGCGTCGTCGTCGAGGCTGGCGAAGACGTCTTCGGGGGTGAAGAGGGATTTGTCGACCGTCTTTACCGGATCGAAGTTGAGGAGGGATCTAATGGCGCGGGCGCGGAACAGCTCCAGCATCCCGTCGTTGATGCGGGCGATCTGGGCCGAAGTGGCCGGGTCGAGCCGCGGCTCGTCGTCGACAAAGCGTAGGTGGGTCTGCACGCTGATGGTGCTGCGTTTCAGCGCGCGAACGAAGAAGGGTTTGATGGCATCGAATTCCGCAACGATGTGGTCGTTGATAATTTTGAAGGGCAGGGTGTCGGCCAGCCCCGGCAGGTCGGCCCGTCCCTTCACGCCGCCGTTGGCGAAGGTGAGATCGAGGATGGGGTAGGGGAAGCTCACGGGCCGGGCCTTCTGAGCACCGGTCTCAGAGTTCTGAACATTTTTTTCAGGCGCGGCCGCAGGTGCAAAGGAAGTCTTTTCAGAAGCATTGTCTTCCCCCAGCACATCGGTCAGGGCGCCGGTCCGATAATACGACAGCTGGGCCTTAAAGGCATCCCCGTCCAGCGCAGCGAAGTGGAGGGCCGCCACCGGCCGTTTCATCTTCCGGTGTAAGGCGAAGCCGGCCGGGCCTGCTTCGTAATCCAATACCCGCACCCGCAGCCGTGCCGTCTCCGCGGCGTAGCCCAGCATCTCGGCTTCCCAGTAGATACTTTCCCGTTCACCGAACCGGAAGCCCCCCTCCGGCAGGTTGGTAGCCGACCAGAGCCACATTCCCGCAGCGCTGTAATGAACGCCCCGGTTGGAAATTCTGAATACGATGGTTTTCATGCGCAACTAAAGATATACCCCGGTCAGGATCGAATCCGCCGCCCGTAAAGGACCATCCCGGAATTTTGAAAGCAGTCTAATACTCCGCGCTTCCCCGTTTCTCGAACGGAGGTCGCTTCGGCGTCACCACCGGTTTCTCCCGCAGCGATTTCATGATCTCGGCGATGGCCCGCTCCAATTGCGGGTCTTTTCCGGCCATCACTTCGGCGGGCCACTGCTCCACCTCGATGTCGGGCGCTACGCCTTCGTTCTCGACGCGGTAGCCGTCTTTGTCCCAGAAGCCGACATTGGGCGCCGTGACCGAGCCGCCATCGATGAATTCGGGGTAGCCGAGTACACCGACGAGGCCGCCCCAGGTCCGCTTGCCGATCATCTTGCCGAGGCCGTTCTTGCGCCAGAGATAAGGGAACAGGTCACCGCCGGAGCCGGCGGTCTCGTCGATCAGCAGCACCTTCGGACCCTGGATGGAGGCGACGGGGGCGTGTTGGTCCTTACCGTAGCGGTAGGTCCAGCTGTTCTGGTAGGGGCGCATCAGGTGCTCGATGTAGTAATCGGCAATTTGGCCGCCGCCGTTGAAGCGTTCATCCACGATGATGGCCTTCTTGTTGACCTGCGGGAAGAAGTAACGCTTGAAGTACTGAAAGCCACCCCCACCCGTATTGGGCACGTACACGTAGGCGACCTGGCCGTTGGTGGCCGCATCGACCTTGGCGATGTTGCCTTCCACCCAGTCGCGGTTGCGCAGGCTGTATTCGCTTTGCACGGGGGTGACCGTAACCGTGCGGGCACTGCTGCCGTCGGCATTCGGGCCTACCCGCAGGGTGACGAGCCGGTCGGCTTTGTCCTCAAAAAAACGGAACAGATTATCGTTGCCGGCAACGTCCTCACCGTCGACGGCCAGAATGTACTCCCCGGCCTTCACGTTGACACCCGGCTCGGTGAGCGGGCTGCGCAGTTCCCCGTTCCAGTTCAGGCCGCCGTAGATCTTGGCAATCCGGTAGCGGTCGTTCTCCACCCGGTAGTCCGCGCCGAGCAGGCCGCCGCCCACCCGATCCGGGTCATTGAGGCGGGTGCCCCGGCTGCCGAAGCGGTGGTGACCCACGCCGAGTTCGGAGCCCATCCATTCCATTACGCGGTAGAGGTCGGGGCGGGTTTTGATCTCGGGGAGGAAGACCTCGTATTTCTTCTTCATCGCGTCCCAGTCCACGCCGTGCATTCCGGGATCGTAGAAATAATCACGGTTGACGCGCCACATCTCGTGGAAGATGTTGCGGAACTCGACCAGCGGCTTGATCCTGACCTTCATATCATAACCGTCGGGCGACTTCAGGTCCTCGGCCGAGGGATTGTCAAGGTCGGTAACGGCCCACTTGCCCTGGCTGCCGACGAAAAGGTGCTCGCGGTCGCCCGTCGCCTCGAACCAGTCGGCGGGCATGAACTCCTTGTCCTCCCGATCCTTCAGCGAATAGCGGTGGAGTGTACTGCCCTCGTCTTTACGGGAAAGGTAGAGCAGTTCTCCCTCCCTGGCGGAGGCCAGGTTGTAGAAGTTGCCGTTGCCGATGGGAAGGTGGACGATCCGGGTTTCCAGCCCGTCAAAATCGATGCGGACGGGATCGGGCTTGTCTTCCTCCTTGCTTTCTACGGCCTCCTTCTTTGCACCTGCGGCCGCGCCCGAATCCTTGTCCGTCTCTTCCTTTTCCTCGCCGAACTCTTCGAGATCGTTGCGGCGGATCAGTGGCGACAACTCGTCGTTTTGCAGCGTAAGCAGGTAGACATCGTTGGTGACGCGCATGTCGTTGCTCGACTGCTGAAACCAGTTGACGACCGGCCCCGCATCGGTAGAAACGGAGAGGTAGAGGTACTTGCCCGAGGCGTCGAAAGTAGGTTCGGTGACGTTGGCCAGGGGATCGGAAACGGCCTTGTTCTCCCCCGTATTTACGTCGTGGACGAAGGCGCGCTCAAAGTTAGTACCCGTGATCCTGGAATAGGCCAGCCAGTTGCCGTCCTTAGACCAGGAGCCGAACAAGTCGCGGTAATCGCCGGGGAAGTAGGCATCGTCGCTGTCCACTTTGGTCACTTTGCCGGAGGCTACGTCGAGTACATAGAGGTTGCGGCCATTATCCACGAAAGCGAGCTTTTTACCGTCGGGCGACCAGTGCGGGAAGGCGTAAAAACCGGTGCCGTTGAGCGTGATCGGGCGGGCCTTCTTCGTTTTATTATCGTACAGGTGCAGGGCGTATTCGCCGGAAGCATCGGAGAAGTAGGCGATCGTTTTGCCGTCCGGGCTCCAGCGCGGATGGGTTTCGTGAACGCCCGGAGTGTTGCTGACGTTGACGACATCGCCGTTCTCGACCGGGGCGGTAAGGATCTCGCCCCTGAAATCGGCCACGATCCGTTTGCCGGAAGGAGATGCCCCGACGTGGCGCACGTTGCGGCTGCCGCTGACCCAGTACGGCCGTACGTCGAGGATGTCGGCCCGTACGTCGACGTCGATTCTTTGGTGCTTGCCCGTCACCGGGTCCAGCTCGTGGAGGTAACCGGCCTGCTCGAAAACGATCTTTCCGTCGCCGGCGCTGAGGGCCACCACGGGAAAATCCCTGAACTCCGTCAGCTGCTTCACCGCCATGGTGGCGGGGTCGAATTCGTAGAGGTTGTACTCCCGATTGCGGTCGCTGCGGAAGTAAACTTTGCCGTTGACCCAACGGGGCTGGTTGTCGTTACTGCCGCTTTCCGGTTTGGGGATCTCGACGACGGAATTGTCGGCCAGCGTCATCATCCAGATACGGGAGACGGTACCGCCCCGGTAATTTTTCCACATCGCGGAGCGGTCGCCGAGCGGGGTGTAGGCGAGGTATTTTCCGTCCCGGGAGTAAGTGGCGTCGTTGATGGTGGGAATGTCGAGCGGGGTGGCTGCCCCCCCGTCCAGGCCGATGGTGAAGGCTTTGTTGAAGCGGTTGGTGAACACGTCGCGGCGGGAGGAGAACAAAAGGTTCTTCCCGTCGGGGGTGAAATCGCTGACCCTGTCGGTACCCGGGTGCCACGTAATGCGGTTGGGTATTCCGCCGGTGGCGGGCACGGTGTATACGTCGTCGTTGCCGTCGTACTGGGCGGAGAAGGCGATGGTTTTTCCGTCGGGACTAAAGACCGGAGAGCTCTCGTTGCCCTCGTCGATGGTTAGCCGGCGGGGATTGGCACCGTTGCGCTCGGCGATCCAGAGGTCACCGGCGTAGGTGAAGGCGAGGTGGTCGGCGCTGATGGCGGGGTCGGCCAGCAGGCGGGTCTGGGCCTGGGCGAGGCCGGCGCAAAGTAGTGCGGCCAGCAGGTAGAGGCTTCTCGGATGCATTATGGATCGGTTTGGTTGGCGGACCGGTAAGGTAGGGAAAAGGGACGTTTTAAAGGACCAAGCGGTTTTTGCGGAGCCTGGTAACCTTTGATCCGGAGTATACAAGCAGCTTTTCGTGGCTGAGCATAAATTTGTTGCCCGGGGCTTAGCCATTAAAATACCCGTACAACTGCCAGAAGAACAAGCCGACTCCCGCGATGATCAGATAGGTGTTTACGGCTTTATAAAAAGCATCGTAGCTCTTGTGCCTGCGCCAGCGGGTAATGAGGAACACGATGGGGATCAGCGCGGTGATCTGCCCCAGCTCAACGCCGACGTTGAAACAGATGATCTTCGCCAGGAACTGCGTGTTGCCCATATCGAAGGATTGCAGCCGGGTGGAGAGGCCGAAGCCGTGGATGAGGCCGAAGAGGAAGACCATCACCAGGAGGTTGGGCGAGCTGACCTTCATTTTCTCGAAGCCGCCGAGGTTTTCGAAACCTTTGTACAGTACGCTCAGCGCGATCACCGCGTCGATCAGGTGCTCGTCGGCGCGGATGCCCAGATAGGTCGCCCCGGTCAGGGTTATGCTGTGGCCGATGGTGAAAACGGTGATGAAGCGGACGATGTCCTTAAAGTCCTTCAGGAAAAAGATGACGCCGGCCAGAAAGAGGAGGTGATCGTAGCCGGTGACCATGTGTTTGGCCCCGACGAGGATGTAGGCCAGTAAGCCGCCGTTGGCGAGCGTGGCCTGGTCGGCGTCGCTTACCCCGTGGGCAACGAGGAGCAGGGGCAGGCAGCAGAGCAAGGTGGTGGGCAGAAGTTTGGCGGTCAGGTTCTTCATCGACTTTTTTACGGATAATAGTTTTTGTAAACGACTTGGTGACCCACTCCGGGTTTCACTCCTCCGGGCAGCTTTCAACGGGTAGGCTTTGCTTGTTTCGAGCTACAAATCCTTGGAGGTGTATACCGATGATGAGTTTAGTCCTGCTTATTAAAAAAGAGGAACAAGCCACCCAGCACCGCCAGGCTGCCCACCCAGAAAACGTAAGCCGGCACCCCGCCTTCTTCATGATGCTCGTGCTCCGAGCCGTCGTCGTGGGTGTGGGCGCCTACCCCGTCGCCATGATCGTGACCGTGGTCAGCGTCCGCGTGATCGTGAGCGCCGTGCGCGTGTCCGTGGCCCACTTCGAAGGTAAGCGTTGCCCAGTTGGATTCGTGGGTGAGGCCGGCTTCTTGCGATTCCACGAGGTTGATCGTGCGCAGGTACCAAACGCCTTCGTGGTCGATGGGGAAGGTGAGTTCGCCCCGGACGTCGGTCCGTAGTAGGGTGCCTTCATCGTGGGTATGTTCTTCGCCTTCGGCGTGGTCGTGTCCGTGGTCGTCGTGTCCGGCGCGGGCTGCGTCGATGGTGACGAGCTGTCCCCTGAGGGGCTGTCCTTCGAAGAGTAGCTTTACGCCGAATTTATCACCGGGCTTCAGGTCGTATGGGTTGGAGGTGGGGATGAACTCGATGGGATAACCGAGTTCGGTTTGCCAGTCGTCGGTCTTTTTATCGCCGACCTGGAAGATTGTTTTTACGTGTTTAGCGTACTTCTCCACGGCGTCTTCCTCCAGGGTGTTGTTTTCTTTGCGCCACTTCAGCATGTCGTGGATACCGTCGTGCTCAAGATATTTATTGAAGGCGGCGGCGTCCATGGCGATGTCGTTGGGGCGGGTGGATACGCCGGCGACCCAGGTGCCGGGCGCGCCGGTCTTAAAACTCAGCAGGGTAGCGTTGTCCTGTTCGCTCCACTGGGTCGTGTCCTGCGTCATCCGCTTGCCGTTTCCGACCAGGCTTACGTCGATCATCCGGTTGCGGATGATCACGTTTTCGCTTTGCGCGAACGTTCCGTTGAACAGCCGGATGGTGGCTTCGGTGTCCGGCTGCAGGAAGTACGAGTCGAGCTTGAGGAACATGTCGTGGCTGCTGAACAGTGCGACGACGAGCAGAAGGGGAAGTAGCTTTTTCATGGATTGGCTTTCAAGTAGAAGTAGGGGCCAAAAATACAAAAAGCGGTCAGATAACGGTTTAGGGGCGCGGCCGCGGGATGCAAGGAGGGAATTTTAGGAGCAGGGTAACCCCGACTTGCCGGCAGTGCGTCCGGACGCCCCTTTTGCCCGCCAACTTTCCCTGCCTCCCGCGTCCGCGCCCGAAGGCAAAAACGCTTTGCGCGGTATTCCGGGGTTTGGTAAACTGAGGGATTGCGGAAGAACTTGTTTTTCTGCAATCCCTCATGCTGCCATGGTTTGACGCCGTAAGCGTGGTGTTGGTCGGCCGAGCGAGGGACCAATCATCGCCGCAGCTACGCGAGGGTAACCCGATCATAATGTTCAGTAACCGCGCAAACGAGTCATGGTGAAGCGGATTTTGCCTGCCGACCACCGGTTACAACAAATGAATACCCCCCACCGTATTAAAGGCCAAACGTTAGACTATGAACCCATTCCTGAAATTTGTCGCCTTGCTCCTCACCACGCTTACCCTGACGCAGTGCGGCATCTTCAAATCCGCCGGCCCCGCCAACAACGCCGGCGTCGTGTCTCCGCAAATGTCCGCCTTGCTGGCCGCCAACCAATCCGACCTCAGTTTTCCCGTTTACGCCACTTACGCCGAGGTGGAACCCTTCTTTCAGCAAAAAAACGACAACATCACCTACATCGTCAATTTCTGGGCCACCTGGTGCCGCCCCTGCATCAGCGAAATGAAGCACTTCGAACAGCTGACCCGCGAGACGAGCCGCGACGATCTCCAGGTCGTCATGATCAGCCTCGACAAGACCGAAAACGTACACACAAAACTGAAGGATTTCGTCGCCTCCCGCCCCCTCAACCTCCCCGTCGTCTCCTTCACCGACAACTACTTCGACGGCTGGATCTACAAGGTCGACAACGCCTGGCAGCGCAGTTCCATTCCCGTTACGCTGGTCTATCGCAACGGAAAGCGCTACTTTAATAAGGGCCAGATCAGTAGCTATCGCGAGTTAAAGGGGATTGTGGACCGGGTACGGTAGCCAGTGGTACGAACCGTAAATACTTAGCTGTTTAACTTGCCATCGCGTCACTGAACTTCCTGGCCGGAAAACTCCGTAGCTGTAAATATGGTCGCTTTCCGTCCGGTCGTTCAGCACCACGCTGCCGGCGTTAGATGACAAATTTGTTATGGATCGTACCATTAGGTTTTTCACGCTTAGCAATCAGCCGGGTGAACGCGCCCGGCTGAAGGCTAAGAATTACCGATGCCGGGAAATTTTAATTTCCGCCGCCGGGTCGACCACCACCGGGGCGTCCACCGCCGCCACGTCTACCCCGCCGGGCCTCCTGCTGTTCCGCCTTGATGGTGGCATAAACCGCCTGCTGTTCCTTGGTAAGCAGCGCGTTTATTTCCATCTGCATCTTCTCCCGCATTTTGCGTCCGGCGGTTCTGGCCGCCCGGCGGTCGTTACCTGCGTTCTGGCGCAAATCGCGCCCCTGCCGGGCGTTGCGTTGTGTGATCTCTCTGAATTTGGCGGCCTGCGCGTCGTCAAGACCGAGTCGGGCGATCATTTCGGTCATGCGCTGAGCGGCCTGGCCTCCGCGTTTGGAACCGGGAACTTTTGCGGGCGGAGCAGCCGCCGTGGACGTATCGGAGGTCGGCGGAGCGGGAGCCGCAACGGTTTTAGAACTGTTGCAGCCGGAGGCGAGGAGCAGAGCCAGGCCGGCCGTGAGTAAAAGAGAACGAAGCATTGTTGTGGTGTATTGACGAATAAGTACTATTTACTCTGACTACGGAACTTCTCAAAGTTTAGCGTGACAAATAAAAGGTCGTACTCCAAGGTAAAGATCAGGGTCCTCTGCCCCCACCCCCGGTAAACATGAACCCGCCGTGCCCTGATCCGGGAATCAGGTAAAAAGCGCCTGAACAACGGCCCACCGACAGCGATGATGATCGGACAGCCGCCTCCCGCTATACTTTTGCGGTAGGAACGTAACTTGTTTCCCATGATCATCATCGAACACCTCGCCCTCTGGGTCAATGACCTGGAGGCCACCCGCGCCTTCTACCAGCGTCACTTCCACGCTACGGCAAACGACCGATATTACAATCCGGAGAAGGATTTCCGGTCTTACTTCCTCACCTTCCCCGGTGGCGGCCCCCGCCTCGAACTGATGCAGCGCCCCGACGTGCCGGACGAGCTGGCCCCCGGCAGCGAGGTACGCGGACTTACCCACTTCGCAATCGCCCTCGGCTCGGAAACCGCCGTGGACGAACTGACCGAAACCTTTCGGGCCGCTGGCTGCGCCGTAGTCGGGGAAGCAAGGACCACCGGAGACGGTTATTATGAAAGCGTGGTTCTCGATCCGGAAGGTAATCGCCTCGAACTGACGGTCTGAGCCCGGAGCTTGCCGTTGGCCCCGAAGCCCGAATCTCGAGCGGTGCTAGCTACGCTCCTTCCTTCCGCCTCATCAGCAGTTTCAACCCGATAAAATGCGCCCAGAACATCAGCGGAGCCACCAACGCCGGCAACCATACGAAGGGGAAATGGAAAATGGCCACCGTTGGCTGTTCCGGCGAAAATACCTGGTAGGATGACGGAGCGGAGAGTACGGCCGTAACTACCGTCCACGCCAACACCGCAATTCCGAATAAATTGGCCACCACCGCCCAGCCCCGCGTCAGTACCCCGAGCCGAAACACCAGCAGACCGACCACCGGCAGTAAGATGCCCGGGACCAGATCATAGTTGAGCCCCTCGTAGGTCATCGCTTGCGCCACGAAGCCCGCTTCGTACAGTCCGTGCAGAAACACCACTTCCACCAGTATCCGGATGCCGTGGAAGTAGTGCAGACCTTCCAGCCAGGCTTTCCCGCGCAGGCTTTTGCCCACCCCGCCGAACCCGACCAGCGCTCCGCCGACCAGCATGGGGACCAGCAGCAGGCCGATGCGTGGGGGCACCGTGTCGGTCACCAGGAAAAAGCCCGCCTTGGCCAGGAATGCGGCAACGGTCAGCCAGATTGCACCGCCGACGAGGACAACTGCTTTCCGGCCCGTGAGCAGGTAAAAAGCCAAGAGGGTGATGACGGTCAGGGCGACGAAGCCACCGTAAAGCAACGGAAAATCGGACGCAATCATGGTGGTGGTTTTAAAGCGTAACGCATGGTACGAGAAATGGGCAGATCGGATTTCCGGATTTAGTCCAGTAAATATGTCAATTCCTGCTCGTCGAAGTCCAGTCCTCCTCCGCTGCCGCCGATGATGTCTTCCGCCAGTTGTTTTTTTCGCCGTTGCAGTTTATTGATCTTCTCTTCAATCGTGTCTTTGGTGAGGTACTTACGCGCGAAGACGTTGCCCTCCCGCCCGATGCGGTGCGCGCGGGCGATCGCCTGGTCCTCGATGGTCGGGTTCCACCACGGATCGAGGATGAAGACGTAGTCGGCGGCGGTGAGGTTGAGCCCCGTACCCCCCGCCTTGATGGAGATGAAAAAAGTCTGTACCGCAGGGTCTGTCTGAAAGCGGTCGACCTCGGCGGCGCGGGTCTTGGCGTTCACCGAGCCGGTGATCCAGGCGTGGGGCTCGTTCGCAGCCAGCAGCTTTTCGCGAAACAGCTCCAGGTGCCTGACCATGCTGGAGAAGATCAGCACCTTGTGCCCGGCGCGGCGGATGGTATCCCACTGCTCCAGCACCTCTCCGAATTTACCGGCGTCTTTGTCGTAGTCCTCGTCCATCAGCACGGGGTGGTTGGCGAGTTGGCGCAGGCGGGTGAGGGTTTGCACCACGCGGAGTTTGTACTGCCCGTCGTTGGGGGCGAAGTTGCCGAGCAGGGCGTTGCGGGCGGCGGATTTTTCAAGTTCGTAAGCCTTGCGCTGGGCCCGGGTCATTTCGCAGTAGAAGACCTGCACGTCCAGCTCGGGGAGGTCCGGGGCCACCTGGGCCTTGGTGCGGCGCAGCAGGTGGGGCGTCACCAGTTTGCGGAGCTGCTCCTTCTTTCGCTCATCGTCGTGCATCTCGATGGGTGTGATGAACGCTTTTTTGAAGAAGGCGTAGTGCCGCAGCAAGCCGGGGTTGATGAACTGCATCTGGCTCCAAAGGTCGGAGAGCGAATTCTCGATCGGCGTACCGGAAAGGCTGATGCGGTGGGTAGCGTTGAGCTCGTTGAGGGACTTAAAGACCTTGCTCTGCCGGTTTTTGATCTGCTGGCTTTCGTCAAGGACGATGTACCCGAAGTCGATCTGTTCCAGCACCGCCTGGTCGCGCAGGGCGGTCTGGTAGGTGGTCAGCAGCACATCGAAGCGGCGCAGGATGCGGGCGTCCTTGGTGCGGCCCTGACCGGTATGCGTTTCCACCGTGAGGCTGGGGGCGAAGCGTTCCAGCTCATTGCGCCAGTTGAACACCAGGGAGGCGGGGAGGACGACGAGGGCGCGGAGGGGCTGGAGAAACTCCTCGTCGGCGGCGGGGGCGGAGAAGAGGTCGAGCTGGGGAGCGGGCTCACTGCTCTTAAAAGCTGCTTCTGCACCCGCGGCCGCGCCCAGGCGCTCCTTCGCGTACAGCAGCACGGTGATGGTTTGCAGGGTCTTGCCCAGCCCCATATCGTCGGCCAGGCAGGCCCCCATCAGCTCGTGATAGTGGCGCACCAGCCAGCGGGCGCCCTCCAACTGATACGGCCGCAATACCGCCTTCAGTTTGCTGCTGGGCCGGAAGGCTTCTGCCATCGCCACGGCGTGCCCGGCGTCGCCCACCTCCAGCCCTAGCGGGGCGAGTAAGGGGGACTGCGAGCGCGCCATCCGCACCTTTTTCCCCTCTACCCTGGCGAACTGCAAGCCCGGCCGGTACCTGGTGAACCACTCCTCCGGGATCAGGAAAATGTCGCCGTCGGGCAACGGGAATTTCCGTTCCTCCCGCTGAATGAACCGGACCAGTTTTGCGAACGGGATCTCGTGCGGCCCCACCACCACGTTCCCCTTCAGATCAAGCCAGTCGTTGTCTTCCGCCACGGCGAGGCTCACCGTGCCGGCGAGGGCGCTGAAGCGGCTGCCCGCCTCCTCGGGGGGGACCACCTCCACGCCCATCCCGGATAGATGGGGCGTTTCGGCGAGCAGCCAGCGGAGCGCCGCGAAGTGATCTTCCCCGTTGGTTTGCAGGGCGTTGCCGGCGGCGATGCGGCTCAGGCCAAGGTCGAGCAGCGGTTGCAACAGGGCTTGCTCCGCCCGGTTGTCCCGCACGATGCGCGTCAGCCGAAAGGGAGGTTTCACGTTGTGGTCCACTGCCGTAGCGCGCAAATCTCCGAGCGGAAACGCCTTGCGGCCGTACACGAACTCGGGGTAGAGGTAGTATTTATCTTCGAACGGGTGGGGCCGCGCCGCCAGCCGTACCCGCTCCGGGGCGGTGATTTTGTCGTAGGGGAAACCTTCCGCCACGATGTCGTTGCGCTCGGCCACCCGCACGACGAATTCCCGCCAGTATTTCGCCATCTTTTCGGGCGGCACCTGTACGCCGTCGCGGCTCAGGAAGGGCTTCACCTGGTTGCCGTTCAGCTGCCCGAGCTGCATCAGCTCCTTATCGATCAGCAGCCAGCCCGGAGTGGGGTGGTTGGTGATCACCTTGACGTCGTGAAAGCGGACGGGGGAGGATTTTCCGTGCGCGCCGACCAGCCGCAACTGGTAATTGATGCCGTCCTCGTCGATGATGAATTTCAGCTCCGGCGCAGGCACCACCTTGGCGAAGGGGGTCACGTAGCCCTCGGGCTCCCTGCGCGGGTCCATCCCCACGGCTACGGCCCAGCCCTGGTCCCGGCAGATCGTCAGAATCTCGGCCGAGCGGTGGTGCAGGTAACGGATCACGTTCGGGCGCTCCTTGTTCATGTCGTTGAGCAGCCCGGCCAGCGTGGGTACTTTTTTGGCTCCTTTGCGGTGGGCTTCGGCGATGTTTTTATCGCGGAGGCTGTCGGCCAGGCTGAGGGCGCGCCCCAACGTTGGCGTCAGCTCAATGTCGTAAATGCCCAACCCGGAGGCCTTGGCCGCATGGTGAACGTGCACCAGCCGACCGGCCTCGTTGCGCCCCACCACGTAAGCCTTGGGCAGGAAGATGCCGGTGCGGAATTCGGTAAAATTGAAGAGTACTTCGGCGGTGTGGGGCACTTGCTCGGATTTCTTGGGAACCTGTTAAAAAGGCGACGAAGATAGCACTCATGGCGGCAAGGTGTGTTTATTGGTGTCTATGATGAAAGTACATTATCATGTTGTAAATCTACTTGTCTAAACTTACACGTAAGTATTAAATTAAGCAATACGCCTGATTAAATTTGTTCTGAGTGTTATAATTAAAATCATTCACATTTTTTTGATCTGTTCATTTTATTTCCGTATCATAGTAGTAGTACAGTGGGTGCTGGTTATTATACCGACTCCCATACCCAGTATGTATTTTTACTACAATTCATGATAGGAGTTTAGGTAATTAAGCCCCAATTAATAAACCTTACCAAGCAAAGGTTGAATCTACTAAAAATTTCTGCTAAAGAGGGGGGGGATTCAGGTACCTACCAATTCTTATCCGGCGGGTGTGTACTTCCTTAGTGCCGTTTTATCCAACGGGCGCACATTGACCAAGAAAATCATAGTTCGATGAACCTTATTCGATATTTCTCCCTCCTGTTTATGCTGCTATTGGCGGGCTGCAACGGCTGCGACGACGACGCTCCAATAACCCCAATGGGCGAAGAATGCTTCCGTAATGGTATTAACGACTGCCGGGGGGTAGCCGAATGCAATAACGGTTACTGCGAATGCCCCGACCCTGAAAGGCAGTTGGCTTCCGGCTTTTGTCTCCAGGAAAGTAGGGCCGCTACCTTTGTCACTTTTGATCGTTATGAAGGGCTCCTCGACACGACGATCATTGCCCTCAACGAAGAGCCCTTCGACCAAACCTGGGAGGAAGGTCAAGCGGTGTGGCGACCTGCTTTTGGTACAACCTACAACCGGAATCCACGGCCCTTCACGCTTGCTAATAGTACTGACGTCGTTACTTATAAGTGGCCGAGAGATTTTGTTACCCCCGTAGATAGTGTGTTTATCTTCGAGATTTACGATAAGAGTAACAACCAGTACAATTATCGCGTAGGTGAATGGCTTTGCCGTGGAAAAACATTCATTGGGCGATTTGTGGATCGTGATCACATTGTAGGCGAGATTTATTTGGACTTATGCGAGACGAATGGTACAACGCCCCGACCAGAAGAAATGCTCGAATCTACCCGCTATCCGGTAACCTACACCCGCATAGAATAAGCAACCAATGGTGTCGGTATTAAATAAGACAGGCCATCACATTTCGTGGTGGCCTGTTTTGCATTAGCCGTACCTTGCGGCCGTGCAACCAGCCGACCACCTCTTATTTGCCCTCCTGGGCGTAATCCTCCCAATCTTCCTTCTCGTCACGGGCAACCGCCGCCGCAAGGCCGCACCGCTGTTCTGGAGCGAAAAAATGAAGATAAGTCTCTACTACGGCAACGGTCTGCTGCTTTACGCCCTGGCCCTGCTCGTGCTGCTCGCGTGCTGGTTCTCCGGCCGTCCGCTCACGCAGATCGGTCTCGGGTGGGGGGAGCTGCCGTATGACCTGACGGCGGTGCTCCTTCTTTCCGGATTCATCGTGGTGTACGCCATCGATCTGTACCGAGAAGCCGGTGACGCGGAGAGCCGGACGCAGACGCGGGCTTCCTTCCGCAAGCTGGGCTTCCTGCCCGCTTCGGCGCGGCAGTTTCTGCACTTCATCTTTCTGGCCGTGGCGGCCGGGGTGGGGGAGGAGATCGTTTACCGGGGCTTCATGATCACGTACCTGAGCGAACTGCTCGGCACTTCCGGCGCGGGCGTCTTCGTAGTATTGCTGGTGCCCGCCGTCGCCTTCGGGGCCGGACATTTATACCAGGGCTGGCGCGCGGTGGGCAAGATCGTCCTCATGGCCATTCTCTTCGGCTTCTTCTACCTGCGGACCAACACGCTGTGGCCGCTCATGCTCGTGCATACCGCGATCGACGTGTTGGGCGGGGTGATGAGCTGGTATTTGCTGCGGGAGAAGGAGTAAAGGGGGGGGAAGACCAGCGGAGGCGTTTATTTCGGGGCGCGGCCGCAGGTGCGGAGAAAGGTTTAAAAGCAACGCTTCTTCCGCCCGGGCACCAATTTTAGCGAGTTCGACATACGATTTCGCCAACCGGTCACTTCATGTCCGCTTAAATAAAAACCCAGGGCTAAGCCGACATGTTTTACCTTAGCCGTTTCCGGCAACATCGCCCCTTACAACCTTTTTCGGAAAGCAATCGATCCCGTCCAGCGTTACATCGGCAAAGCCCTCCGCATTCGCCCCGGCGAAGGGAAACTCGTATTGCTGCTCCAGACGCAGGTTTTCCTGATCATCGCCGTACTGCTGATCGCCAAACCGGCCGGCAACGCCATCTTCCTGGCGCGGTTCGGCTCCGGGGCCCTGCCCTACATGTTCATCGTCACGGCGCTGGTGGCGGCCATCATCTCCACCGCATATTCTCAGGCACTCAGGTACTTCACCATCCTGCGGGTCAATTTGTGGAGCCTGGGCATCTGTCTGCTCCTCCTGCTCCTCTTCGCCGTCATCGTTCCCTGGTCAGGCTCGAAAGACATCGTCGCCGTGGGGCTCTACCTCTGGGTCGCGCTCTTCGGGGTGCTGGCCGCGTCGCAGTTCTGGATGATGGCCAGCCTCGTGTTCGACGTGCGGCAGGCCAAGCGCTTGTTTGGCCCCATCGGGGCGGGGGCCATCGCGGGGGGCATCGCCGGAGGGTACCTGGCCACCATCATTGCGGGGAATTTCGGCATTCGGTCTTTGCTCTTCGTAGCTACCGGCGCACTGCTGCCGGTCATGCTCATCAGCATCCATATCTGGCGCAACTTCATCGCCAGTAAGGAGTCGGCCATCTCGCGCAAGAAGAAGACCGCCCGCCTGCGGGAGTCGCCCCACAAGCTAATCATGGAGTCCAAACACCTCCTGTTACTTTGCGGTATAATCGCTACCAGCGTGATCACGGCTAAACTGGTCGACTACCAGTTCAGCGCCCTGGCTTCGGCCCGCTACGCCGATGAGGACCGGCTCACGGCATTTTTCGGCTTCTGGTTCTCCACTTTCAACGTCATCGGGCTGCTGATCCAGCTCGTACTTACCCAACGCATCGTGCAGCGGCTCGGGGTCAGCGGGGCACTCTTCTTCCTGCCCGCCGGGCTGGCTCTCGGCGCAATTCTCATGTTTGTGATGCCGGGGTTGAGCAGTGCTATCTTCAGCCGCCTCACCGACGGCAGCCTCAAGCAAAGCCTCCACCGCGCGGGGGTGGAAATGCTCTTCCTGCCCGTCAGCGACGCGGTCAAGGAACGCATCAAGACTTACATCGACGTCCTGATCGACTCGGTGGCCGGTGGCCTGGGGGGGCTCCTCTTGCTGCTCCTGGTCGATGGTATGGGGGTGTCGGTTGTGGGCATCAGCGTGCTCGTTCTGATCTTCGTCGTGGGGTGGATCATCTGCGTGCTGCTGGTTCGTGACGAGTATCTCGATGCCTTCCGCGACCAGCTCCGGCACCTGCGCCCCGCCGCCCATCCCCGCAAGATGAAATCCCGCCACAAGGAAGTGCTGGCCGGCTTTCTGCGCGTGCTGGAAGGGGCCAAAATGGACCTCGACAACAAGCAACTCCTCTACGTGCTCGAAAGAACGGATGACCTGACGGACGAAAAATTCCGGCAGCCCATCATCGATCTGCTCACCCACGCCGCACCCGCCGTCCGGGCCCGCGCCCTCCGGAGCCTCAGTCTGCGCGATACCCCCGATCTGCTCCAGCAGGTGATCCCGCTCTTGCTCGATCAGGATTCGGGCGTGAAGAACGCCGCCCTGGAATTCTGCATCTCCCATCACATGGAAGAAACCGAGGAATTGATCCGCGAACAATTGAAAAGCCCCGACGCGGAAATCGCCGGTACCGCCCTCGTCCAGCTCCTCGTCGAGACCCGCTCCAACCCCGAAATGCGGGCGTTCTGGAATTTGGAGAAACATTTTAATCAACGGGTTGCCGAGCTGCCGTGGCTCTCCGAACCGTCCCTGTCGGCGTGGCGGATCAAGCTGCTGCGGGCCGCCGGCCGTTCCGGCTCCTCTCTGGGCAACAGCCTCATCGAACGGGAACTCGAAAGTAAGGACCTCTCCACGGCCCTCGAGGCCATCCTCGCCGCCGGAGAAAGCCTGGATGAGCGCTGGTTGCTCCGCTTGATCGATTTTCTCTCCGAAGCAGAATACCGCCCCCACGCCCGTTCCGCCCTCGTTCAGTACGAACTCGGTCTGGTGTCCGTCCTGCCCGACTACCTGCGCCGCAGGGTCATCGACATCGAAGACATCCGCCGCCTGCCCGCCGTGCTCGAAAAGATAAACAGTCAGCAAACCGTGGATCTGCTCTTCGCCATGATCGAACGCTTCAACCCCGAAGACCTGGAGCTTCGCCTGGAAACCCTGCGGGCACTCAACGCCATGCGCCGGGATTTCCCCCTGCTGCAAATGCCGACCAAGCGCATCTTCCGGCACCTCCTTTCCGAAGTGAAGACGTACCAGACCACCATCACGAATCTGGAAGCTCAGCTAAGACTGCTGAACAAGGGAAGCGAATTGCTGCAGGGAGCCCGCAAGGGGCTGCTCAACCTGCTGCGTCAGCGCCAGGACGGTAACCTCGACCGGCTCTTCCGGCTCCTGGGGCTACGCTATCAGCCTGCCGACATCATCCCGATCTACCGGGGCCTGCAGGCGGTGACCCACCAGGAAAAGATCAACGCCCTGGAGTTCTTGGACATTTTGCTGGAAAATGACCTTAAACGCTTACTCATTCCCATCGTGGAGCGGGGTATCAGGGTGGCCGAAACCCGCCTGACACCCGCGGAACTCTCGCCCGAACAACTCTCCGACGTACAGTATAAAAGCTTCAAAAAAATTTTGCGGGGGCGTGACGTGCGCCTCAAACTAGCCGTCATTTACCTCATCGGCCATACCGGTGAGGAGCGGTATATGCCCCTGCTGCGCCGGAACCTGGAAGCCTCCGATAAACGGGTGCGGGATATGGCCGGCCGGGCGTTCGATCTGATCTTTTCGAAGGTGGTATGACCCTTGGCGGGTGAACCTCTTCGACAACACTACTCCCAGTTGGCCTCCGTAGGCTCGATCCCCGGCCCCGTCTTCCGGATCATCCGGTCGATGCGGGTGGCGAGCAACTGGTGGTCCCAACCGGAGTTCCGGCCGAGCACGTTCGTCATCAGGGCCACGAGGTAGCGCGTACCGTCGGCCTGTTCCACGATGCAGACGGAGTTCATGTAGTTCATCCGGTTGCCCCGGTATTTGCCACAACTCGTGCCGGGTTTACAGCCGTACAGCGAGCCGGACTTGAAGTAAACGGCGGCGCTGTCGAGCACGGGCGCGTGGGCGTAGCGGATGCGGCGATCAGTCATATACATCAGGCGCTTGATCTCCAGGCTGGAGGGCAGATCGATCACCCTTCCGCTTTCCAGGGCGGTCAGCCACTTCATCAGTCCGCGGGGAGTGGCCGAGGAGCCCCCCCGCGGCGGTACGATGGCACTGGCCCCCCGCGTGAACATGGTGCCGACCCGAAACTCGTCTTCCCCGATACCCAGGTGCCGAAGCGGTTCGCTGATCACGCTTTTGGAAAGATCCCGCAGTTCGCCCCGGGGCGTTTTTTTGAAGTAGTCTTCGGCTTCCTTCCGGGTAAGCTCGGGGTACCTGGTACCGAAGACCCGCATCAGGATCGCTTCGCGCCACACCACGCTCGCCGCGCCGTTGTTGGATACGGAAAGCATATGGTCGATCCATTCGTATACGGAAAACTCGTGTCGCTGGTTGACGCGTGGCCGGCTGTAGCGCTCCGTCTCCGGGTCATAGTCGGGGATAGTGTGGTGGTCGTATACCGCGAAGGGGCCACCCTTTACGACACGACTTTTCAGCAGGTCCCAGCGTCGCTGTACGCTGTCGACGTAAACGTTCTCCAGCTCACACATCAGGGCGGTGACCACGGCGAGTTTACCCACGCTGCCGGGCTGGTAGGTCGCGTTGGCGTTGCGCTCTACGTAGCGGGGTTCCCGCCCGGGCGTGATGTCCATAATTGCCAGGGAGTAGGCGCGGCCCCGGTTGGGGATCAGTTCTTCCAGTTCCTTCTCCAGGACGGGGTCGCTCGTCAACAGGTTGGAATCGATGGGTCGGCCCATCAGGTTCAGTTTTACGTAGGGCAGGGCGTAGCGGGCACCGTAAGGCAGAGTCCGGACAAACTTGGCGGAGTCCATACGCTGCAAACGAATCAGCCGGCGGATGTCCGTTTTCTCCACGCCGCCCCAGACGGGGTAAGAGTTACCGCGGTTCCAGGGGATGAACAGCAAAGCTACTATTGCGAATGTAGCGATCAGGGGGGCGAATTGTTTCATGGGTAGAGGGATGGGGCTAAACACTGCGCGCTCCGCGTGGAGGCAACTGACGGGGGTGGTTTCCGGTTCCGCGCTCGGAGCGCCCGGAGGGGGGGCGTGGTTACAGCGATACCGCGAGGTCGTAGTAAACGTTTTCCTGCACCTTGGGGCTGATGCTCTCCAGGTAATCGGAAGACTGGGCCCGTTTGTTCTCCACGAAGGGCCTGATCTGGAACAACCACATCTTATCGTTGCGAAAGCCGAGTTCGATATCCCACGGTCCGTTACCCGCGTCTCCGGAGGCTTCGGGCATTATCTCTTCGGCCTTTACCGAAAGCTGCCGCAGGTCTTGCAGGTTTTTGGGGCTGAGGATGCGCTGGTTGAAGGGGGCGGGTACCATCACCGATCCACCGGTCACCGGCAGACGGCGGTGCAGGCGCTCGCGGGCGGGGCTGAGCAGGCTGTACAGTCCCTTGTGGTCGAGCAGCCAGGCTTCGGCGGCTTGCCCTTCTACGGCCCCTCCGGCACCCCGGCTGAAGGCCACCGTAATGTCATCGTCCCGGCCCGTGGCAACGCCTTTGGTGATGACGACGCCGGAGTTATCGACGTCGACGCTGGGTATGATCAAAATACTGGGGAACACGTTCTCGGGGTTGAGCAGCAGGCGTTGCCGCCACTTATAACTCCGTTCGGTATAGGGGCTGGCCCACACCTTTTTGATGCCCTCGATTATCTTGTCTTCGGCTACGGCGTTAAACACGGTCAGGTTCAGGCCGGCACCGGTGAAATCGGGAAGATCCTCCATATTGGTATCGGAACGAAGAAAAACGGGTTGCGTTCCGAGTGCCTTCCCGAAGACCTGTTGAAAGTCGTTCCGCAGGGCCTGCACCAGGTCCGGTTTCAGTTCGATGCGCATGATGGCATTCCGCAGGGTCCGGAGCTGCGCCAGCGTATAGTCTTCCACTGCACCTGCGTCCTCGCCCGCCTCCTCCATCCGGCGGGCTTCCGCGAACCGGCCGTTCAGGAACTCCCAGTACGTTTCGTTCGCCTGGCCGGGCATCGGCAGGTCCATATGGTCCCGGAAAATGCCAAAGGGAATGACGAGCCCTTCCACGACGTTTTCCGGAAAGAGCGCTTTAAGCTGGCCGAGGTTCGCGGCTTTGGGGCCGGCGAGTTTTCCGGAGTCCTTGCTGCGGATGTCGCGCATGTTCAATATCTCGTTCACGTCGAGCCGGAGCTGATCCGTCGGTACGGTGACGCGTTGGGAGATGCGCTCCCGGACGTTAAAGAGGTCGTTTTCCACGTCCGTCATATCGTCTGCCGCCTTCATGATCACGGTGCCGCGGTTGCTGACGGCGTAGAACACTTCATCGCCGTCGTATCTTTTCAGCCGCTCGAACTGCTCGTCGGTCAGTACCGTGTTCGGGATGCCGAGGTTGCGAGCCAGCAGCTGCACGTGGCTGACCATATTTCCCTCGTTGACGGTGGCGATGCCGCCCACGGGCTTCAGATCGGAAGGAGGGGTGGCAAAGATGAAAATGTCGTTGGGGTTCACCTCCACGTTGTCCGGGTTTCCTTCAATGACGCGGAGTTTCCCCCGGGCGTAACCGGCGTTAAGACCGCGCAAATTGCCCTGGTTGGGCACGTCGAGCATCTCGTTGCGCAGGTTGCCGGCTTCGGCGACCCAGTCGCCCAGGCGACCCACTTCGTTGCCGAGGGGGAGGAGTACGGAGCCGCGGATGCGGTCGTCGAGGAAGCCGTGGGCTTTGGGCTCGAATTCACCGTAGCGGTCGGCGACCTCGCCGAAAGTGCCCCGGTTGGTGCTCACGCCCCACTCTACGAAGCGGCGGGCCGCGTCGAGATAGTTCGAGGCCTGGACGGGAAGGACCAGCTGGCCGTTGGGGTCACCGATCTGTGGCTGGGCTTCGTGCCATTCCCATTCCTCTACGTATCCGGCTCCGGCGGCGGCTTCGCCCAGGTAGCAGATCTTTTCCATCAGCTCGCGGGCGTCGGCGGGCTGCCAGTCGCTGGCGGTATTGAAGATCAGCCGTTCGAGGGCGATGCTGATGTCCATCGCCTCCAGGCGGTAATAGGGGCTCTCCTGCATGATGCCGGTGCGGATGGTCCACATCAGGTCGGCGGCGGCGGTGAGGCGGTCCTCGGTGTTGGCTTTGATGTCGTCCATGTTCATCGCCTGCTGTACGGTGAAGGTGTTGATCTTCTCCTTCAGGCCGTTCTTTTCGGGAATGGTCCGGTTGATGGCGTCGATATCGGCCACCAGATCGCGGTCGACGTAGGCCTTGCGGATATCGGCGGAGAGCGTACGCACCAATCCGGCGAGCTCCCGCTTTTCGAGTTCGGTCTTATGCTCCGCGTAAAACTTATCCACTGCACCTGCGTCCGCGCCCTCGGGCTGTCCGTGAATTTTGATGCGGAGTTTCATGAACTTGCCGTAAGCATCGGCGATGGCCTTGGAGTCGTTGCGGATCTTTTGCGTCAGGTCATCGTCTTTGCGGTGTGGAATGTCCCGTACGGCCTGGCGAATGAGGTAGAAGTTTTCTTCCAGTGCTTTCTCTTTCTCCATCATCCAGTTGAGGTACGCGCGGCCCCACGTCATCTCGTCCTCCACCTGGAAAGCTCCGCGATAGTACTGCCCCTTGCGGTTCACCCAGCCGTCGTCGGTTGCGGCCAGGTAATTGCCCAGCATGTATTGTTTCATGCGACTGTGGTCATTCTCCTCGTCCCAAAAACTGGCCTTGCGGGTGTTGGTCAGTATCTGGCCCAGAAAAATATGTTCCTCCCGGCCCAGGGTGATGAGTTCTCTTTTATAGCGGGCGTGCTGAAAATTATCCTTGCTCGAATTTCCGCACGTGCCCTCGCGGGGGCTGATTACCGTACCGTCGGCGCAAAACCACATAATGTCGCGGTAAGGGCCCCGCTCATCCGCCTGGAATTTATCAATCAGGGCGGCAATGTCGGTCTGCGCGTGAAGGCCGCAGCTGAACATCAAAAGCATAAATAAAGACGTAATACGTAATAGCATGGAAGCTGGTTGGTGGTGAGGGGAGCCTATAAAAAGTGATGCAAAGGTACGTGTTCGGGTTTGCGCCAGGGAATTCCTGATCGTAAGGACGTTGTATATTCCAATCACTTTGCGCAAATTGTCCGGAAATTGATGGATTTTTTGGGCGCGGGCGCGGGATGCAAGGAGCGTTTTGCGGGAATTGGTCTTTGCCGCCAGCCGACACTCCAACGCAGGAAGCAGCACAAACCGGAACACGGTGGTGTTCTCCTCCTGAAATTACAAGTTATGCGCCTTACCGTACTCGTCTCCCTCGGCTTTTTTCTCCTCACCTCCTGTGGCCGCTACCAGCCTTCCGAAAATTATTCCCCCGAGAATTCCGATCAGCCTACCCCGAACGATCTCAGCGCGGAAATACTGGCCACCATCAGGAAAGGTCAGGACGCAACGCCTCTGGTCGATCAGCTTGCCGCATACGAGCCCCGGGACCTGGTTGCCGCCCTGAACACCCGGGAAAAAAAACTGGCCTTCTGGGTAAATACTTACAACGGAATGGTGCAGTACCTGCTGACCCGCAATCCGGAACTTTTCGATAATTCCAGTACCTTTTTCAGTACCCCGTCCTATACCGTTGCCGGACATACTTTCAGCCCCAACGAGATGGAACACGGCGTCATTCGTGGCGGAGAAAATCGGCTGGGCCTGGGATTCATTCCGATGATTTTTCCTAACAAAGTCGTTCGCTCTTACCGGGTTAAGGGAGGAGATTCCCGCGTGCACTTTGCCCTCAACTGCGGGGCCGCCGATTGTCCCCCGGTAGAAATTTACCAACCCGGGACGTACGACGAGCAGATCGACAACCGGGTAAAGAAATACCTGGCCAAACACAGCGAGATCAAAGAGGAAGACGGCAAGCAGGTACTTTACACCACGCCGCTGTTCTCCTGGTTCCGGGGTGATTTCGGCGATCGTGGCGGCATCGACGACTTTCTCGTTGAATATGGTATCCTGACCCCGGAACAGGAAGAGATCAAACGGAAGTACACCGATTACGACTGGACGCTCAAGACCGGTATCTGGGCGGAATAGACTTTTTTCCGATTGGTCAACCTTCCCCGCCCCGCCCGGTTAAAACTTACTATGATGAAGACAACCCGCATTTGTGACGAGCAGGAGTACAGGGCTTACGGAAATTTTGGTGACATCGATGTCTGGCCCGGCAAGCCCTATCCGCTCGGTGCTACCTGGAGCCCCGCCGGGGTCAACTTTGCGGTATTCAGTGAGTTTGCCTCCCGCATCGACCTGTGCCTGTTTCACGAAAAGCACCCCGAAAAGGAGGTTCACCGCATTCGGCTCATGGAGCAAACCGATCTGGTGTGGCATTGCTTTATCCCAAACCTGAAAACCGGTTGGCGGTACGGTTACCGCGCACACGGAGCGTGGAACCCCGGGGAAGGCATGGTCTTCAACCCCAACAAACTGCTGATCGATCCCTACACAAAGGCCATTGATGGCACCATCGACTGGCACGATGCCGTCTTCTCTTACCCCGTCAACGATCCTGCCGAAGACCGTTTCCTGAAGATGGATACTCAGGATTCCGCTCCTTACCTTACGAAAGGCGTCGTCATCGATACCCGCTACGACTGGGAAGGCGTAAAGCGTCCCGAGTTGCCGATGCACGAAACCGTCATATATGAGGCGCACGTGAAAGGGCTTACCCAGCAGCACCCCGACATTCCTGAAGAGTTGCGCGGCACTTATGCCGGTCTGGCGCACCCGACCATCATCGAGTACCTCAAGGACCTGGGTATTACGGCCATTGAGCTGATGCCCGTTCACCATTTCGTACAGGATGACCGGCTGGTGAAGATGGGCCTGCGCAACTACTGGGGCTATAACAGCCAGAGCTTCTTCGCCCCCCACGCCGATTATGCCGCCAGCGGTCATGCCGGCGAGCAGGTACGGGAATTCAAGGACATGGTAAAAAAGTACCATAAAGCCGGGCTGGAGGTTATTCTCGACGTCGTTTATAACCACACCGCCGAAGGCAACCACTACGGACCCATGATCGGGATGAAGGGCCTCGATAACTGGAATTACTACCGCTTGAAGCAGGACGAGAAACAGTATTATATGGACTACACCGGTACGGGTAACACGGTCAATATGCTGTCTCCCCGAACCCTGCAACTGGTGATGGACAGTCTCCGCTACTGGGTCGTTGAAATGAAAGTGGACGGCTTCCGTTTTGACCTGGCCAGTGCCCTGGCGCGCGGCCTCTACGAGGTCGGTAAACTCAGTACTTTTCTCGATACCATCCATCAGGATCCCATCATCAGTCAGGTGAAACTCATCGCCGAACCCTGGGATGTAGGCCCCGGTGGATATCAGGTAGGAAACTTTCCCGTGCTGTGGAGTGAATGGAACGGTAAATACCGCGACAACGTCCGCTCTTTCTGGCGGGGGGATGAGATCGGGGTGGGGGAACTGGCTTATCGCCTCAGCGGCTCTTCCGACCTGTACGAACTTAGCGGACGCCGACCCAGCGCCAGTGTGAACTTCATCACCGCCCACGATGGTTTTACCCTGCGCGATCTTTACAGCTACAACGATAAACACAACGAAGCCAACGGGGAAGGCAACCGCGACGGAGACGACAACAACCACAGCTGGAACTGCGGCGCAGAGGGCCCGACCGATGACCCGGCCATCAACGCTTTGCGTACCAAAATGCAGCGCAACATGCTGGCAACCCTGTTTCTGAGCCAGGGCGTTCCGATGCTCACCATGGGTGATGAATACGGCCGGACGCAGGGGGGCAACAACAACGCTTACTGTCAGGATAACGAAATCAGTTGGTTCGACTGGCAGTGGACTGAAGAGCAGCGCCTCCTTCATCACTTCACCCGTGCGCTGATCCAACTGCGCAAGGAGAACCCCATTTTTCACCGCCGCCGTTTCTTTAACGGCCGTAAGATGGAAGACAATACGCTGGGGGATATTCTGTGGGTCAATGCGACCGGTCAGGAGATGAATGGCGACGACTGGTCCAATTCCCGCACCCGTAGCCTGGGAATGATCCTGAACGGCGAAGCAATGATCGAGTTCGATGAGCGCGGCCGCCGCGTCAAAGACGATATTTTTCTCCTCATCCTCAACGCCTGGCACGAAGGGGTGGAGTTCACTTTACCGGGGGTAGGCAAACTAACGCACTGGAAATGCCTACTGGATACCAATGAGGGAATCATTCCCTTGAGTACGGAGGAGGCGGCGCATACCAACGTAATCCTCTCTCCCCGCTCCCTCTCGCTATACGTCCTGAAAAACCAGCAAGCCAACCGTACCCCGGAGGGCAAACGCCGGATCAACATCGTGGATCAGATCCGTAAACTATGGGACATGATCCAGGAGTAACGCCGGTACCGAGCTACTAAAATCACCGCTACGGGTAGTTCGTACCGCTATGACGATCACAAGATTGAAGGTATAGTTTCTTTTTAGGACGAAGAGCCTGACCTGAAGTATAACTCGTTCGAAGAAGACCTCGAGTACTAACTGACTATTACCGGGAACTGGGACTGAATGCGTTTTATGCATCCGGCGTTTGCGCCGGCAACTGCGGTATAAAATTAACTTAAGCCCTGAAATCGATCGCGGTGCGCGTGCTCGGCTACAAGCCACTATATTGTGGCCTCAACCCTCTGAATATGTATACCATCGGCTACGACATCGGCTCCTCTTCTGTTAAAGCGGCCCTCGTGGAAGTAAGCTCCGGCAAAGTGCTGACGCGCGTTACCGCCCCCGCTACCGAGATAGGAATGGACGCCCCCGAGGCGGGCTGGGCCGAACAACATCCGGCGGACTGGTACAAATACGTCGTAGCTGCCACGCAGGATATTCTGGCGCGGACGCAGGTGCAAAGTGAGGACATTAAAGCCGTTGGTATCGGCTATCAGATGCACGGGCTGGTGTTGGTCAATGAAGCCCACGAAGTCGTCCGTCCCGCCATCATCTGGTGCGACGGCCGGGCGGTGGCTACCGGAGCCAAAGCGTTTAAAGCCATCGGCTCCGATACCTGCCTGACGCACTGCCTCAACAGCCCCGGCAACTTTACCGCCGCTAAACTCAAGTGGGTAGCCGACAATGAACCCGAAAATTATAAAGCCGCGCGCTACGCTATGCTCCCCGGAGACTACATCGCATTGCGCCTCACGGGCGAAGCCACCACCACCGTCACCGGCCTCAGTGAAGGTGTATTATGGGACTTTAAAAACGATGCCCTCGCCAGCCTGGTCATGGAACAGATGAACCTCGATCAAACTAAAATCCCCCGGCGGGTACCGGCAGTAGGTAATCAGGGGGGGCTTACCGCTGCGGCCGCAAAAGAGCTGGGCCTGAAGCCCGGTACCGTGGTGGGCTATCGTGCCGGCGACCAACCCAATAACGCCCTTAGCCTTAACGTACTGGCTCCCGGCGAAGTCGCTGCCACCGGTGGTACGTCCGGGGTCGTTTACGGCGTCACCGATCGGCTGGCTTTCGACCCCGGCCAGCGGGTAAACTCGTTCGCCCACGTCAACCATCAGAGCGAAGCGCCCCGAATCGGTGTTCTGTTGTGTATTAATGGTGCCGGTATCTTGCACCGCTGGATAAAAAATTTACTGGGGGACTCCGTTGGTTACGGCGACCTTGAAATTATGGCCACAAATGTTGCCGCGGGTTGTGACGGCCTGCACTTTTTACCCTTTGGTAACGGTCCCGAGCGCATGCTGGGCAATAAAAATATTGGTGCCCACTTGTTGGCCCTCGACCTGAACCGCCACGGCAGCGCTCACGTTGCCCGTGCCGGCCTGGAAGGTATCGCCTTCGCCTTCGTCTACGGAATGAAGGTGATGAAAGAACTGGGCGTCGACCTGAGTGCCATCCGTGTTGGTAATGATAATCTTTTCCAGAGCGACATTTTTAGTACCACTATCGCAACCCTCACCGGAGCCACCATCGAGATACACAACACTACCGGTGCGGTAGGTGCTGCCCTTGCGTCCGGGGTTTCGGTCGGCTTAACGGACTCACTTGGCGACGCCGTCGGCCGGCAGGAAGTTATGAAACGGATAAAACCCGGAACCGAACGAAAAAAAATAACCACTGCTTACAATTTGTGGGTTACATCACTAGAAAAATTGATGATGTAGGACAAAGAAATCTGAGTCGGACTTTGCTGACGACCAGATAGGATGTCAGAAGGTTTTACTTCCGCCATTTCTCAGCGTTTATCCGTAGAAGAAGTATAGCCCCTGTATAAAGGGGAAAATTTCTCGGCATCTAAAATTTCCACCTTCTTTTCTTTAAAGTATGAAAAACAGCTTGTCGCTATCCACTCATCTTCGGGATGTCATGTTCATTGTGCTTGGCGTCATCTCCGCCGCCTTTGGTCTGGAAAGCTTTTTGCTGCCCAACCACTTTATCGACGGCGGGGTGACGGGAATTTCCTTACTGCTTGTGGAAGAGACGGGCTGGCCGCTTTCGGTGCTGCTTTTTCTGGTCAATATTCCCTTTCTCGTCTTGGCAAGAATCGTCATCGGACGCGCTTTTTCAGTTAAAACGGCGGTAGCCATTACTCTCTTGGCCCTGACCATCTTCTTCATTCATTTTCCGGAACTGACCGAAGATAAATTACTGGTAGCGGTATTCGGAGGGTTTTTTCTGGGAACCGGTATCGGTTTGTCCATGCGGGGAGGTAGCGTTTTAGACGGAACAGAAGTACTGGCGATTTTTCTCAGTCGCAGAATTGGCTCAAAAGTAAGCGATTGGGTAATTATCATCAATGTCCTGATATTCGGGATAGCGGCCTACATACTCTCCGTAGAGCAGGCGCTCTATTCGGTGCTGACTTACTTCGTCGCCATGAAAGCCCTCGATTTTATCATTGACGGCGTGGAGGAGTACACGGGAGTTACGATCATCAGCCGCCTGAGTGAAGAAGTCCGCCGGACGCTGGTAGAAGAAATGGGAACCGGCGTCACAATCTATCGGGGTAGGGGAGGCTACCGGACCCGGGATGAAGGCGAGGAGATGGAGATCATCTATACCGTCATCACCCGTCTCGAGATCAGTAAACTGAGCCGGCTTGTGCTAGCCGTTGATCCAAAAGCGTTCATCACCATGAGCAGCATCAACGATACCCGGGGGGGAATGGTAAAACGAAAAGGGGTTCATTAGCCTTATTGCATGGTTGTCGAAAAATGTGTAAACATCGCTCATTAGCACGAGTCTTTAACCTTGTGGTTATGCAATAAAAGAAAGGATGATTTCCTTTCTCGCGTTGTTCACTTAAACGATTTTAGTCAAAATTGTGAACTTGCTGCCTACTTGATATGAGTGGTCGTTTAGTCCGGAATGAAAGAAGCACTGTGATGTTTACCCGTTTCGGTTTTGTAAAGATCTCAGGATTCCCAAATCGCAAAAGCCCCACCACTCTTGCGAGTAGCGGGGCTTCCACGTAGCATCGACCAGTGATCGATACCTTTCTGTC
>ENA-ORXM01000124-ORXM01000124.1-marine-metagenome-genome-assembly--contig:-NODE-124-length-146954-cov-19.154810_pt1 | contig 146954 bp, 110 predicted proteins | sample MGYA00237867_ERZ511480 | MGnify/ENA primary metagenome ERZ511480 (study PRJEB26309, sample SAMN06266103) | marine metagenome | isolation source: Algal blade | place: United Kingdom:Sidmouth, United...
GGAAGTCGCCGGAGCGGGGAGCGGGGTAGTCGGCGCGGGTCGGGTTGGCAATGCCACACTGCTCGTAGTTGACCACCTCTTCGATGTTGTCGGCGTCGAGATCGGCAAGCGTCGGGCGCTCGAAGCGCAGCTCGAAAGTAGTGGTAACGCTCGGGTTCATCTCGGAAGCGTCGGAAGGACAGATGGACACCTCGGTAGCCGTGAAGGTACGCGTGATGACCACGTCGTTGCACTGGGGGTCGAGCAGGTCGCGAGAGACCACATCGTTGACACAAACCTCGATGGTGTTGGTACAGCCGTCCGTGAACAGGGGAACCAGGGGAGTGGTGCCACCGGCACGCAGACGGGCGTTCAGGGCCGGAGACATGGAGCGGGGGATGGTGGCGCCGTTGTCGGAATCGACGAAGTAGCACTTGTTCACCGTGCTGGGCAGCGTGGTCAGGTCGTTACCGGCCACGTCGACACAAAGCAGGTCAACGTCATCGGGCGTGGTGACCACGGCGGGTGGCGTCTTGTCTTCGGCGTTGACGAAGCCCCAGCACGTCTCGAAGTCGAGCGTCAGGGGAGATACGGGTGGCGTAAATACGAATTCGCTGATTTCAAAGATACTTGGGTCGTCACCTTCGAGAGGAGCAAGACCGTCGTCAGATAAGACGATCTCAAGGGTGACACCAGCTTCTACGTCAAAGGTGGAGCTGCCCTGAGCAGCATCGCCAAACGCCTCAATTACGGTAGTCTCACCCTCAAACGTGGTCAGAATACCGGCAACGTCTCCAAAAAAACCGTCGAAGGGATCAGCACCATTATAGTCGTAGTCAAGGCTGACCGTGCCTTCTTCCGAAAACTGGAAGCTGGCTATAGTTTCAGGAGGGAATGTTTCGTCCCCGGGGGCGGTGGTGATGGTCAGCGTCTCTTCGGTAAATACTACGCTGCTGGTGGCGTTGGTGCCGGTAACTTCCCAGTTGTCACCGATGAAAGCACCGGTGAAGCCTTCGGTAGGCTCATCCCCCAGGCTGGCCGGAGAGATCATGTAACGGAAGCGTCCGCAACCGTCGATAATGGGACCGTTACCGGGGTCCAGGTCGTCAAGTACGTTGATGTCGAAGGCAAAGCTACCGAGTAACTCGGTGTTGCCGACAAGCAGCATCTCGGGAATGAGTATGCCCTGACACTCGTCGTTGAGCGTCAGGTTAATTGCGCTGATACACGCAAGGTTGGGCTGGGCAAAAGTGACAATGACGTCTACGGTTACAACCGTTACGTTGCCGGAGGCATCGGTAACGGTAGCCGTTAAGGTTACCGTTCCGATGTCATCACCGTCAAAAGTCAAATCACGATCGAATTCAACGGTAACGTCGTCGTCACAGTTGTCGGTAACGGTAATCAGATCATCCTGCGTGAGGGTCTGGCTGCCATTGGCCACTACCACAACCTGGTTGGTGGTGGTTGCTTCAGGAGCGGTATCGTCAACCAGTACCAGCGTAGCGGAAGTGGGCTCACTTTCGTTGCCGGCCTCGTCGACGAGTACACCGGTGAGTACCAGCGTGTTAGAGCCATCGGCATTGATGGTGCTCTGGATGTCATCAACCAGAATGGTAATGTCCTCGTCCTCCGTACAATTGTCTTCAAAGAGCATCGTGAAGAAAGCAACGGTAACGCCTTCGGGAAGAATACCTTCACAAATAGCGAGAACATCGCTTACCAGGCGGGGCTGGTTAAGCAGGGAGTCAACAAAAACCGTAGTGCCCGGGCAAGCTGCGGGGACCGAGCTTGTGGGGACTTCTAAATTGATTACGGCATTCTGTGAGATTACCGGAGCTTCCGTGTCGTTCTGACAATCGTCGGCTTGGGCATTGAGAGATAGCCCGGCGAATAGCAGCAGGCAGAACAGGCCGATACGGCCCGTTATGGAGTAAAAATTCTTCATGAAGCAACGTCTTATTTCAGAGATTAAATACGAACCCACTTTTAGCAAAATGTGCAGTTGGGGCTTAATAAGTTGTAAAGGTAACGAATAACAATATTTAACCCATCTAATTTTATTCGTTTTTTTTTAAAAATCAAAAATTACGATAGACTTACAGTAATCTTTACCGTTGCTTTGCTCAATACAACCGTACCTGCATCCCGCGGCCCCGCCCTATATTTGCGCAACTTTTCTGCCCCATGATCCAACCCGGCTTTTTCGCCTGGTTGCGGGGACCAACTACACATCACTATGAGTTTTATCGCCGAACTGGAGTGGCGCGGCATGCTGCACCAACTGACACCCGGAATTGAGGAACACCTTGCTGAAACGCCCCGGAAGGCTTACATAGGCTTTGACCCGACGGCCCCGTCAATGACCATTGGTAATTACGTTCAGATCATGTTGTTGACCCTTTGGGCGCGTGCCGGTCATCATCCGGTGATCCTGTTCGGTGGAGCTACGGGCCGAATCGGCGACCCCAGTGGCAAAGACAAGGAGCGGCGGCTGAAAACGTACGAAGAACTTGACGGCAACCTGGAATTTCAGCGCCGGCAAATGCTTCTCCTACTCGGCGCCGGACTACGGGGCGCTAACGCGGGTGCGGAAGAAGTTGATGACGCAAAGTTCTCCGTCATCAATAATTATGATTTTTACAAAGACATGAATGCGCTCGATTTCCTGCGCAAAGTCGGCAAGACCCTTACCATCAGCTACATGATGAGTAAGGATTCGGTAAAGAATCGCCTTGAGTCCGGCATGTCGTTCACCGAGTTCAGCTACCAGCTGTTACAGGGCTACGACTTTCAGCGACTCTACGAAGACGAAGGCGTAACCGTGCAGATGGGTGGCTCGGATCAGTGGGGCAACATCACGGCCGGCACCGAGTTTGTCCGGCGCAACCTGGAGGGAAAGGCTTTTGCCGTCACTACTCCCCTGCTCACCAAGGCCGACGGTTCTAAATTCGGCAAGTCCGAAGCGGGCAACATCTGGCTCGACCCCGAACTGACCAGTCCGTACAAGTTCTACCAGTTCTGGCTTAATTCCAACGATGCCGATATTCCCACTTACCTGAAGTACTTCAGCCTGCGGGCGAAGGAGGAGATTCTTGCCGATTGCGCCATGGTGGAGAATCACCTGACGAACAACGACAAGTTCCGGGAAGTAAACGCGATCAAGCGTACGCTGGGAGAAGAGATAACGGAACGGGTGCACGGCACGACCGGCCTGGCGACCGCTTTGCGCGTTACCAACCTTATATACGGTAGAGGTGCCTCCGAAGACCTCCGTGCCCTCGACGCCAAGACCCTGGCCTTTCTGGGCACCGCCCTGCCTACTTTCAGCATCGCTAAAGAAGTGATTGCAACGGCTCCGGGTTTAATTGATTTCCTGGCGGAGCACACTTCGGTAGTTTCCAGTAAGTCCGAAGCGAAGCGCGCCGTGAAGGGCAACGCCATTGCCATCAACAAGATCAAAGTGACGGATGAAAACGCCACGGTACAAACCACGGATCTTCTGCACGGAAAATTCCTAATGGTGGAGAACGGTAAAAAGAACCGTTTCCTCGTTGTTGTTAATTAGGAACGACAAAATATTTCCAGATTAAAACGAATGCCCCTGTGCTGTTCAAAAAGGAGGTATTTCTACCGTTCCTTGGCTTGTCAAAAAAAATCGTTTTCTTATTCCGGTTCACGACTCTTGACCGAACCCCGACTATTTGCGGCGGTACACGAGTAAATGATCTCCGATGGTATCCACCTGGGTGAAAGCTTCCAGTAACCGCAGCGTCAGCGGAGTATCCAGTGCTTCGGGGTCTTCGCGGCGGCTGACGAGGTAACCAACGGCCCGGTCGGCAATGATGCGTTCGGCCTCCCGCCGTTCATTGACCCGGAAGGCCCGAACGTGGTGATCCAGGAACAGTAACGACGAGTGAACGTACGGTGTAGGCACCGGCCGGTCGAGCAAATGGTAAGTGATCTGATAGCCGTTGATAATGAAGATGGTTTCGTCGGGGCCGAGTTTGCCTTGGAAGTACGCGGCGATCTTCGGGGGGTCATCGCGCTTACCCCGGTACTTAACAAAGTGAAACGAGCCCAGCAGTAAGGCGCAAATACCGACGGCCCACGGAAGACCTGTATATAAGGTCTTGCGCCGGAGGGCCGAAAACACGGTCATCCCCGGTGCCCACCACGTGGCGGCCATCAGGGCGAGCACGGGGTGCAGTTGAATCTGGTAATGTCCGAACCGCTTACCGGTCAGTAATACCACCATGGTAACGAGCAGAAACTGGAGTAAAAGGTAGAGCAGCCAGGTAAGGCTTTCACTGCTCTTTTGTTTCAGGCATTGCACCAGCGTTCCCGCCCCTAAAATGACGAAGGGTGCGTAGCGCAGCAGGTAATCGCCCATGTATTTAAGCCGGAGATACCATGCCAGTTCGATGGGGTACGCTTTGTTGACCTCGACGGAATAAAAAATAAGTTCATCCACAAGGTCCAGCCGCCAGTAATAGCCATAGACGAACGACAACGGAATCAGATAGCCCGCCAGCAACAGCAACCCCGCCCCGAGTAGCCTGCCCGGTGCCCGGCGGTGAGCATAAAACCAGACCAGAAACAGCCCGACCGCAAGCGCCTCGGCGGCCGCAAACGGTTTAATGATCGTCGCCAGACCGAGCAAAAAACCGGCCGCCGGCCAGTGCCACAAAGGGTCGGCCCGCCCAACACGAATACGGGTTGCTACCGCCAGAGCAACGGCCGCAATGGTGAGGACGTTAAAGTAAATTTCCGTATTCGGCGACAAGCCATAATAAGTAAATAAACTACTGGAAATCAGGTATATAACACCAGCCGCCACGCCAACCCGCCGGCTGCCGGTAGCCTTTTCCCCGGCCAGTGCCAGCCCCCAGCCGCCAAGCCCGACGGCACACGCCGCGGCGCAGCGCAGCGCAAAAATACTACCGCCGGTGAGCTTGATGAGCGCCGCGTAGAGCCAGAAAATTCCAATCGGCTTGGTATCGATCACGTCGCGCAGGTACACTTCTCCCCGCAGCAACTCGTCGGCGATCACGATGTAGGTACTTTCGTCGTGGTTGATGACCGAAATGAAGAAAGAACCCCAGCGGGCAACGATGGCCAGTAGCAGGAAAACGGGCAGCCATTTTTTCATCCGGTAAAGATAACAGGAGTTGGAAAGGGCCGCATCCGCCTTATGCCCGCTATCCGTACTTTGTGCGCTCTTCTCAACCGACCACCGACCATGTACCAGAACCTTGTCATCAAAGTAGGCACCAACGTACTGACCCGCCCCGACGGACGACTCGACGTTACCAACATCAGTCATCTCGTAGATCAGATAGCCGCGCTGAAGGCCGCCGGCATCAGTCTGGTACTCGTTTCCTCGGGGGCCGTGGGGGCGGGACGTGAATTGCTGAAGGTGCGGGAGGGTACCGACGAGGTGGCCCGCCGGCAGGTACAAAGCGCCATCGGGCAGGTACGGCTGATGGAACTCTACCGGCAGTTGTTCGAGGGGCACGGACTGCTCTGCGCCCAGGTGCTGGCCACCAAGGGCGACTTCCGGGACGATCTCCACGCCGACAACATGCTCAACTGCTTCCGGGCGCTGCTCCTCGACGAGGTGGTTCCCGTCGTAAACGAAAACGACGTGGTGGCCGTAACGGAGCTGATGTTTACCGACAACGACGAACTGGCCGGGCTGGTAGCGCGCATGCTGACAGCAGACGCCCTCGTCATTCTATCCAGCGTAGACGGGCTGTTCGACGGCCCTCCGGAGGCAGAAAATTCCAAACTGATCAAACACATCGACGCCGGAGACGATTCCGTGCTGGAGTACGTGCAGGAACAGAAAACCGCATTCGGGCGGGGCGGAATGGCCACTAAACTGGCGATCGCGCGGCGGACGGCAGCGGCGGATATCCCCGTGTTGCTGGGCAACGGCCGGCGACGGGACGTTTTGCTGACCTTGCTGAAAGGAGAATGGCCGGGGACGACGGTAAAGCATTAAATAAATTTCCCCTCCCCCGGTAGTCGTGGGTCCGGTGTTGAGACGTTCGCGTTTAAAGGGCCTTCCCCGGGACCCGCGCCATAAAATTTGCGTGCGGAACACAAAAAAGGGTCTTTCGTCGTTACGGATACGGCGCATGATTTTGCGCGGACGCGGGAGGCAAAGTGAAGAAATAAGGAGCAAGGAAAAGCCCCGTACCTTTGCTGGTCTCCCCCAAGCAACGTTTTACAACCGGACCGAATGAGATTTCTGCTACCCCTTATCGCCCTGTTGGGCCTGTGTGCCCTCGTCTCCTCCTGCGAGGTGGACACCGAATTCGTCACCGGCGACGGTGTGGAACTGCGCTTCAGTGCCGATACGATCACTTTTGACACCGTCTTCACCGCACGGGGCTCCGCCACCCGCCAGCTGAAGGTTTACAACGAAGGGAATCAGGCCGTCAAGATCGACCGCATCTTCGTGGAGGGCGAAACCGGCGTGAATTATATCTTCAACGCCGACGGTGCCCGCGGCCCCGAAGCCCGCGACGTCGTGATCTGGCCCGAAGACAGTATTTTCATCTTCGTCGAGGTGGAAGTAGACCCCAACGACCCGGTGGAAACCAGTCCCTTCATTGCCGAAGACCAGCTGGTTTTCGAGACCGGCAACGCCCGCGAAGACGTGGTGCTGATCGCCTTCGGGCAGAATGCGGCGTACCTCAATGGTTTTAACCGGGGGCAGTTTGCCGGAATACAGGCGATGCAGTGCGGGGCTGACGGATTTTTCACCCTGCCAACCGACCTGCCGACAGTCATTTACGGCTCGCTGATTGTAGAAGACTGTATCCTGCGCGCGCTGCCCGGCACCCGGATATATCTGCACGGCGGTGTACAGCGCAACGAACAGATCGGCGGCAACGGATTTTTTAACGACGGCATCATTTTCACCCAATCGACCGGAGCCATTCAGTTCCTGGGTACGCGGGAAAACCCGGTGATCGTCCGCACCGATCGCCTGGAACCCGAGTTTGCGACCGACCCGGCCAAGTACCGGGGCCTGATTCTCGGTGCGGGTAGCCGCGGCAACGTCCTGGAGCACGTCCGACTGCTGAATTCCATCGCCGGCATCACCGCCGACAGCCTCGCCGAGGTGACCATCGAGAATTCCGTAATCGCTTATTCCGGCGGGCCGGCCGTCTCCGCTTATCAGGCGGATGTGACGGTACGCAACTCCGTTTTTCACTCCAACTTCGGCAACGCCGTGCAGTTCGTCAAGGGTGGCAGCCTGACCATGGAGCATACGACCATTGCTAACTACGGCGTCGATGCCAGCAGCCTGGTACTGACAAACGTCACCTGCGACGAAAATAATCAGAATTGTCTGGCGGGCCCCATGACGGCCCGCATCCGCAACAGCATCGTCAGCGGGTCACGGGGCAGCGAAATTGTTTTCTTGGACGTTTTTGGCGGCAATGAACCCAGCCAGTGGGATGTGCGCATCGACAACTCCGTAGTCCGCACCGATCAGGATTTCCTTGAAAGCCAGGAGGGACTGTTTAACGACTTTTACGACAATATTTGCCGGGGTTGCTTCAACCTCTCCTTCAGGGACGAACTCTTCGTTTCACTTGACCAGGACGACTACCAACTCGACTCCCTGAGCGTTGCCCGCGATCTCGGGGTCTTTCTGCCCGCTCTGCCGCAGGACATCCTGGGTACGGATCGGGATACGGACCTGCCGGACGCGGGAGCCTATGAGCGGGTGGATCGCTAGTAAAGAGATTACAGATTCCTATCCGCCGATTGTACCGGTCGTGGAAGCTGACCATCCCGAACCGCACGACCCGCGACCAACGTTAATTAATCCCTAATATCTCACCGCCACCCCCCTGCGGTCGTATATTGCAGAAGCTCTAAGAATATATATCTACATCCCCTCGGCAAATGAACAAATTTTTACCCGCCTTAATACTGGTATTCCTGTGCGCACAACTGGCCGGTCAGGTCTCGTTGACCAACGAATATTTCCCTACCGCCGGCGACACCCTGAAAACGGATCGTGCCGACAGTCTTTTTGCCCAGGGGATCGATCAGCTGACTCCGGGCCAGGACCTCGTATGGGACTTTGGTGAACCCGAGTCGCAGGAGGTTCGTAACGACAACGTAACGGCCAACGGAGCAGACTCTCCCTTCCCCGCCGCGGATGTTTTTATTCGTTCAAATGATGGAGGTACTACGTCATACTACACCATCTCCGATACGGAATTCAACCTGGCGGGCGTATCGACCGGCGTCGACCTGTTGCCGAATTTTCAGATCACCACAGAGGTAGAGCCCGTACGGCCAACGCGTCGTGCACCACTGAATTACCTTGACGAGTTCGACACCGAGACCTCTAACTCCATCACTATCTCTCCGGACAGCATCCCGCAGGAGGCGCGTGAGTTGGTGGGTGATGATCTCGATAGCGTTGATTCCATCCGCATCACCACCACCTCCGTCCGTAACGACCTGGTTGATGCCTACGGCACCCTGACGCTGAACGGAAAAACGCACGACGTACTGCGGGAGACCCGCATCGAAAGCATCTTCATCAAGGTCGAGTTTCTTACCGGACTGCTGGGGTTCATCGACGTTACCGGACAGTTGGAATTACTGCCCACCGTAGCCCCCGGGGTCGGGCAGCAACCCGTCACCATCAACAGCCTATACTGGAGCCCGGGCGTTAAGGAACCCATCGCCGACATCGTCGTAGACCAGGAAACGGGTCTTACCCAAACTTTTACCTACCGACGCAAAACGAACACAACCTCCACCGGCGGACCGGGTGTAAATCAGGCCCTCATCCGGGTGTTCCCGAACCCCGCCATTAACCTCGCCACCTTCGAAGTAGAAGGCCTTGCGCGTGGCCGCTACCAGCTGACCCTGAACAACATCATGGGACAGCAAATGAACCGGCAGGAGTTTTCTCCGATCGGCAACCAGACCCGCATCAATCTCGACGTAAGTGGATTGCCCGCCGGAATTTACCTCTACAATCTGCGTAACGAGCGGGGCCGGACGATCACCACGCGCAAACTGCGGGTGAAGTAGACTTTGGTATTTCTTATCGGTCCCGGGCAAAACAGCTGTGCATACTTATTGGTAAAGTGCTTCAATTTGCTGAGACAATCCGGGTTCACGCCTCCGGATAAGCGCGAACTGAACGGTGTCGAACACGGCAGCGAGATGACACACGGCGCGTTGCTGGCGTTGCGCTAAATCCGGCAGACCAAAAAGTAGCACGACATACCAAGGTGTAGGATCGGGCGCCGGCGCGCGGGATGCAGAAAACGGTTTTTGGGCAATTGTTCAAACCATTACCTTGCACCTGCGACCCCGCCTGAAAACGTATTCTAAATAAAAGTCTACGAATTCTAGCTGAGGAACCACCGAAGAGGCCCCTACCTCACCCATCCCCAAAATATTACCGACCTTAGCCCCGCGACAATCAACGCTAAGCACATATTCATGTCAAAGATCAAAGCATTTTTTCTCGGTGGTATCGAGAACGACGGACACCGCAAGACCATCACGTGGCTGTGGCGACTGGTATTTCTTGCTCCGCTGCTCTTTATCCTCATCTTCGTGGCGCTCGGGTTTACCGATCTTCCATCCGTTGTTGAACTGGAGAATCCGAAGAATAACGAGGCGAGCCGGATCCTGGCTTCCGACGGTTCCGTTCTCGGGCGTTACTACCTGGAAAACCGGGTGATGGTGAACTACGACGAACTGGGGCCACACATCGAACCGGCCCTGGTGTCCACTGAAGATATCCGTTATTATGAGCACAGCGGGATCGACTACCGGGGTCTGGCCGCCGCCATCGTCAAGACCGGAATAATGGGTCAAAAGTCGCGGGGGGGAGCCTCCACTATCACGCAACAGCTGTCTAAACTACTGTTTACCGAAGGGGGAGAGGGGAGCAAAAACATCGTTAAACGCCTCTTTCAGAAGCTTCAGGAATGGATCATCGCCGTGCGGCTGGAACGCAAGTACACCAAGCAGGAGATCATGGCGATGTACCTCAACCGCTACGACTTCATCAACGGTGCGCAGGGTATCCGGGCCGCCAGCGAGAACTACTTCGACGGCAAGCAGCCCGCCGAGCTTGAAATTCATGAAGCGGCCATGCTGGTGGGCATGCTGAAGAACAGTTCGCTCTACAATCCGCTGCGCAATCCCGAAGGCGTTAAGAATCGCCGCAACGTAGTACTCTCCCAGATGAAGCGCTACGGCAAGATCACCGCCGAGGAGTACGACCGGATGAAAGAATTGCCCCTGGGCGTGAAGTTCAGTAACCTGAAACACGACGACGGCATGGCCCCTTACTTCCGCATGGTGCTGAAGCAGGAAGCCAAAAAGATCCTGGCCGAACCCCGTTACCACAAAAACAGCGGCGGTGCGTACAACGTGGACCGTGACGGCCTCACTTTTTACACCACCATCAATCCGCACATGCAGCGGCACGCCGAAGCGGAAACCGTGAAGCACATGCGGAAACTTCAGCAGGAGTTCTTCCGTCATTGGCGCAACGAAGATCCGTGGACCTACGAAAGCCCGGTCTCCGAAACCGAGATCAGTCTGGAGTACCGGGAGGAAAGCCTTCAGCGGGCCATTCGCCAGTCTGACCGTTATCAGCGGTTACGGGCCAGCATCCTCTTGCCGGCCATCAAGGAGGTCAACAAAAAATCGGACCTTGTTTTTCATACCGACGATCGGGAGGTGGACCGGATGGTGCGCGAAAAAGAGGTGGGCGGTGTATTCCGCGACCTGCAACGCCGCAACCTCGTAGGTAATAAACTCGCCGCCAAGCACAAGCGGGTGATGAAGCTGGAATCCTTCGGGCAGCTGGAAAAAGCCTGGAAGAAACTTCAGGCTAAGGTGAAAGAAGAGTTCAACAAGCCGGTCGAGAACATGCGCGTGTTTAGCTACGACCGCGCCAAGATGGAAACCGATACGACCATGACGCCGCTCGACAGCGTGCGCTATCATAAGATGATCCTCCAGATCGGCAGCATGTCGGTAGAGCCGACGACGGGTTTTGTGCGCACCTGGATCGGGGGCTCCAACTTTAAATGGTTCCAATTCGACCACGTGACGACTAAACGGCAGGTCGGCTCCACCTTCAAGCCGCTGATCTACGCCACCTCGGTGGATCTGCGCGGCATCAGCCCATGCTTTGAAGTGCTCGATCAGCCGATCACCATCGGGCCGGGGGACGGCAGTTTTTACCTCAAAAAACCCTGGACGCCGCGCAACGCCAACGACAACTACAGCGGCGATTTCATGAACCTGTATCACGGTCTGAAGAACTCGGTCAATACCGTCTCGGCCTACCTGATGCAGGAGCTGGGCAGCACCGAGCCGGTCCGCACCCTGGCCGCCAACATGGGCATACCCAAAAACGAGGTACCCGACGCCCCCTCGATCGCGCTCGGCTCGGTGGACCTGACCGTGCAACAGATGACCGGGGCTTATACCACCTTTGGCAACAACGGCATTTTCAACCGCCCGGTATTCCTGACCAAGATCGAGGACCGTACCGGCCGCACCGTTTATGAATACGTACCGGAGGAACGCCGCGCCATCAGTCCGGCGGCCAACTTCGTAATGGTGCGAATGCTACAGCAAGCTTCCGTAGGTGCCCTGGGCGGCGTGAAAGGCCCCATCGGCGGTAAGACCGGAACGACCAACGACCAGACCGATGGTTGGTATATGGGCCTGACGCCCGAACTGGTGGTGGGTACCTGGGTGGGTGGCGACGACCGCTGGTTGCGCTTCCGCAACCTGAAGTACGGCAGTGGTGCGCATATGGCCAAACCTTTTTTCCGGCAGTTCGTAAAGGCCTCACAGCAAGACGAGCAGGTAGCCTGGAATACCAACCGTGCCTTTTATCGCCCACCCGGCAGCCTGGGCATTGAACTGGACTGCGAAGCTTACTCCAGCGGAGACAACGACGACGTGCTGGAAGGGCAGGATAGCCTGTTCATCAATAACGATCCGTTCGGAGGCGGAGGAATTAATAACGATCCTGATTTTTAAAGGAGCAGGGACAGGACGCTAGTAAATCGAGCGACGGGGTGAAATTATGCATCCTTATAGTCCGGGTTTCTGCTTTCCAGCACCCGCTCTACGCAGCCGACCAGAACGAACCCGTCGAATACCCGGAAGGAGAGATCGAACAGCATTTCGACGGCTCCTTTTTTGAGGTACGCCGTTCCGTTTTTTGTGGCCTTAGTGAAGGGGCCAAAATCTACGAAGAGGTGCTCTCTGAAGTCAAGTTTACGGCGGCCGAAGGCTTTGTACATCGCTTCCTTAGCCGACCAGATGAGGTGTAGTTGCAACAGTTCGTGTTCCGGAGTGAGTTGAATTCGCTCCCCCGGACCGACGAATTTTCCGGCTAGGCGGCGGATGCGGGGTACGATACGCTGCACATCAATACCGCATGGGTTGGGGTGCGCGATGGCGGCGGAGTAATTGGTAGTATGACTGATGGAAACGTAGAACAGGGAATCGCGTAAGTGGGGTTTACCGGCGGTATCCTTGAAGAGTTCTCCGCGTTCGGTGCGACCGCTCATTTGATGCAGCAGGACACGTGCGGCAAGAAATTCGCGGCGTCGCCCTTCGCCCCGGATAGCGGCTACGGCAAATTCTTCCTCGGGAAACAATCTTGCTACGTCCCGCAAGCGGTCTTCGGGTTCCGTGATGTGCCAAAGCCCCCATTCACCGGGAGGCAGGAAGGATTCGTGAAGAATAACTGGCATTTATTGCGGGCTTAAAAAAATATCGGTGAATCTGAAAGTTAAGAGCTGTTTAAATAAACTGACCGGCGTGCTGCATCGCTGCACGGATATGTCGTGCTTCTGATCAGCGCAACTGTACGGAGAATATCCGGGTGTCAAGGTAATAGTACAAGGCTACGCCCAAAAAGAGTAATACGGCAACCGCCACAATGAACTGCAGAACGGAAGGAAAGGTGGGCAAAACGTAGCCAATAGAAAAGAAGAAAATGGCGGCAAAAAAATATTTCATGGGGGAGATAGTTCAAAGAAACACGGGCAAACCGGGCACTGGGCCTGCGATGCGGCGCTCGCTAACAAAACGTTTCCATGCTTCGGATGTTCGTCATTTTGTATGCTGACCCGAACCGACGAACGTACCGGCCACAACGCCGCCATTTATGCCCTGCGGCCCGCGCCCGACGGCTTCTACTCCGCCGCCGCCGACGGGCTGCTGGTGCACTGGCACCGCGACGACGTGGACTTCGGCCGGGCGGTGGCCAACGTTACGGGGGGTAAGTTCCTGAGCTTCGATACGCTGGAATACGGGGGACTGGTGGCCGGTGACCTTGCCGGCGGCGTGCACTGGCTTTACCCCGAGGAGCCCGGGCGGAACCGGCACGTGGCGCACCATGCGCGCGGGGTCTTTGCGGTGTTACGGGTGGGACAGGAAATCTTTACCGGCGGGGGCGACGGGGTACTGACGAGGTGGAACGCGGAGACGGGACGGGCGGTGGAGAGTTTGCCGGTAAGTGCCAACTCTTTGCGGTGCCTGGCCTACGTTCCTGCTTATGATTACCTGGCCATGGGGGCAAGTGACGGTAAGGTATACCTCAACTTCAGAGATGATTTTAAGGCGCTAAGTGTGTTTCCCGCAAACGATCCTTCGGTCTTTTCCGTAGCTCCCCACCCTTCCTGCGACTATCTGGCTTCCGGTGGCCGGGATGCTCTCTTGCAGTTCCACCGTATTACCGGTAACGGTCCGGCTCCGGCCAGACTGCCGGCTCATAATTCGACAATCAACGACCTGGCCTTTTCACCCGATGGCCGCTACCTGGCCACCGCCAGCCGGGACAAGACGGTCAGGCTATGGGATGCCAAAACTTGGCAATTGCTCAAGGTGTGTGAGGTAGTACGGGACCGGGGGCACGTCAATTCGGTCAATTGTTTGCTGTGGCTGGATGAAGAAACCCTGGTGACGGCGGGGGACGACCGGCGGATACTGACGTGGCGGCTGGGGTGATTTCCCGGGAGGGAAATTTTCACGGAGGACGGGGCCAACAGGTTACGGGCTTCGCCAGGATTTCGATCTCGCCGGGATCGGGCGGTGCCGTGCCCGTTAACCCTCCTTGCACCTGCGGCCGCGCCTAAAAGAAGCGCCAATAATGTACGGCAACGCTACAAAACCACCCGACTACAGAACTACCGAACTATATTCGCGCCATGATCTGGAGCGATAAAAAAATCCTGGCCGCCATTGAGAACGGTGAAATCGTCATCGAGCCGTTCGACCGGGCGAACCTGGGTACGAACAGCTACGACGTTCACCTGGGTAAGTACATCGCCCGCTACAAAGACCACATTCTGGACGCACGGGCGCACAACGAGATCATCCACGATGAGATTCCCGACGATGGTTTTCTGCTGCACCCGAACACGCTTTACCTGGGCGTGACGCTGGAGTACACCGAAACGCACAGCTCCGTCCCCTTCCTGGAAGGCAAGAGTTCCGTCGGCCGTCTCGGGATCGACATCCACGCCACGGCCGGCAAAGGCGACGTCGGCTTCTGCAACCACTGGACACTGGAAATCAGCTGCACCCACCCCGTGCGCGTCTACGCCGGAATGCCGATCGGACAACTGATTTACTTCGCCGTAGAAGGCGACATCGAAAACTACTACAATAAGAAGGTTGGGGCCAAGTACAACCAGGTGACGGTGCGGCCGATGGAGTCGATGATGTGGCGTAATAATTTTTGATTGGTGATTGGTGATTAGGGTGGCACTAATTACTATAGGCTTAACCTGCTTTTGAATAGCGTGCGATGTAACTTATGTACCCATTGATAGATTTGATCGCAGCCTTAATTATCACTACTCCCTCCATGGATGCTTCTCTGGTAGCGTACTCCTGATTGACGATATCGTCAAGATCATCAAGCATTTCTTGCAGTGATCCTCTTGCTATTCGACAGAAGTGCGTATTCTCTTTGTGAGAATGTCGTCCAAAACCTTCCGCTACATTCCTCGTTGTCGACCTCGCTGCACGCTTCAAGTTGTCATGAATATCACGCTCTGATTTCGGTACGCTCTTGAGAAAGGCATAGGTCCATACTTTTGCGGCGCGGCAACGCTGCCAGCAGTCTAATTGGGTAAATGACGTGTATGCGCTCACAATTGTTTTCTTGTAAATGTAGGATTTTCATAAATTAAAAACAAATAGTTTTTTATTCTAACTAAACCAAACACACCTCAAAGGTTCGTTAGTCAAGAATTAACAATCAAGAATTAACGATCAATATGACCACCATAGACCTCACCCGCCACGTAATCGACGAGCTGACCCCGCTGCACGGCCCGGGCGAAGCCACCTCCGTCGCCCGCCTCGTGCTGGAGGACGTATTCAAGTGGCGGCGCGGCAGCCACCCCCGCACCCTGGATGCCGACGAACAACTGCTGGCCTGGACGACCATCAACCGCCTAAAGGCCCACGAGCCCGTGCAGTACGTGACCGGCATCGCCGACTTTTACGGCCTGCAGCTGCGGGTGACGCCCGACGTGCTCATCCCCCGTCCCGAAACGGAAGAACTGGTGGAGTGGATATTGGAGGAGAACCCGCGCGGGGAACAACTCCGCGTGCTGGACATCGGCACCGGCTCGGGTTGCATCCCCCTGGCGCTGAAGGCCCGCCGGCCCCGCTGGACTTGTACGGGCGTAGACGTGAGCCCCGAAGCGCTCGACGTTGCCCGCAACAACGCCAGGGAACTTCAACTGGAGGCAGACTTTCGGCTACACGACATCTTAGCCGAGCCCGGCGACGGACAACGGTCAACCGACAACCGACACCTGATCGTCTCCAACCCGCCCTACATCCCCCCTTCGGAAAAAGACAAGATGGGGGCATCGACATTGACGCACGAACCGGAGCTGGCGCTTTTCGTCCCGGAAGACGATCCGCTAATCTTCTACCGTCGCATCGCCGAAGACGCCAGTGACTTACTAATGGGCGGAGGTAAACTGTACTTCGAGACCAATGAATTTAACAACGAAGAAGTGGTGACACTGCTTGAGTCCGCTGGCTACGCTGAGGTGGAGGCGCGTAAAGACCTTTCCGGGAAGTGGCGGATGGTACGGGGGCGATGGGAAAGTTAGGTGTTAAATTCGGCTATTTTTTGCATCAGCCAGTTTTTGGAGGCGATGTAGGGTTCTGCTTCTACCTCGGCTTTTAATTTTTGATAAGCTGCAGTATCACCCGGTAGTAAGCGGGACAAGCGTTTGGTAAAAAGTACCAGATTACGGTAAAGTTGTTCACGATCTTTCGGTAGCTCTTTGTGGCGATTGAGGTAAGCGATGGTGGAGTCGAAAAAGGAGTCGAGTACCATATCCTGGCCCAGTTCATAGTAGATGGCCAAGAGCATCATCTTAGTGTTGAGGTTCAATGCGATGTTCTTGTACTCGACTTGCATCAAGTGCTCCTGCGCGTCGCTGAACTTTTGCTGGTAGAAATAGACCATGGCCAGGTTATAGTTTACGGTGTTGCTACGGTCTGAATCGGGGAGCTTGTCCTGATAGTTGATGATGTACTGCTCCGCCCATTCAAATTCTCCTTCCTGCATTGCGATCTGGACGGTATTTTTGAAGGCGCCGGGGTCGATTGAATCATTGGCAAATGCTACGTTGTGGACTAGCGCGAACTTGTAAATTTCCAAGTATTCCTTCATGAATTCTCGCTTCCCTTGATTGACCTTAACAGCACAATAGTTAAGGGCTGGCAGCACAAACGCGTACATTGGCTGAACAGATAAGTTTTTGTGACTCCCTAAAATGATTTTCTTGAAATTATAATAATACGCATCGGCGTCGTTCAGGGAGAGCATTTTGTAGATGTAGTAATAAACAGTCACAAGTGGCTCTTCAAGATAGTCGCTACCCCCATCGAGTAGAGATATTACTTCTTCCGCCAAGAGTAAATTGTAATCCTGTTTTTCATTGTGGTTTCTACTTTTAGCGTTTACGGCATCTTTCAGTTTTGAAACAATGAAATAGATGTCTAACGCCTTACTTATCTCTTCTACATTCGACCTTTCGTTTCTTCTTTGCTCGAAGTTGAGTAGCGCATGTTTTTTGCGTTCCAAGAGGTGAACGTAAAGATATTGGAGCGCATCGCTGGTGTCTGACAGAGACGAAAGTTCTTCCCAGTTTCGCTCAATACCCCGGATGAGCTTATCTGATCGTTGTTTTTCAAGTGCCGAAAAGTAGAGGTAACGCCTCAATTCTGGTTCCTGAGCGAGCGTCTCCTGAAGCAAAAACTCTTTGATTAACTTAAAGAGATCCGAGGTAAATTTTCGAAATCGTGTATCGTTGAATGGCTTGCTTTTCCCTTGTACTACTTCCCATATCGCCCGCTTATCCAACGACTTGTTTTTGTCAAGACGCTTGTTCAATTCGTCAAAGAGGCTGAGCAAATCTTCATTTGCCGAAAAGAAGGGGGACTGGATCAATTTTCGGCAACCTCTCCGCTGGGAGCGATCCAGACTGGACAGGAGGCTGATTAACTTATTTGATTTTTCATTCATTGTTCACAAATTTACAACCTAATCTCCTAGTCTTCAGTGAACAATATTAGCGGCTACACCATTTATTTTTCACGGACAAATCGTAAAAAAAGTAAAGGAGCTACCTCTACGTCCGAGCTTCTTGTTATATTGCGGGCCTTAACCGATTTTAGTACTCTTTCCTCATGAAACTACGACTACTTAATCTTGTGTTGTCGTTCTGCCTACTGGCGGTAACGTCCGGTTTGTACGCACAGGGTACGGAAAGCTTACAAACGGTTATTAACGAGCCGGTTACCTATAACTTCCTATCCCGTTTTGCTCCGGTCGTTGGCCGCCAACCGGAAAATGGTACGGTGACCCTGACGGAAGATCCTACTTTCAACTACACGCTCACCTACACGCCGGACACTGACTTCGAAGGAGACGATAATATGTTACTCGTCAGTTTCCCTTTCGGCGTGAACGTTGCCTTTACCGAATTTCACATCGACGTGGACGAGGCGGAGATCATCGCCCGCCATGATTTTGCTTCTACCGTCTCCGGTCAGTCCGTTACGATTCCCGTGCTGGAAAACGACTTTGCCAGTATCGGTGAGATCGCACTGGTCGGTGTACCCGTCGTAAATGCCGGTACCGCTGAGATTGTGGGAAGAAATGTAGTCTTTACTCCTAGCGCTGATTTTGTCGGTCTTACCGACCTGAATTACGTCATCTGTACGCTCGGCGCCTGTGATCTTGGTACGGTTACCATAGAAGTATCCCCCGATGGAACCAATACCGAGCCCGATACGGTACGGGTCTTCACCAAGCGAAACGAACCACAATTTATCTTCGCCACCGAACGGGCCGAACCGAACGGAGCACCGGTTTCCGGTTCGATGGTTGATCTCGATGGCGTGATGGCCTACCAACCTAACGAAGATTTCATCGGTGACGAGTTCCTTTCCTATACTCCAAGTCCCGGTTCCGCGCCTACGGTATACCATATTACTGTGCTTGACCTCGAATCCAATGTTTTTGCCGCTGAAGACCGCGCTTACACCGCCGTTGACAACGAAACCCGGATCAATGTTCTGCACAACGATCTTTACGACGTTTTTGCCGACTGTGTCGTATTCGGTGCTCCGCAATTTGGCAGCCTGGTTGAAACCGGTCGCAAAGGTGAGGTTATTTACACCCCACCAACCGGTTGGTCTGGCGTAGATGAGTTTACCTATTCCTCCATGGCTCCAGGCTGTGACGGAGACCCCGAAGTACAGACGGCTTACGTCTTCGTTTCCAACTTTGCCCCCGCCGCTGAAGAAACCACACTGACTACGCCCGCCGGTACACCGGTAAAGCTCACTTACGACGCTCAGGGTGGTGGAATTTCCTGGTCCTTGGTTATCCCACCGAGCCAGGGCACCGTCATCACTGATCCGCTGACCGGCCAATTAAGCTACCTCCCGAACGCTACCGCAACCGGACAGTCCGACCAGCTGACCCTGGCTTACTGCCTCAATCAGGACGCCGACGGCAACTGTGGTTTTACCACTCAGGTAGACGTCAGCATCACCGTTACCGACGCCGACCCGAACGCCTGTATCGACGAAGACTGCGTATGGCCCGGCGACACCAACAATGACGGTGTAGTCGACGTAGGTGACCTGCTTCCCATCGGCCTGGCCATGGGCGGAAACGGCACCCCTCGTCTTACCGGTAACAATGGCAACTGGTCCGCTCAGCACGCTGAAGACTGGGGAGAAGATATTAACGGGCTCGATTATAAGTACATTGACGCCAACGGTGACCAGTTCATTACCTCTCTCGATACGCAGGTAGTGATGGAAAATCTTGGTTTGCAGCACCGTTTGCGTCCCGCTCATCAGGATTTTGCTAATTTTGAAGTTGCCTTTAGAGGACCGCTCGAAGCGGAACCCGGTGATTTACTAACACTTGATGTAATAGCAGGTAGCCGTGATGTTGTTGTAATAGATATAGCCGGTTTCCGTTTACCTTTTACCTACAATACTACCTATATAGACCCAACAAAAGTGGACATCACTTTTGGAGAAGATAGCTGGCTTAGCTACGACAGCCCGATTCTTTCAGTAAACTTTAATGATCAGTCTTCTGGACGCTTAGACGCGGCAGTCACCCGCACCAGCGATGTTTTTGCAACCGGTTACGGACAAGTTGCTCAAGTTGACGTTGTAGTTATAGATATTGCAGGCTTTCGCCTCAACTACGAAGGCGGTAACGAAGAAGCCCCCACCGCAGCAGAAGGCGACATCATCACCACCCTCGGTGGTGAAACCGCCACGACGATGAACTCGGCCGGCCACCTCAACGCCGTCCGCGTAAATCCTTACCAGCTGAAGATCAAGCGGACGCCCGCTACCGAGGTCGCCGACTTCGCCCCCACCGAGGCCGCCGCGTACCTCGACGGTAAGCTCCTCGCCTACCCCAACCCCACGGCCGACCGTCTGGTGGTGCACCTCAACGGCCAGCAGCAATTCTCCGCCCTCCAACTGACGGACATGACCGGACGGACACTGCGCAACGAACAGGGGCTGAACACCAACCACCGGGAACTGGCGTTGGGTGATTTGGCTAACGGTATTTATACGCTGACGCTGACGACCACCGACGGCGTAGTGAACCGGAAGATCGAGGTATTGCGATAAGCGCAAATATTTCCCCACTGACTAAAAAAGTTGGAGCGCAACCACCCGGTCGCGCTCCAACTTTTTTGCTTTTACAGGATTTGCGGCAATTCCCCTCAAGCCTCCACCATCCCCACCCCGGCAACCACGCTGAGCGGCCGCACCGTGTAGCCATCAAACTCCCCGAACAGAGACACCGGTACACCGCCGCTGATGGCGAGCAGCGTGTAGAAATTCTGATAATCTTTGTGGAGTTGCAGAAGCTCACCGGCCTCATCGAGTAGGACGGTGTGCTGTCCGTCTTTGGCGGGTCGAACGTCCCGGAGGTAGACGGGGTAAGTATAGAGCCAAGGATTGACCGTCAGCGCCTTCCGGTAGTTGGCGCGCATGGCAGCGAAGTCGGCGCATCCGGTAAGGCCATCGTAGGGACGGCCACCGGCGACCGGCTGGGGAAAGACCGCCCGTTGGGGATAGCTGCCGGGGTAAAAGTAGATCGGACCATCGAAGGAAGTGGCCAGTGGCCAGGCGCGCTCGAAAGGACGTTCGCCGAAAGCGTAGTCGAGCAGGAGGGCGAAGCGGCGGCTATTTTCGCCACGCAACCAGACGCGGCGGAAGCGGAGTTTGTCCTCCTGCCCGTGCACCACGCCCATGACGAGCCAGTGATCGGGAACGGGGGGCTGACGGAGGATATCCTCCTTCCTGGTGGCCATGCCGGCAAACTGAAGTAGTTCGTCGTGTCGGCCGACGGAGAGTTCCTCACGGTTCTTCCAGGCACGGACGAACAGGTAAAGATCGCCGAGGGTACGGGCGAATTCGGCTTCGGTACCATCGGGGCCAAGGCCGGCCAGGCGGCGGAGATGACCGGCGGGTCCGGAGAGTTTAGCGTCTTTGAGGCGGGCGGCGGCGGCAAGCAACAGCTCCGGACCCTGGGCGAGGGTGTCGGCGATGCCGCGGCGGGCGATGTCGAGCAGCCGAATCTCCAGTTCCCCCACCCCGCTCGTCATCAGGTCGAGGCGCTCCTCAAAGCGGTCCTCAGCGGCGCGTTTATGCACAACGGGGCGGGCTGATCTTTCCGCCTGAAACTGGACGGAGCGCATCCAGTCGGGGGGCTGCATGACGGCAATACGCTCCTGCGCATTCTTGAGCATCAGCACCAGGGCCAGGCCGTGGGCGCAGGGACGCTGGCGACCCCGGCAACTGCAAACGAACTTTCCGGTGGTCAGTTGCACGGCGGACTCGATTCCCTTGGCGTATTGGTTGGAGCCGTAGATGAACTCCCCCCACAGCCACTGCCCGTCGCTGCCCACCACCCGCCAGCGCCGGCTGTAGAAGAGTTTGCGGCCGGTTTCAAGGCTTTTGGCGTCGGGGGCCAGGCGGAGGAGATCGTCGGGGGTTGTAATCAAGGTTTTAGTGATCAGAGTTCAGAGTTCAGGGAGCCCTCCTTTTACTTTATAACCTTCATTACACCTGCGGCCGCGCCCTTATTCGGCTGAAGTCAGGTAATAAGGGCGAGCGTAGGCTACCGGAAAAAGAGTAGATACGCCGCAGCGAAGGGCACGACAAAAATAAAGGCATCGAAGCGATCGAGCAGGCCGCCGTGACCGGGCAGAAGGTCGCCGCTGTCTTTGACGCCAACGGAGCGCTTCAGCATACTTTCGACGAGGTCGCCCAGACCGCCGAAGATGCCGACGATGACGGCCAGACCGAGCCACTGCGTGACGGGAATATCGTCGAAGATAAAACTGAGTGTCCAGCCGATCAACAACGTGGTGATAAGGCCACCGGTACTCCCCTCCCAGGTTTTTTTGGGAGAAATGCGGGGGAAAAGCGGGGTTTTACCGATCAGGCTGCCCGTCAGGTAGGCGCCCGTATCGTTAACCCAGGTAAGTACGAGCAGGCCGAAAACGATGCGGTTGCGGAAATCGTCGCCGTCGAAAGCGATGAAATTGACCAGGGCGAATGGGATTCCGATGTAGAACAGGCCGAGGATCATGAAGGCGATGTTGGCAAAGGGCTCCTTACTGTGGCTGTACAGTTCGTAGATGAAGATGGTAAACACCATGGGGGAAAACATGATGCCGGCAATGGCGATGAAGTATTCCGGGTCGGTGATCTTCATCAGTTTGAGCACGGTAACGAGCACGAAGGGCAGCAGACCTAGCACCACCCCGAATACCTTCCGGATCTTATCGCGACGGGTATGAAGATCAAGGGTCAGCCCCAGGAATTCCCAAAGGCACCCCGCCGCAATGATGAGGAAAAGGGCCGCGAAAGTATAGGGCCCGGTGTAGTGCCCCGCCGCCATGATGATGACAAAGATTACGGCCGTAACGAGTCTTCTCCAGAGTCCTTGCATGTACTTTACGCTATGATTTATTCGCTTCGCTTGCCGGCAATATAAGCAAGGATTTTTGCGCCTGCTGCATCGTATGCAGCTTACCGGCCCTAAAGTAATGAAAAGAAGTTTAGGAATGCCGCCGCTCTTATATCGTTCTTACGGGCGAGGCCGCAGGTGCAGGGTTATTTTTTTTAGCAAAGTTTTTAGCACCGGAGGCAACGGAGATTACAAAGTATACGTGCTACCTTTAAACTCCTCTTTATCCTAAATCCACTCTATCATGAAATCTGTCTGTTTGCTGTTGTTCGCGCTTGTTTTTCTGTCTTGTGAAGACAAGAACGAAGTTGTTCTGCCGGAGATCGATGGGCAGTTCATCAGTTTTAAGATCGACGGGCAGGCACAACGTCTGGCCAGTATTTCCTCAGAATACAACTACAACAACTTTTTCTACGTAGCAGACGACGGTATTCGCAACGTCCTTGAATTCTCCCGTTCTTCTTCCGACCAGGAAACGATCGTAGCACTCGAGGCAAGGGATCTGCCCGTAATCGCCAGAGAAAAGGGATTCGATTACGACGGAGACGGATTTGCCCCCGCCCGGATGACGGTCAAAAACGCCAGCATGGCGGGAAGCCTTTACTGTCCTCATCCTACCGTATCCGCCGAGATCGTGTACGACGTGCTTCTGCGTTACGATCGTTGGGAGGACGGCATCATCCGGGGCAGCTTCAAAGGCGACCCCACCGCGGACAACGTCGTTGCGGTCACGCAAGGGCGTTTTGAGCTTAGCATCCTTCGACGCTAGAACCGGCAGGGCAGTTTCTAAATTCATCACAGCAGTTTCTAAATTCATCATAATAGATTTGCCGGCGCTTGCCAGCTCCTGATCTAAGACGTACTTTACAACTGATCACCAACCCTTTGCTGTATCCGATGCCCGATCAGGCTTCTTCGCTGAAAGAACTTGTAATTGCCTGTGCGGCGGGTCAGTCCGCCGCGCAACGCAGCCTCTACGAGCGACTGTACCCTTACGGAATGAGCATCGCCCTGCACTACGCCGGTCAGCGGGAAGAAGCCGAAGAGATCATCCAGGACTCCTTCGTTAAGCTGTTTCGGCACCTCGCCAAGGATTCCCTTGCCGGCTCCGTACGTGCTTATCTGAGCCGGATCGTGATCAATACCTCCATCGACCTGCTCCGCAAACGCAAGCGCCAACTGAACACCGAGGAAATTACCGACCGCTCGGTGAGTGCCGCCGGCAGCAGCCGCAACGAAGGGAGCGATCGGCTGCAGGAGCAGGAGATCTTCCGGCTACTGCAAATGCTTCCTCCGTCCTACCGCCTGGTGTTCAACCTGCACGTGCTGGAAGGGTACACCCACCCCGAGATCGGCAAAAAATTAGGCATCAGTGAGGGTACGTCAAAATCCAATTTATCCAAAGCCCGTAAAAAACTACAAGAACTCGCCACCGTTTACTATCAAATAAAACCAGCCGTTGAACGTGAATAAACTCGAAGAACAACTGCGCGCCAGCCGGCGAACGGAAGTTCCCGGTCTGCAGCCCCCCGCCGGGGGCTGGGAAGCGATCAGTGGTCAACTGACCGCCGAAGCCGGTACGGGTGCAAGCACCGCCGCCGGTAGCGCAACGGCCAAGGCGGTTTTGATCAAGTGGCTGACCGGGCTCGGTGGTTTACTCGTCATCGTTGCCGCAACCTTTTACGTCGCTACGACCGGAACGGACAGTGACACCAGCCCCGTAACCCACACGGAGCTCGTCGGTTCCGTACCCGAAAATAACGGCACCGCTATCTCAGCCGCAAATGATCTGAACACCGAAAACCAAATCACCCGCGACGCCACGGCGGGTACCGTTCCGGATCGGTCCCCGGCGCCCCGGAAAGCTACCGCCGTAACCATAAAAACCGGGACGAACACGGAACGTTCCGCCGCCGCACGAAATAAAAATACGACCTCCGACCCCCGCCCGGCGGCCGGCGTCAAAACCTCGAATGATGATGACTTCGACGCTACCAAAGCCGTACCCTCCGTCAGCGGAATAGATCAGTCCAAACGTTCCGTCGGTAATTCCAGAAATTCTCCCGGCCGGCAAACGCAGCCCGGAGGCGTTACGCAGCCCATCCGCAAAACCACCACCGTTTCACTCCCTGCTCCCGATACGACAAACAGCCCCGCAACCGGGACGGCTCCCCGCACCGTGACGCCTCCTCCCGGCACTCCGGAATCAGCCGTTAATGACTTAACTCCGGGTGACAACTCGACCGAACCCGCTTCGATCACCTCCGTAAAACCCCTTTTCAGCAAAAGGATTCCGGTGCTCCGGACGATCGATCTGCTCGCCGACAACCTGGAAGCAATGCTTCCTTTACCAACCAATGTACCCGACGAGCGCACCCGCAGGGGCAAGCCCAAAGCCAGAAAAGAATGGCAGTTACACGGTAGTATCAGCGGAAATCGCAGCACGCTGTTCAGTGATCAAATCTTTGAACGGGTAGCCGCGCAGCAGGCTTCCCGAGTCTTCCAGTTACCCGGCGGGGACACGGTTTACGGCGGCTTCCGGCGTACGGCCAGATCGAACAACATTAGAACGACTATGCGCTTGCGGGCCGGCCTCGACCGGCAGCTGAGTTCCGGTTTCATGTTCAGATCCGGTATAGGACTTTCCCACACTTATACTTCCGTGGACCCGGGGCAGGCGGAGAGCCTCGCGCCCAACGAAATCAGAATTCAAGACCGTCTTACGGAGTGGATCGTTCCGGTCGAGTTAAGTGTGCAGTACACTTTTTTGAAGCGCCACCGCTTTCGGCCTTATCTCGGTATCGGCACGTTCAGTACCTTGTTCTACAGTGGTAAAGAGCGCAACGTCTTTACGGAAGGTCTTACCGACCAATCCGGCCTGGTGGAAGGGCGCATTATTACGGAATTCGTCCCGTTATATTTCGACATCTCCGTGACGGCGGGTTTCCAGTACAAGATTACCAGAGACTGGTCGGCAGGTGTTTATCTGTGGGCCGGAAACGATACGGACATTTTCATCGATGCGCCCGTCGGCCTGGAAGTACGGTACACCCTGAAATAATTCCGTACCTTTTGGGTCGGGTAGTACTGGTTTATGGCGTTCCCGTGGTCCCGCTACAGCTCGGGGCATAGCCTTGGTACGCAAGGTCTTACGGGTACAAAGATCGCGAGACTGCCCTTAAACCGAAGGCGTGCCTTAAATTTTGCTTCCAATGGCCAACGAAAAATCCGACGACGATCTGAAATTGTACTACTCCATCGGTGAAGTCGCCGAACTGCTGAAAGTAAATGCTTCCCAACTGCGCTTTTGGGAGACGGAGTTCAAGCACGTCAAGCCAAACAAAAACAGCCGGGGCGAACGTCGTTTTACGAAAGAGAACATTCGCCAACTGGAAGAGATCGAATATTTACTGAAAGAGCGGGGTTTCACCATCGAGGGTGCGCGCAAGGAAGTTGCGGCGGCTAAAAAACCGGTGGTGGGTAAGGAGGAGGTGATCGGCCGGCTTCGGGAGGTCAAGGCGCGGCTGGAGGCATTGCTCTGACGCACGGAATCCGTGCTCTCAGATCGCGTTATCCGGAAACTTGTAAAGCTGCTCAGTGTCCTTTCCCCAGGGAATGAAGAGCCCGGGCATCTAACCCATTCTCGCTTCGTAATCATCGTAAGTAAATGACCGGCGAACCGTCACCTCGCCGTGTGCATCCACCAGGCAGATGTCCGGGTGCGGCACCCCGTTGAACATCGTCGTTTTTACGGTCGTATAGTGGGCCATGTCTTCAAACACCAGCTCGTCGCCGACGCGGACGGGCTGGGCAAAATGGTAATCATCGAGGAAGTCCCCCGCCAGACAGCTCATGCCCCCCAGACGATAGGCGTACGGGAACTCAGGCAAGGCATTTGTACGTGCTCCCCGTATTTCGGGCCGGTAGGGCATCTCGAGCGTGTCGGGCATGTGGCAGGTGAAACTGACGTCGAGCATCAGGGTACGCTGCCCGTAGTTTTCAACGATGTCGAGCACGTGACCGCGCAGATCACCGGTTTGCCACAGGTGGGCGCTGCCGGGCTCCAGGATCACCTCGAGATGCGGGTAACGGGCGCGAAGATCACGCAGGGTTTTAAGGAGCAAGTCGGTATCGTACCCTTCCTTGGTCATCAGGTGGCCGCCGCCGAGGTTGAGCCAGTCGATCTGCTCGAGATAATGACCGAATTGCGCCCTGACCCGTTCGATCAGCGTGGCCGTATTGGCCGCCGTGGATTCGCAGAGCGTATGCACGTGGAGGCCTTTTAGCCCCACAGGGGGCTTAGTCGGCAGGTTCGGCAGGGTTTCGCCGAGGCGGCCGTTCTTTGCCGCCGGATTGTAAAGTTCGGTACTCACCGGGCTGTACTCAGGGTTGACGCGCAAACCGACACTTTTCCCCAGTGGCTCCCAAACCGCGCGGTAACGCTCCAGCTCCGTAAGAGTGTTAAAGGTGAGGGGACCGGCCGTATCGATAATCCGCCCGAACTCGTGCGGGCGGTAAACCGGGGCGTAGACGTGGGGAGCTTTGTCGAAGTGCTTTTTGATCAGCAGTGCCTCGTTGAGGCTGCTGGCGGTAGCTCCTCTCAGGTACTCGGCGATGATGGGGAAGGCTGGGTAGAAGGCGAAAGCTTTCAGGGCGAGGAGGATGGTCACGTCGGCGGCGGCGGCGACATCGGCCACCAGCTCGAGGTTTTTGCGGAGCTTGTCTTCGTAGAGATTGAACTGAGCCATGCGCCGAAGATAGAACCTGGCGGGAGAGCCCTGCTACCAAGGGTATAAAATCCAAAATTTCTTCTTCGCGGAATCAAGGAAGCGAACTACTGCCCCAACCACCCCTTGCAGGCCTTCACCCGCTGCCGGCTTACAATATTTTTCAGTTCTCCCTTCGGCGCAAGCTCCAGTACGATGCGGTGGTTGAAGTACGGCTGCACCTTCAGCACGGCCTCCACGTGCACGATTTGCGCACGGTTGATCCGAAACCAGTATTTGGGGTCGAGTTCCTCTTCGATGCGGTCGAGCACGTCGTCGAGCAGCACGCGCAGGCCGGTGGCGGTGAGCGCAAAGGTGAGTCCGTCCGATGAGTATATCCGGCGCAGGTCATCAACGCGGACGGGCAGCCACTCCTGGCCTTTCTGAGCGCGAAATCGTTCGCGGTACAGCGGCTGGCCCCGCCGGATGAATGCGGCCAGTTGGCTCCAGTCCCGGGTCAAGGCCGGTTGGCTGAGGTCATCCCGTTTTGCCAGCGCGCGCTCCAGTTCGGGCGTTTCGATGGGCTTGAGCAGGTAGTCGATGCTGTTGACGCGGAAGGCGCGGATGCCGTATTGAACGTAGGCGGTGGTGAAAATGATCGGACACTTACAGGTCTCCGTTTCCCAAATGGTGAAGGCGATGCCGTCGGCGAGGTGAATGTCGTTGAAGATCACATCCGGATGCGGCAGGGTTTTCAGGGCGCGGACGCAGGATGCAATGGAATCGGTGGAAAAAGCAATGGTGAGCCCGGGCCTCGCTGCGGCCAGAAGTTTGGTCAGTCTGCACGAATATCGGGGGCGCGGCCGCCGGTACAAAGGGGGAGTTTGGCGGAACATCGTAATGCCCGGATGAATCGTCGTGAGGAGGTAAAGACATTTCCGTCGCACCCCGATGCGTCAACCTTCTTTGCATCCCGCGGCCGCGCCAAAAAAAGCGAAGGCTCAGCAAGCAATTATCAGTCCGAAGTCCCATTTAGCCGGGTAGCGGCGCAAAGGTCAATGTGCCGGGGAGAAAACCTAACGGCCCTCCGTGCGCTTTACAGGGTATGAAGAAATTATTTGCGCCACTACTGCTTTGTCTGCTGACCCTCACCGCTACCGCCCAGGAAGTGGTGCGCGTGGAAGACCAGGGCATCACGCTTGCCTTTACGCTCAATTTCGCCCTGCCGATCTCCGTGCAGTACAACGTTCAGAACTACAAACTGACCTACACCACCGTCGACCCCGCCGGTGGGCCGGACACGGCCACCGGACTGTTCTGCGTGCCGGTACTGGCCGACGCCGCCTGGCCCCTGGTGGTGTACAATCACGGTACCGTTGCCAGTCCGGATGGGGCTCCGAGCGTTCCGCTGGTACCGGAGCGGTTCATCGTACAGGCCTTTGCCGGCAACGGTTTCATCGCCATCGCGCCCGACTATCTCGGCCTGGGCGACGGCGACGATCCGCATCCTTACCTACACGCCGCGACCGAAGCCAGCGCCGGCCGCGATATGGTGCTTGCCGTGCGGGCGTGGCTCGGGCAACAGGATATGCGCTTCACCGACCGCCTGTTCGTGACCGGCTACAGCCAGGGCGGACATGCCTCCATGGCCTTGCACCGCGATGTGCAGACCAGCCCGGGAGACGACGGCCTCCGGATCACCGCCGCCGCCCACCTCTCCGGCCCGTATCAGATAACTCCCCCTTCACCGCTCCTGCTGGGATTGCGGGACATCGACGCCGTATCGCTCGCCTTTTTCCTGAATACGGTCATCGGGTACAACTACGCCTACAACCTGTACGGCGACGAAGATCAGCTGTTTCACGAGCCGTACCTGACGCAGGTAGAATGCTTCCTTAACAACTCGATCGATCTTTACGAAATGGGCGATACCGTGCGGTCGCTGATGCTGGAGAACGACGCCCTGCTCGGCGAGGTATTCGCCGATGCATTCGTAGCCGACGTACTCAACGAAGACCCGACGCTTTTCAACGCCTGGGCGGAGAACACCGTCTCGGACTTCGTGCCCGAGTCCCCCACCCTGTTGTATTACTGCAACGCCGACGGGACGGTGAGCCCGCGGCAGTCCATCTTCGCCGATTCATTGATGACCGCCAACGGCGCGGACTCGCTCTACCTCGAAGACGGCGGCGCGCTCAACCACGGTGCCTGTGCCGTTCCGGCGGCCATCCGGGCGCTGCGTTTTTTCCAGTCCTACCCGCTGCCGTACCCGGTCAGCCTCGGTGCACCGGTGGACCGGCCGGACATTGCCCTGGCCCCCAATCCCGTTCGCGCGGGAGCGGAAATGCGCCTGCGTGGCCTGCCGGGTAATGAACTCACTTACGTCATCAGTGACTTCAGCGGCCGCGTAGTGGCGGACGGGCTGACGGGAACCGACGGTAGTCTGCTTCTTCCCGCTACCCTCAACGGGGGCGGTTACGTGGTCCGCGTCGGCCTTAAAGACGGTACCTCCGTGGTGCGGCGATTTGTGGTCAGATAGCGGTCCGGGTCCGGCATTCAGCGTTGTCCGGCGCTGAATGCCGTTGCCTGATTTTTTTGAGGCAGGGTCGCGGGTGCAAAAAGGAACTTCGTGAACGCATGGCCCCGAACGACGAAGACCCCGCACCGAAACCGGTACGAAGTCTTCGAAGAAAGTGCCCAGAACAGGAGTCGAACCTGCACGTCCGTAATGGACACCAGCCCCTCAAGCTGGCGTGTCTACCAATTCCACCATCTGGGCGGTGGCGGGAGTATTATTCCCGGAGCGAGCGCAAAAGTAATACGCTTGTTTTTAGGGAACAAGCTTTTTAGGAAAAATAGTTGCACTGCGTTCTCACGGCTCCGAATCTTTACAACCCGATACCTAATACTGACCGGGCCAGTTCAGCACTATTAGTTATACAACCAGTCCACCGCTTGCACGTTAAATGTAGGTACATTAAATTTTGCTACGCCATGAAAACGATTCATCACGAAGCCGGTACGCGCGGTCTTGCCGACCACGGATGGCTGAAAAGCCACCACACCTTTAGCTTCGCCGGATACCGGAATCCGGAGCGGATGCACTTTGGGGCATTGCGGGTACTGAACGATGACTTCGTAGCGCCGGGCCGGGGCTTCGGCCGCCACGCGCACGATAATATGGAGATCATTTCCATTCCCCTTGCGGGCGACCTGAAGCATGAGGACTCGCTGGGCAATACTACCGTTATCCGCCAAGGTGACGTACAGGCGATGAGCGCCGGCACGGGCGTTGCGCACAGCGAGATGAACGCCAGCGCCGCCACACCCGTCGAATTTCTTCAGATCTGGGTCTTTCCGAGATCGCGCGGAATTGCTCCGCTTTACAGCCAGATCACCTTGGAGGCTGATGCTTTAGCCGATAAATTCGATCAGATCGTTTCCCCCGACGCTAAAGACCGGGGCGTGACCGTTCACCAGGATGCCTGGTTTCACCTGGGCAACCTTTCCGCCGGGACGGAGCTGGAGTATCAAATTAAAAAAGCGGGCAATGGCGTATATGCCTTTGTTCTGGAAGGCGACGTCAGCGTAGCGGGCCAGGCCCTGAAAAAACGGGACGGCCTCGGGGTGTGGGACACGAACGAGATTTCGGTTGCCGCCGGAAGTGACGCGAAGGTGTTGCTGATGGAGGTCCCGATGGAGATTCCGGGGTAAGACGAAAATCGGGAGAATTAGAGGTTTGGGGGATACGGAAAATATACTTTTACGAAAAAAAGAATCAGGCTTTCCTGACCATCAAAAATTTACAAGCATGTCCAATACCATCAACGCCCTGAAATGGCGCTACGCGACCAAAAAATTCGACGGCGGTAAAGTCGTTTCCGACGCCGACATCAAGACCTTACGGGAATCCATCAACCTGACGGCTACCTCCTTCGGTCTTCAGCCCTTCCGCGTGGCCGTCATCACCGACGGTGCCGTAAAGGAAAAGCTCCGGGCCGCCGCCTACGATCAGGCGCAGTTGACTACGGCCAGTCACGTCTTTGTCTTTGCCGCAAAAACCACCGTCACCCCCGAATACGTCGATAACTTCATCAAGTTGATGGCCGACGTCCGTAATGTTCCCGTAGCCGCGATCGAGGGATTCGGTGATTACATCAAGGGCAGCCTGAAGGATAAGAGCCAGGAAGAACTGCAGCGTTGGAATACCCGCCAGGCCTACATCGCCCTCGGCAGCTTACTGATCACTGCCGGTGAACTGAAGGTGGACGCCTGCCCGATGGAAGGATTTGAAGGTGATAAATTCGACGAGATTCTCGGCCTGAAGGAAAAAGGACTTACCGCCGTCGTGATTGTTCCGGTCGGCTACCGCTCGGCGGAGGACGATACGCAACATGCGGCCAAGGTGCGGCTACCGCTGGAGGAGTTATTTCTGTAGTTCGGTAGTAATGCAGTACTACTTCATATACTCCCAGGCCGTCTGGTACAGTCCGTGCTTCTCCACGTACGCCAGAAATCCGGCGAAAAATTTATCGTTCCCGATCGTTGCGCTGTCTCCGATCACCACCAGGTATTTTTTTGCCCGGGTGATCGCTACGTTCATCCGTCGGTAGTCGGAGAGGAAGCCGATCTCCTGTTTCTCATTGGAGCGGACGAGGGAGAGGTACACCACGTCCCGCTCCCTACCCTGGAAACCGTCGACGGAATTGATGGTCAGGTTGAAGTCTTTTACCCGGGGCTCAGCGTCGAAGAGGTCTTCGGCCCGCACGACCTGCTGGCGGTAAGGGGCGATGACGGCAACGGTGGGCAAAACGTCTTCGGGCGGGATGGCGCTGCGCAGATCGAGCAGGTGTTCCATCAGGATGTTGAGCTCGCCGTCGTTGTAGCGGCTCTTGAAGCGCTTGTGCAATTTTTCCTCGAAGCCCGTGCCGGCCGTGTCGATGAATACGACGGACTCGGCCAGGGGTACGCCGGGTAAACAGCGTTGGGCGACCAGGTCGGCGGCTTTGAGCTGACCGGCATAGAAGTAGGCGTTGGAGTAGCCCATGATGGGCTCATTCATGCGGTACTGTACCTGTAGGAGTACGCCTGTTCCTTGAGACCTCTCCCCCGGCCCCTCTCCCGTGGAGAGGGGTGACCTTCCGAATGTATTTTTTAGCAGTTTCTGTGATTTTGGACGGTCGTTATGGCTTAACTTCGGAGGATTATCGCCAAGCTGGGCGTTAGTCCGCAGTAGACATTTTTCTAATAAAGTAATGCCCATTCCCTTCTTCTCCGCTTCCCGGTTTTTCACCGTCGGCGGCAGTTGGAAGGGGTCGCCGGCGAGGACGGCGCGGTTGGCCTTCAGGATGGGTATCCAGGTAGCGGCTTCGAGGGCCTGGGCGGCCTCGTCGATGATGCAGGTTTCGAATTCGTGTTTGCTCAGGATAGAGGCGGCGGCACCGACGAGGGTGCAGACAACGACCTGGGTGGTATCAAGCACGTGGTCGAGCGTACGGTCTTCGAGTTGGCGCGCCCAGGTGCTCAGGCGACCGGCGTCGCGGTAAGCAAGGCCCTTTTCGCGGCCCTTCTTTTTGTTGGCTTTTTTACGGAGTTCGGCGGCTTCCTTGCGGAGTTTTTTTACCTGCGCGGTGTCCGGATGGTCGGCGATCTGGAGGTCGAGGGTGTGGCGCAGTACGTCCTCCTCAACGCGGCTGATGTTGCCGGTGCGGACGACGCTAAGGCCCATTTCCGTCAGGCGCAGCGTTACCAGATCGGCGGCGGAGTTGCTGGGTGTGCAGAAGAGAACGCGGGCTTCGGTTTTAACGAGTTCCCCGACAGCCGCGACAAGCGTAGTCGTCTTTCCCGTTCCGGGCGGACCGTGGATGAGCGCAAGGTGATCGGCTCCGAGAATTTCCTTCACGGCGGCGCGCTGGCTGTCGTTGAGGTGGCCGAGGTGCGCCACCGCCGAGTCGTCGACCGGGCGAAACTCAGCCGGTCGGGCCCCCATAATAACGTCGCGCAGTTCGGCAACGCGACCGCTTTCGGTATCTTCGAGGCGCTGCAGGGCGCGGTCCATCTCCACGTAGGTGCGTTCATCAAACATCAGGTCCACCCCTACCCCGCCGGACTGGAGCCAGTCGGGCAGGTCTTCGCCACCCAGCACGATCTTCATCCGGTTTTTCTTGACGTAGTGGATCACGCCGGCGCGCTGCGGGCCGCTGGCCAGGGGCTGGGTGGTGAACAGGTTGATGGAGGTGCCGGCGCGAAACTGGTGGCTTTCCTCGCCTTCGCGGACGACCGTCACCGTGGGGCGGCCGCCGATTCCGTAGCCGGTTTCGGTTACCTGCAGGGGGTACCAGCTGTAGCCTTTCTGTACGCGCTTCACGAGGGGCATCGCCTGAATCACTTCCAGGTGGAGGCGGCGTTCTTCTTCGCGCTCCAGTTGTACCAGGTGGCGCTGGTGGGTCAGGTAGGTTTTTTGTTGGTCGGTCACGTTTAGGGGTTGTTACTGGTGATAACTATTCTACGGGGCGTAGGGTTGCGTTCTTGATTTCGGGCGCGGCCGCAGGTGCAAAGAATGGTTGGAATACAGGCGCCGTGAAGCGATATTCACCAAATATTCAAGACGAATCCCATGTCGAAAACGCAGACCACGTATACGGACAACCCCTTGCTGACTTGTCGTGATTTTCAAAAATCCGATTACCCCGCCTACAAATCATGGTATACAGACACCTGGCTACGCCAAGCCCTCGGTTTCCCGGACGAAGCATGGCTTAATCACATTCTGACCACCGACGAAGGCAGCGAACTCGCCGTCTTCTCCGGCAAGGAACTGGTAGCCGTAGTCGGCATTACCGGTGCCCTCGAAGGCCATGACTTCCGGGTCATCACCAACATAGCCGTAAACCCCACCCTGCGCAAACAGGGCCTGGGCGGTAAGGTAATGGCGCTGCTCTTCGAGGTGGTCCCGTTGGAAAAAGGTGTTTGCTGGGTGGCTTACGTAGACCACGACAACCCCGGCGCGCAGGCCTTTTTTATCCGGGAGGGGTGGGCGCGGGTAGAGGAAGAGGATATGATACGGTTCGAGTGCAGGGCGAAGTAAGTTTTTGCGTCTTCCCGAAAACTGCCGGTAGTCGCTTGCCGGCATAGGCCAGCGCCGGTTTGGCTCGGCGGACGCGTTAAAGAGCAGGATTCCCCCTTATATTCCCCGCAATGAAAGCCCCACCCCACATCGCATCACAAGTTCACCGCGTTACCAACTTCCGGGACCTGATCTCCACCCCGTTTCAGGGAAAGATAAACGCTCTTTGCTGGAACCGAAATCTGACGGGCGACTTCGCGGAGATCGTTCAAAAAGTGGCCGCAGGCGATAACGTTACCATACTGAGTCAGGAGCAACTTCAGACCCTCCGGTTGAGCGAACAAGGTCAACTTGCCCGTGACCAGATCTTGAATGACTTTGAACTCCTCCAGGAACACGGTGCCGCTCCGAGCCTGAACGTGATCAGATCCTACGAGCGCGACGACGGCTTCCCGCTGCTACCAACCGATGTGTATTCCTTTCACGTAGACCGCTCTCCCGTACCGTCCGCTACCTTCTTGTGCACCTATCACGGCGAGCCGAGCGACATATTGCCGAATGACCAGGCCACGCAAAAGGTGCTCATTCCCGCAATACGCAACGCTCTCGAAAAACTGTACGGCGGTCCGAAGGAAGGCTTCGAGACTTTTCTGAGTGAGTACTTTTTTGACCTCCACTACCAAGCCATGCCCGGGGCACGCCCGATCAGTCTGGGCACCGGCCATATGTGGCGGCTGGCGATTGACCATCCGGAAAGTCGGGTGCTTCCTTGTGTTCACCGGGCACCGCAGGAGAAGGCGGGGGAGCACCGCTTGATGTTGATCTGTTGATATTTAGGGACGCCGCTATACTGCCAGACGAATATTGATCGCCTCCCCTCCATCGGAGTAGCCGGGAGAGGATAGTATCGCGTTTATCCAGCACCGTAGGGACGCTGCACAAACAACTGCCCGTCCTCAGAACAACGACAGCGCTTTAAGCTCATCCGAGAAGGCAGCCCACTCCTCCCGTTGAAACCCTTCCACCGCAGCCGCGAATTTATCGACGAGCAGCTTCGCCTGCTCAACCGTTGCGAAATCTTGCGCGGAGGGAACCGTCATGCGCGCCATTGCCTTGCGCTGCACCTCCGCTATCTTCGAGTAGGCCGTGACGGCGTAAGATTGCCAGGCCCCCACCTGCCGGTCCTTCGGGCGCGAAACCTGTCCTTGCCCCCGCAGGCGCCCGATCTTCGCCAGCATCTCCCGGATGGAGTCCGGTGCCTCCGCCCACTTTTCCTGATCGGCGTCCTGCACGAACCGCAACACCTTTTCGAGTTTCTCCGTCTTCGCGTCCAGACCGTTCAGCAGCGAGGTGAGCCGGGATACCTGTGCATCGACGGCTTTTCGGTAAGCGTACAACTCCTCGTCCACCCCGGCTTCCAGGGTGAAGCGGGGGTCGTCGATGACCCTTACCGAGGTGGTGTCCGAATCTCCTCCGGCCCGGACGACGATCCGGTACTCTCCCGGCAGAACGGGAATGCCGCGCGACTCATCGTGGACCCAGGAGCCGGGCAATACGGCGGCCTGTTCGTCCAGTTTCCAAGTCAGGTACTGGAGACCGGAGTCGGCCCCTTGCTGCGTTACGGTCTGGATCTTCTCACCGGCGTCATCGTAAACATCCGCGGTGACCGGAACGTCCACCCCCGGACCTTCCGCCAGAAAGTAAGGAATTTCCGTCTTCTGGAACACCCGGTTTTCGCCCTCGAAGGTGGTATTGAAGCCGGTCCAGATGTTTCCGGGTGGAGCAATGAAGAGGCCTTTGACCTGCACGGCGTCGTTCAGGGGCAATGCCTTCAACCGTCCTTGCACCTGCGTTCGCGCCAGCTCCCGCAAGCTCTTCAGATCGTCCAGTACCCAGATGGCGCGCCCGAAGGTGCCGATGACGAGGGCGGACTCCCGGCGCTGAATTTTCAGGTCCATCGTGGAGACGGACGGGAAGCCGTTTTTGAGCTGACGCCAGTTGCCGCCGCCGTCGCTGCTGAGCCATAAGCCGTTTTCGGTACCGAGAAACTGGAGGCGCGGCTCCACCGGGTCCTGAATGAAGGAGAGGGCGTAACCCTTTACGTCACTGGTGACGATGTTTTTCCAGGAGCCGCCGAAATCGTCGGTGCGGAACAAATATGGCCGGTAGTCGCCCTTGCGGTAGTTGTTGACGACGATCCAGGCGGTGCCGGCCACGTACTCGGAGGAGATCACGCGGGCAATCCAGGCTTCTTCCGGCATGCCGGTGACGCGGTCGGTGAGGTCGGTCCAGCTGCCGCCGCCGTCGCGGGTAAGGTGGAGTTGGCCGTCATCGGTACCGGCCCAGATCAGGTCGCGGTCAACTGAGCTGGGGGCGATCGAGAGAATGCTGTTGTAGGCTTCCGCGCCGGAAAGATCTAGCGTGAGACCACCGTAATCAAGCTGCTGGTGATCGGGGTTATTCGTGGAAAGGTCGGGCGAGATGACGGACCAGGTCGCGCCCTCGTCGGTACTTTTGTGGACGTACTGGGAGCCAGAATACACGGTGTTACCGTCGAACGGATCACGGGCGAAAGCGGCGTTCCAGTTGAAGCGCAGGGTTTTTCCTTCGGGGGCCGGCGGCTGAATGCTGACGTAGTAGCCCGAAATCTTGTCGTAGCGGTACAGGTCGCCGTTTTGCGAGGTACCGTAGCCGTGGCGGGAGTTTTCGGGGTCGGGCGAGATGTAAAAACCGTCGCCACCCACGAGGTACTGCCAGTAGAGGGTGCGGATGCCGCCGCGCTTCCAGGTATAGCCCGGGCCGAACCAGTTGCCATTGTCCTGCATCCCGCCGTAGACATTGTAGGGCATTTCTTCGTCGACGTTTACCTGGTAAAACTGCGCGACCGGTACCGTTTCGGGGAAGTACCAGCTTTTGCCGTGGTCGTTGGTGATCCCGATACCGCCGTCACCACCGATGATGAAGTTCTCCGGGTCGTTGGGGTTGACCCAAAAGGCGTGAAAATCGGCGTGAACACCCTTCGTTTCGTCAGCGGGGATCATGGGTACGGCGTTGAAGTTCTTGCCGCCGTCGTAGCTCAGGGTAAGGGGTTGGTAGATGTTGTAGAGCCGGTTTTGATCGGCAGGGTCGACGGCCAGGTCCTGGAAGTAGAAGGGGCGGTTGTTGGTGAAGCGCGGATCATCATTGATCAGCTGCCAGTGGTCACCGCCGTCGTCGGAGCGGTAAAGGGCGTTCTTTTTTGCCTCGACCTTGGCGTAGATCCGGTCGGGGTTGGAGGGGGCGATGGCGAGACCGATGCGGCCGAGTTCACCGGGAGGCAGGCCGTCGGCGGCCGTGAGTTTGCGCCAGGTATCGCCCGCGTTGTAGGTGACGTAAAGGCCGGAGCCGGAACCGCCCGAGGTGAAGTAGTGGGTCGTGCGGCGGTGCTCGTAGAGGGCGGCGAAGATCTTGTTCGGATTGTCGGGGTCCATCACCAGGTCCGCCACGCCGGACTGGTCGTTGGAGAACAGGATCTTGTCCCAGTTCTTGCCGCCGTCCGTGGTGCGGTACACGCCCCGGTGTTCGTTGGGGGTGAAGGGATCGCCCATCGCGCCGGCGAATACCACGTCCGGATCGTTGGGGTGGATCAGGATGCGGTGAATGGTCCTGGTGGCTTCGAGGCCCATGCCGGCCCACGTTTTACCGCCGTCAATGGTTTTGAACATGCCCTGTCCGAGGTTCATCGAGTTGCGGGGGTTGCCCTCGCCGGTGCCTACCCACACCACGGCGGGGTTGGATTGCTGGATCTTTACCGCGCCAATGTTTTGGGTAGGCAGATCATCGGCTACGGGGCGCCAGGCGGTGCCGCCGTTCTCTGATTTCCACACCCCACCGGAGGCTGCGCCGAGGTAGATTATTTTGGGGTTTTTGGTCACCGCGTCGATGGCGGTAATACGGCCGCTCATGTTGGCGGGGCCTACATTACGGATCTTCAGCTCCGAAAGGTGGTCCATATTCAGCTGAGCGTTCACGGTGCAGGTAGCCGCTAACAAGAGGAGGAATAATAAAAACTTCGGGTTCGACATGGTGCTGGAATTTAACAACAAGGTAAGTTTTCCGTCCCGTTGTTTCCGCAGAGCCATTTTAAGAGCGGGACCTCCGGCAAAATACGGGGGCGCGGACGCAGGATGCTAAAAAGGTTTTAACGGTCAACGCTCCGGGAGGAAGCGGACAATAGTCTTTCGGCAATCCTACGACTGGCTTTTTCTGACGGACACCAGGATGATCAACCCGATACTTAATAAAGTCATTATCGCCATTGCCGCCGATAATCCCTTCGACGGATCACCGTAAAGCACCTTGTCAAAATACCCCAGCCAAGTGGAAAAAACCCGTGAGGGAATGAAAACCAGCCCGAACATTATCGCTAAATATTTAGGATTGGCATACTTCGTAACCACGGCGCCGAACATCGGGGCAATGTGCACTTCCGCCATTCCGAGCAAAACCAGTGACGTGATATAGAGAGTCAGGTGCTGCTCCGACGGGACTTCCGGCAGGTACAGCAATATCCCGTAAGACATTGCCCCGAACACGAAACCCAGCAGCAGTTTGAATTTATAGCTACTGTAAGAAACCGTCCACAATACAATGGCGATTGCCATGATCGGTAGGGAGATCATCGACTGATAAGACGAAACGAGGCTTTCGGGCAAAATTGTTTCCAAAGCGCCCTTCATTGCTGACTGCACTACCTCCAGCCTGATGCCCGCCATCTCGTAAGCCAGCCAGAATGCAGCGACTACCAGAACGACAAAAACAATATTTACGGCACCCCGACTCGTCGATACTCCGGTTCCCGTGGGTTCGTCACTCACGTACTCATCGGAAATAATTATTGGCGCTACGGACGCCAGCATCAGCACTCCGGCTAATATAAAACCGGAGGCCCATCCGTGCTCTTCACCGTAATAACTGATCAGAAAGATGCCTGAAAACGCCCCTATGTTTATCGCCAGATAATCCAGCGTAAATGCGGAGTCCAGTAGTTTTACTTTATCCGCATACAACTTCCCGAAATTAGCGGTGACGTTAGGCACATACAGTCCTCCCCCGATGATCACGAACGTCAGGCCGGCGTAGAGCCCTACGGTGGTAGGAATACACAGGGTAAACGCTCCCGCCGCTTGAATCACCGCCCCGAGAATTATCGATTTTCTATTCCCGACGACAAGATCACCGATGATGCCGCCCAATAGAGTAGCGAATACCACCAGCATGCTAAACCACGCATAGATTTCCAGAGCCTCGGTTCTGTCCATACTCAAAGTGCCGCTAACCATATTAATTACGATCAGCGAACGAATTCCGTAGTAAGCCGCTCTTTCCAGAACTTTTGAGAAAGCGTACAAGAATGCCGCCATTCCGTGACCCGTGGGTACTGTTGTTTTCATTATCAATTTTTGCGTTGCGATAAAATGTACCACCGCACCTGCGGCACCGCTAAAATCATTCAAAAACCAGTAGGCATCGTTTAGGCTACGCCACCACAAGCGAAGCCTGAACATTGAAACCTGAATGCTACCTGACCACCGCCTCCCCTTCTATCTCGACCAAATACCCCGCCCCCACCAAATCGGCCCGAACCAGCGTATTGGCCGGCTGAATTACCGCGAACCGCGCCCCGTGCACCCGTGAAACCGCTTCCCAATCCTCCATATTCCGCACATAGATCCGCGTACGCACCACATCGTCCAGCGTGCCGCCCAGCGACTGGATCGCCCCCTCGATCTTATCAATGATGAAGGTGGTTTGCGCCGCCGGATCATTCCCGCCGATGATCCGGTCTCCGTGCGTGGCCGTAGTGCCCGACACCAGTATCCGGTCACCCACCCGGACGGCCCGGCTGAACCCCGCCAGGTCCTCCCAGATCGTACCGCTGAGGGCTTTGCTCCGGTTCGGCCCCGTCTTCGTTACCGGGAACGGACTCGGGAAGTCCTCCAGGTGATGGCTCAGGTCGCCGGAAGCGGTAAGGAAGGGCGGCTTCCGGTACTCGTCGCCGCAGTTGCCGGGGATGCGGTTTAGGGTACCGAGTGCGGTGCGGATGATTTCCTGGTCCGCGTCGGTAAGCTCGAAAGAGAAGAGCCGCTGGTTGTCCGCTATCCGGTTACTCTCTCCGAGCCGCGCCCCGACGATGATGCCCCCGACGACCTCCTGCTCGATGATGTAGCGGCAGGCCAGGTTAGCGATGGAGACGCCCTTTGCCTTGGCTAATTCGTCGAGGGTTTGCAGCAGGCCCTGGAACCGGCCCCAGCCGCCCGCCTGCTCGATGAAGCGGCGGTATTTCATCTGCGACCAGGTATCCATCTTGTCCGCCGTTCGGTCGGGCCGGCCTAGCCAGCGCTCGCTGAGGAGCCCGCCGGCAAGGGTGCCGAAGGCCAGGATCTTCACGCCGTGGAGCTTGCAGACCTCGGTCATCGCGTCGTTGCCCCGCTGATCGATCAGGGAGTAGGAGATCTGATTAGAGATGACTTTGATCCCGCTTTCCAGGATCATGTTCAGGTGCGCCGCGTCGAAGTTGGTGACGCCCAGGTGGCGGATCAGACCTTCCTCCTGAAGTTCCCGGAGCCAGAACATATCGTCGAGCCAGCGGGCGTCGGCGTAGTTCCATGCGTGGTACTGCAGCAGGTCGAGCCGGTCCATCTGCATCCGGTCGAGGGCGCGTTGCACGGCCGTTTTTACTTCCGCACGACTGCTTTTGCCCAGCTCCGGCACCCACTTCGTCAGCAGCTGTACACGGTCACCCGCCCCGTTCTTGCGGAAGCGACCGGTGATGATTTCGGAAGAGCCGTAGTGGTCGGCCATATCGAAAGTGGTCAGGCCGGCATCCAGATAGGGTTGCATGTGGGCGGCGGTGGTATCGGGGTCGAGGGTGTTACCGTCGCGTTCCATGTCGGCAATTTGCCACAGGCCGGTTAGGATTTTACTGATTTTCAGGTCGGGGGCCAGGGTGGTGGTTGGTATCTGGGTCATAGTTTTTTGTTTTGCGCCCGGCCTCCGCGCGCTCCGAGCGCGGGCGGACTGCGGACTCTCCGAGACCGCAAAAAATAAGGCCGGGCTCGGAGCGCCCGGAGTCCGGCTATTCAGGCGGCAACGTTTTAAACCGCTCCTCAACGTTCACCCCACCCTGCTTTAGCCGACCCATCTTCCAGAAGAAGATCAGCGATGCCACGCCCAGCACCAACAACCAAACCCAGGTAGAGTGAAAATACCACGCCGCAACCTCGGCGTTGAGATCCTTGGCGGTATGGACAACCAGGAACAGCAGCAGCATAGCCGCTCCGCTGATCGCCAGGATCAGTTGCAGTGTCCGGTTCTTAAAAACGGCGACGCGCTCAGCCAGCGGCGGATTGTAGCCGGGCAAAGCGATGACCGTAACGCACATCAGCAGGAAGTTGACCAGCATTGCGGTCACCATGATGTCGATGCCCAGGAAGAAGTCGCCCGCGAAGTGACTGCCCAGGATGCCGACGCTGGCCATCACGCCACTCCCCAGAATCGCCACGTAGGGTGTATTGTACTCAGGATGAATCTTGCTCACGCCCCGCGGAAAAATCCCGTCCTCCGCCCAGGCGAACATCAGGCGGGATACCGAAAGCAGCATCGCCGGTAAATCGTTGATCAGCGCAATTGCCGCACCCAGCAGGACCACCACCGACCAGCTCGGCGACAACACGTAGCCCAGCAGACCCGGCGCGGAAATGTCTTTCGTCAACGCTTCCTCGGCCACGAACGACCAGGGTACCACGTTGTAAACGGCGGCGGTGAACACGAAGTAATACGCCCCCACCCCCAGCACCGCAATCGCGATGGCCAGCGGCAGGTTCCGGTGTGGCCGCCGGGCCTCCCCGCCTGCTTGCGCGATGGAGTCGAAGCCGATAAAGCTGGAGAACAGCAGCGCTGCCGCCGTCAGCAGGGTACCGAAACTGAACTGGCTTGTCGTCCCCGGAACCTGCCGTCCTTCTCTGGTCAGTAGTTCCCCGGCGAAGGTCTCCGGAGAGTAGTAAAAGCCGGCAAAGATCACAATGACGCCCATACCGAACATCAGCACCATCAGCGGGATCAGCGTCTTTTCGTAAAAGCGCAGCCCCCGGATATTAACGCCCACGAAGGTCCAGAGCAGGGCCAGTGCCAGGCCCACCCGGATGGTTCCGACCTCCATCCAGTCAGCCATCGTTTGCCAGTCCAACGCCACGGCCACGTCCCGCACGAAGGGGACGATGACGTAAGAGATCACCCCGATGGCGATCGACAGACCGAACCACTGCGAGAAGCTGGCCACAAAGCCGAGGTAGGGGTTAAGCCCCCGGCTCGCGTAGACATAACTACCGCCCGCACGGGGCATTGCGGAGGCCAGGATCGCGTAGGCCGCCGCCGCCAGCAGGGCCGGAACCGCAGCCAGGATGAAGGCCGGCAGCACGTACGGCCCGATGCCCGGCACGCTGCGCTGGATCATGAACGGCACGATGTACACCGAAGCCCCCAGCATGGAGCAGATGCCAGTAGCGGCCAGGGGAAGAAGGCCCAGTTGGCGGGTCAGGGTGCTTGGGGTTTGTGCTTCCATAGTATTATGCTCCGGTACGGGCGTGCTAAATATACAGTATTGGATTCAGGGCGGGGACGCGGGTGCAAAGGCGGCGTTTAAAGAGCGATGGTTGAGGCCCCCAACCCGATCCCCTTCAACCTTCCCTGCACCTGCGGCCCCGCTCAAACGTATTCGGACTATAAGTCCTCAACCCCCTCGAATACCGGCATCACTCCCGTCATTTCCCAGTGTCCGAGTGCTATTGGAATATTTCCCATCGCGTTTAAACGGTCAAAGAAACCCTTGAGTACAAAAGGCTCACCGTTCTCCTCCCGTACCCGCGCCAGGTCGGCCATGGCGTTCTCCACCAGGTACTTCCCGGTGATGTAGCTCGTCCCGTATCCAGGCTGGCGCAGGTACAGGTGTTGCTCGAACAGCAGCAGTTCTTTTTCCGTCTTCATCCAACCGCGTGGGGTGTATTCCGAATGGATACTCCCGGCCTCTTCCATCGTCATCTCGTTGGCGTGGGCGTATAAAGAGCCCAGTCCCCGTGCCGCCCGCTGAGCGATCATGATGTACACGATCTCCCGTACGCGGGGGTTATCGTCGTACAAACCGGCCTGCATGAACATCTCCTCCACGGCGGTGGCCACGCCCTCGCTGCGGGAATCGAAGATGTTGTACAGCAAGGCCCCGCGCCGGATCGGATTGGCGTGCGGCTCGGTGTCCATCCGCGCCAGTTCGAACCAGTGGTAGAAGTGGGAGTACAGCGGGCGCTGGTCCAGGTGCGCCGTGATCCAGAAGAAGTTTCGGGCATCGGCCGGGACGAACTTCCCCAAGTGTACCCGCAGCGCCGGATCGAAATAATCCTTGACCGTCACGATCTCCTCTTCGTCCAGGAACGTCATCAGGCTTTTGGCCGATTCATCCGCCGATTCTGAGTAGGCTTCCGGGGAATCAGCCGCGACGAGCGGCGGTAACTTCCGGTTGCGGTGCTCCTCCAGTTTGAGCGACGACCACGCCCGCGCCAACTCCCGCTTCAGGATCATCACCTCGTCCGCCCAGGTCAGCGGTAACAGGTGGACGTTCTGCAAATACCAGGTATAGTTTTCTTTCCCGATGCCGGAGGGGCCGGTCTTCGACGCCGCTTCGGATTCCAGCCAGGACACCAGGTCGTCCGTCGCCCGCACCGCCGCGGTGACCGCCGACACGAGTTCCGCCTCTCCCGGCACGCCTGCCAGCTCCAGGATGGATTTCAGGTTCTCACTCTGGTCCTTGATATCACGAATACCGGCTACCCAAAGTTCTTTGGCGTTGCCCGTCAGGTTGCCTTTGGCCTGCTCGTTGAGCGCGGGGATGACGTGCAGGTCACCCAGCAGACTTGCTTTATCGGCGGCATTCAGCGGGAATGAGTAGGTCCATAGTTCGGTCACCGCGTGATGCGTGGGCCCCTCGTGAGCGGGTACGTCGCTGCGTCCCATCCACAATGATTTGTAGAACGCCGGGTCGCGTACCCACGGCTGGAGGATACGGTCGTTGAAGTCGTAGCCGTTCATTTCGGCGCGGACGAGACGCCAGTCGACCTGCCGGGGTATCGTCCAGCCCGTGGTGTCCATCGCCAGCAGACGAGACTGGAGGGCGTCGAAAGCGGAACGGCGCTGCCCAAAGGCTTCGGCGGTATAATCCGGTGCGCCATCCCGAAGCGGTGGCTTTTCGAAGGTGCGCCAATCCTGGAAGAGGGCGAGGAGGTCTTCATAATCACGGGTGGCGGTGGCGGCCGGAAGGTCCGTGGTGGTGGAAGTTGTGGATGGTTGGTCACAACCGGGAAAAGCTCCGGCAATCAGCAGGGCAAATAATTGGTAGAGGAGGCGCATGGAGCGAATGTTGATTCTGGCCGACAAGTTATTCATTTAGAAACGGATATGACCCCTCGCCCGGACTAAGTGCTTACGGCCGCAAGCGCTCTGCCGCGCAGCAGCTTATCATGAGGAAGACGGTGCCCGGTACGCTGTCGGGCCGAATACCCATCCCTCGGTTATGGTTCCTTACGCCACAAAGTCCCCTGCTCGTATCCGTAACAAAGCTTTACCAGCGTTGCCTCCGAAAACATCCGCCCGAGGAACTGGATGCCCGCCGGAAGGTTACCCGTGGTGTATCCCATCGGTACCGAAAATCCGGGTTGCCCGGTATGCGGGCAGATAACCTGGCTGTTGTCCCCCAGGTACTGCGTCTCGAAGGAGTCGATCAGCGCCGGCGGGTGGTTCCAGCTGGGGTAGACGATGGCATCGAGTCGGAGGGAGTCCATGGTCCGTTCGATGGCCACCCGGAAAGCGATGCGCCGGGCGTCGGTGTAGGCACCGCCGCAGGGCTCGGGCAGGTCACCGTAGCGGCCTTCCCCGGTGAGCGAGAACTCGACGTTGCGGCGGGCGTAGTCGTTGTTCGAGCCGATGCGGACAACATCTTCGAGGGTGGCTATCGTGTCATTTTTGACGTAGGTGGTCAGGAAGTCTTCCAGGTCGGCGCGGAAGGTTTCGCACCACTGGCCCTTGCGCAATTCGGCAAAGTCCGGGACGACTACGGGGTCTAGGATCGTTGCGCCCAACCCGTCCATATCGGCCAGCGCCTGGTTGAAAAGGGTGGTGATCTCCGGGTGCACTTCCGCCTCGCTCAGTTCGCGGAGGACGCCGATGCGGGCACCCCGCAAGCCATCCACATCCAGGAAACGGGTGTAGTCGACGTCCGCCTGATCCGCGCCGCGACGGGTGATCGGATCGGCGGGGTCGACGCCGGCCATCGCCTGCATCACCCGCGTAGCGTCGGCGACGGTGCGGCACATCGGCCCCACCACGTCGTTACGCAGGTACAGCGGTACGATGCCTTCGCGACTGAGGAGGCCGAGGGTCGTGCGAAATCCGACCAGGGCATTGTGCGACGAAGGGCCGCGGATGGAGTTGCCCGTATCCGTTCCCAGCCCGACGGTGGCGAGGTTGCCGGCCACGGCGGCGGCGGTGCCCCCGCTCGACCCGGCCGGAACGTGGGCGAGATTGTACGGGTTGCGCGTAGTGCCGAAGGTGGAGCTCTCGGTGTGCATCGCGCTGAAGGCCCACTCGGCCATATTGGTTTTGGCGATGATGACGGCTCCGGCTTCGCGCAGTTGCTTGATGATGAAAGCATCGTCTTCGGCTACGAAATTTTTCAGCGCCAGGGCCCCGGCGGTGGTGGGCAGCCCCGCGGTATTGATGTTGTCTTTCACCAACAGCGGGATGCCGTGGAGGGGACGCAGTATACCGGTGGCGGCAAATTCCTCGTCCAGTTTACGCGCATCGTTCAGGGCCCCTTCGTTGCGGTAAGTGATGGCGTTCAGGGGTCTGTTGAGGCTGTCCATCCGGGCGAAGTAGGCGGAGACGAGGTCCCGAGCGGTGTAGTCACCGTCCGTATAGGCGGCGTGGATACCGGAAATGGTGAGCTCCGGCAGGCGGAACGTTTTTTTGGCGGCGGGTGCGGGGTCGGCGCAGGCGCTGAACAGGAGCAGAAGGATGGCGGCGAAGAGGTGCTTCATGGGAGCCCAAAATAGTCATTTCAGGCGGACCGGGCATTGCTATGTCAACCTTCCTTTTATCCTGCGTTCGCGCCAAAAAGAAAGAAAAGACGGTGGGCGCGGCCGCGGGATGCAAGGAAGGTCATTTCAAAGGGCAACGCCAACCCGGTCCGCTCTTACGGAACCCAAAACGCCCGCTACCGATCCGGCAACGGGCATGAAAAGGGTAGTTGTAATTGGGATTACGGAGGGTTGAGAACAATAGATCTTTACAGCGAAAAAGTGACGCCGGCGCCGAAGTTGAGGCCCTTGAAACCTGTCTTCGCCGTCAGCAGGGGTACGTCGTACGGTTCGGTGAGGCTTTGCTCGTAGCGTCCTTCCACGAAGGCACTTAAGCCGGGAGCGATTTGCGCCTTCACCCCGAGCCCGCCCACGGCGGCGGCGTGAAAACGCTCGTAATTGATTGCATCCAGGTCAATGTCGGAGCTCATCAGGTTGAACTCGACCAGGGCCGTGGCCGTCGTGCGAATGTTGCCGCCGGTAGCGTAGCCGAGGCTGGCACCGCCGAAAGCGTAGGGCTTTACGGCCCCTTCGGTAGGCAGCGTGGCCTGGAACAACAACGGCACGTCGATGTAAGTGAAGCGCGTCTTGGTGCGGGCTCCCAGGGGAACACCGATGCCGAAAATTTCCTGGCTGGCGTCGATCCGCAGGCTGGTCCCACGGCGATTGAGCTCGATGCCCGGGCGGAAGCTGAAGATGTCTCCGAAGGGCACGTTTACGAAAGCCCCGACGGAGAGAGCCGAGGTGGGGTCCAACTGATCGGAGATAAGGTCGAGTTCGCTATCGGTCCGCAAATTGGAGTTGCCGTAGCCGGCGCGGACGCCAATGGTCGTTTGGGCAACGGCAAAGGCCGTGGCGATGGCTACTAGCAGGACGGTGAGCAGGATGCGCATATCGGGTTAATTTTGATGCGTTGGTAAATGGGTTCGTTAGTGGGTTCGGTCGCTATAACGGCTGCCGGAGTCCATGTTGCGCAAGGGAATCGTTAAGAACCATTAAGATGTGTTAAGCCCCTTTGGGTAAGCTATGGGCCCCGGGAAAAAGGTCTGCATTTCCGTCAGGACATGCGGCGAAGGAACGAACATTCCTTTGCGGTCGGGTCTGCGGAGGTAATGATTCCCGGGGAGAACACTTTACGCCAATGACGTTTTCTTTGATTAAACCTGGCCCGGTAAGGGATCATTTCTCCTGCTTGAAATATTCCGGTAGCCATTTGCGAAAACTTAGCGAATTTTCGCTAAATACTTCTGTAATCCCTTGATTGACTGATGCTCAGCCCTTAACTTCGCAGCGAAAATTCGCTAACTATAAAATTCCGTTTCCCATGCCCGCAGTACTCGATCAACAAAAAGTTCTTAAAGGCGGTGAGTTTCTCGTCGCTGATGCCAACTACGCCTCCACATTCACCCCCGAGGATTTCAACGAAGAACAGTTGATGGTGAAACAGATGGTGCAGGATTTCATCGATCAGGACATCTTTCCCAACCTCGATAAGATCGAGAAACAGGAAGACGGTATTGCCGTGACGCTGCTCGACAAGATGGCTGAGCTCGGCCTGCTCGGCAGCCATATGCCCGAGGTCTACGGCGGCATGGAGATGGACACCAATACGAATACACTTATCTGCGACGTGATGGGTGGCAGCTCCGGCTCCTTCACCGTTTCGTTCGCCGCGCATACCGGCATCGGCATGCTCCCCATCCTGTACTACGGCAGTCAGGCGCAGAAAGAAAAATGGCTTCCCCGGCTCGTTACCGGTGAGCTGAAAGCGGCCTACTGCCTTACCGAACCCGGCTCCGGCTCCGACGCCACCAGCGCCAAGACGACGGCCATGAAGGACGGTGACGAGTGGGTGCTCAACGGCCAGAAGATGTGGATTTCCAACGCTGGCTTTGCCGACGTTTTTATCGTCTTCGCCCAGGCGGAAGGTGATAAATTCACCGGTTTCATCGTCCCTTCCAACCTACCCGGTATCACGCTGGGCGCGGAAGAAGACAAGCTCGGCATCAAGGGCAGTTCCACCCGTCAGGTATTTTTCGAGAACGCCCGCATTCCCGCCGACGCTTTTCTGGGGGAGATCGGCAAGGGGCACCTGATTGCTTTTAACGTGCTGAACGTCGGTCGTTTCAAGCTGCATGCCCTCAGCACCGGCGGCAGCCGCCGCGCCCTTACCATCGGCATCAACTACGCCAACGAGCGGGTGCAGTTCGGCCAGCCGATTGCTAATTTCGGGGCAATTAAACACAAGATTGCCGAAGCCGCCATCCGAATTTTTGTGGGCGAGTCTTCGCTGTACCGCGTCAGCCAGCAGATTCAGGACGCCAACGAAAGTCATAAGGCAGCCGGCAAATCCTACGCCGAAGCCAAGCGGCTCAGCGCCGAGGAATACGCCATCGAGTGTGCGCTCCTCAAATTCATCGGCTCCGAGATACTCGACTTCACCGTCGACGAAGTACTTCAGATCCACGGCGGCATGGGCTACAGCGAGGAAACCCTCGCGCCGCGGATGTACCGCGACGCGCGCATCAACCGCATTTACGAAGGCACCAACGAGATCAACCGCCTGCTGAGTGTCTCCCAGTTGATGCGCCGGGCCATGAAGGGAGCCATCGACATCGTGTCGCCGGCCTGGGCCGTACAGAAAGAACTCGCGACTCCGGTTGACAACAGCATCCCCCAGGGAGCTTTCGGAGCGGAGATAAAGGCCGTATCCGACTTTAAGAAAGTCATTCTGATGGTCATCGGGGCCGCAGCAAAGGCCCAGATGGACGGCAACCTCGACCTGAAGGAAGAGCAGGAGATCGTGATGAACGTCTCCGATATGCTCGCCGACCTGCTGAACGCCGAATCCGTCCTGCACCGCCTGCAAAAGCTTGCGGACAACGGAAAGGCGACCCAGCCCCGGCAGGTGCTCGACGCCGTGCTGCGCACCTACTTCCACGATGCGAATGCCCGCATCGCCAAGAACGGCCTCGATGCCGTCGCCGGGTTTGCCGAAGGTGATTTGCTCGATACTTTCGTGGCCGGTATTCGCCGCTTCACGACTTACCCGCCACGGAACGTGAAGGCGTTGCGCCGGGTAATCGCCGACCACTGCATTGAGGCTAATGCCTACTCGCTATAGCCCGAGCAGGGTACTGCTTCCGCAAGGGCGGTACCGAAAACTCCGGTATATTGTCCAGGCGTTGTAATCCGGAAGCCTCTTCATTAATATGGAGGGGCCTCCTTGTTATTAGTTGGTTATTTGAAAAGGATTACTTCGCCTTCAAATTACCGGTTGCAGTTCAGGGCGCGGTCGCCGAATTGAACTATGGCGCGCGATCGCAAAGATTGTGATAACCGGATATTTCACCGGCAATGCTCCCTATATTTGTGGTTCATTTCGCTCTAACAGGAGCGCCAACTTAGCGATTGACTTAATAATCCTTAACGGATATTTTTTTCACCTCCCTTATTAACACAACAATGAAAAATTTTTCTACTACCCTCCTTATGGGGGTATTCTGCCTGCTTACCACGCAGCTTTCCGCTCAGCGCGACCTTTACTGGTCCGACATTGCCCAGGGCAACATCAAGGTCACTAATCTCGACGGCGACGGAACCCAGGACACCCTCCTGCAGCAAAGTATCGTGGATTACCACACTGCAAATTTGGATCGCAGTCTCCTCTTCTGGGTTGACCGGGGGCGGGGAGAGATCGTACGCGCTTTCGTGGATGGTACGGACGCTACGGTGATCGCTTCCGGGCTGACCGATCCGAAGGGGATTGCGTACAACGACGGTATTCTTTACTTCATCGAAGGCTCCACCATTCAGACAATGAATGAAGACGGCGATCGCTTTGGTACTATCCTCGATGACATCACCGCTCCGGCGGACCTGACCGTGGTAGACGACATGATCTACTTTTCCGATACCGAGGAAAATACCATCGAGCGGGTCGAGTCGCCACAGGGGCTGAACCGGACGGTGATCCTGAGCAACGTTGCCAATCCCGTTGACATCGACATCGACGTGACCAACGGAAAGATCTATTACGCTCAGAAGTTGAGTGGTGGCTCGCAGCGCGGCGTCTGGCGGGCCAATCTCGATGGTACCGAGCAGGAGCAAATTGTGTCCGGCTCCGTCAACGGAATTGCCGTGGAAGAAAATGCCGGATTCCTCTACTGGTCCGAATCCATCTTTAACACCATTAATCGTATCGACCTGGTTACCATGGAGCAGATACGCCTCATCAACTCCAGTCTGCCGATTCCAAAGAGTATCAATATCGACAGATCCGGTAATAAGGTTTATTTCACCGACAACCGGTACGGAGACGTTCTGCTGAGTGCAAACCTGGAAACCGGGGGGGAGCTGACCGTTTTGGCCAGTAGCGAAGTTTACCGTCCTACTCAGGTGATCGTCCACGCCGCGGCGGAAAAAATCTACTGGGTCAACGCAAAGACTTCATTCGTTAATGACACGCGGGTCGATATTATGCGTGCGGACCTGGACGGAAATAATTTGGAGACCTTAATCTCCCGCCCCGATCTGAACCGGGTGGAAGGTCTCACCCTCGATACCATCAACGGTCACCTCTACTTCACCGAGCAGTCGCTCGGTCGTGTCGTACGCGTCAACATCGACGGTACCGACCGCACAGAGTTGGTGACCGGCCTGAGTAACCCTGCCGGCATCACCCTTGACCTGCCCAACAACCACCTTTACTGGACCGACTGGGGCAGCGATAAAATTCAGCGCGCCGACCTGGACGGCTCCAATGTTACCGACATCATCACCACGGGCCTTTCCATCCCACTTGAAATAAAAATATATGCCGGTATTGGAAAAATTTACTGGACGGACCGCGGTGATGGCTCGATTAGCCGCGCCAACCTCGACGGGTCAGAAGTGGAAATATTTGCGCCGCTCGACGCTACCACCCAAGTGGGTGGATCATCGTTATTTATCGATGAGGTCAACGCCAAAGTATACTTCTTGAGCGCAACGTCGCGCTCCAACCATAACTTACAGCGCGCCGACCCCGACGGCACCAACGCAGAAGATGTGGTCAGTTCTAACCTGGGCTCACCGGGCAGCCTGTTTTTTGTCAATAACGGACCGCCCAGTTCGGTACTCAATGTTATCGAAGGGGCGGCGGTCAGGGTTGTTCCCAATCCTGCTTCAGACATGGTCACTTTGAGCAGTTCCGAAACCATTACGGCGGTCCGGCTATACGCAAGCGACGGTCGCCTGCAGTACGTTCGTGCGGGGTTGAGCACCCTTTCTCACCGTATCAACGCTACTAATTTCCCCTCCGGACTTTACTACGGGGTAGTGTTTTACCAAAACGGACGGGCCGCAGGACTGAGCCTGGTGCGGGAATGATTCGACCGGGTCCGTCAGCTGAAGCACCGGCTGCCCTGCCGGACCCGGTCATATCCGTACCTTGCCCCTATGCTATCCGTCTGCATACCCGTATACCGCTACGACGTTCGCCCACTGGTGACAGAATTGCTCCGGCAGACCGGTGAACTGAAAGATACCGTCGAGATCCTGGTTTACGACGACGCCAGCCCGGACGACGGGGACTGGGGAAAGACGGAAATGCGCCGTATTCCCGAAATCCAGTACGTCGAGTTGGAGCAGAACCTCGGCCGCGCCGGTATCCGTAACCTGATGGCCAGGCGGGCCAAGCACGATTTTCTGGTCATGATGGACGCCGATGGCGAACCGAATTCCGAATTTCTTCAATGCTGGCTCGGATTACTACGGAAAGCCCGACCCGTCACGAGTACCGAACTTCCCCTGCTGGTGATTGTGGGAGGACGGCATTACGCTCGTGAACGACCGTCCGATCCGGCGTTGTCTTTACACTGGTGGTACGGCCGGCAACGGGAGAGCTCTACCCGGAGGAAACGAAAAAAGGCCGGTTGGCTCGGCTTCCATTCCAATAATTTTCTCGTCACCCGCAGTGTTCTGCTCGATCATCCGTTTCCGGAGACCCATGCGGGTTACGGTCACGAGGATACGCTTTGGGGCCAGCAACTCATCGGCTCGGAGATAAAGCTCATTCACGCCGACAATCCCGTTGTTCATCTCGGTCTGGAAACAAACGAGGTATTCCTTCGGAAACAAAAGCAGGCCATTGCTAACTTACGCGTACTGAAAAACAGTTATCCGCACCTGCGAACGCGCCTGACCGATCTTGCGGGGCGCTTCCCCCTACTCGCTGAATTCACCGGCCTGCTCCCCGAATCTCTCCTGACCGATTACCTGACGAAGCGGGAAGAGCCGTTTCTGTACACCCTGGATATGCTAAAGCTGAAGTGGTGGAACGAGGAGCGATAGTGCTCCTTAAGTCAGAGTGGTTTGGGTATGGATACGGGGAATGCCAATACATCGGACTCGGGCACTACTGCTCCCCCACCCGCCACAGGCTGTCCGCAAACCACTCTTTCTTGTCCAAAAAATGGCGGATGTGCGTGAAGCCGGATGCGCCGGCCAGCGCTTCGATCTCTCGTTTGCTGTACTTCTGGCTGACCTCAACGCCGACCGCTTCCCAGGCGTCGAATCGGAAAGATCGGTCCAGGGCACCGATCGTCACCTTTTGGTTCGTCCGGGATACGAGAAAACTGCGGGCCGCGCCGGTCTGCGGATCATAACTTTCCCAATGTCTCCACTGCACCAGGTTGAAGTCGCCGCCGAGTTCCCTGTTTATGCGGCGCAGCAGGTTGAGGTTAAAATCAGCGGTAAGCCCGGTCTTATCATTGTAGGCAGACAAAATGACGTCGGGGTTTTTTTTCAGATCGAAGCCGGTGAGCAGCAGGTCACCCGGGCGCAAAAAACCGCGCAGGTGCCGCAGAAAATCAGCCGCTTGCTCCTGGGGGAAGTTACCCACGTTGGCGCCGGGGAAGAGGACGAGCCGGCGGATACCCTTGTTCGAATTACCCAGCCGGTCGAGGGCGGCGAAGTAGTCGTCGTTGAGCGGAGCGTAGGGCAGGTTGGGCCACTGTACGTTCACCATCTGACCGAGCAACTCGATGGCGTTGGCGCTGATGTCGATGGGCCGGTAGGTGAACTTTGCGCCGTAAGCGATGAAGCGGTCGATGAGGTGTTCGGTTTTGGTGCCATCGCCCGCGCCCAGTTCGATCAGGTCGAAGGGCTGACCTCCGATTGCCTTCAGCAGGTCCGGACCGCACTTTTTATAGATCTCCCGTTCGCAGTTCGTGAGGTAATATTCCGGCATCGCCATGATGTCCTGAAAGATCTTATCTCCGGAAGTATCGTAGAACCATTTGCTGGAAAGACGGCGGGGCCGGCTGGTCAGGTCTTTTAGAATTTCAGCAGCGAAGGTGGTATTGGTGGTGGTAGTTGTCATTCGTAAATAGTTCAGAAATCAGAGGTAATCATACAGAGATAAGCGTTCAGAAATTACACGGACCGGCTGATTTTTGAACGCTGAAATCTATCATCTCGCCAAGCGGATGCCCGTGAACTGCCAGCGCTTGTCGGTAGGGAAGAAGTTTCGGTAGGTAAGTCGCATATGACTTTCCGGCGTAGCGCAGCTCCCTCCGCGCAGCACCATCTGGTTTACCATGAATTTGCCGTTGTATTCCCCCAGTGCACCTTTCGGACGGGGATAGCGGGGGTACGGCAGGTAGGCGGAGTTGGTCCACTCCCAGGCATCGCCCAGTAAGTGATCCGTGGCCAGGGGCTGAAAGGCTGCGCTTTCCACCCAGTTCTGAGCGTCGTAGACCACGGGGCTGAACTGGCGGCAGGCGGCTTCCCATTCAAACTCAGTCGGCAGGCGGGCACCGGCCCAACGGGCGTAGGCGTCGGCCTCATACCAGCTCACGTGGGTAACGGGCAGGTCGGGGTCGACGAATTGCATGCCCCCGTTAAGCTGGTAATGGAGCCAGTTTCCGTCTTCGTTCCGGTTCCAGTACAGCGGAGCCTTCACTTCGAGCCCGCGGGCCCACTCGATACCCTCCATCTGCCAGAGTTCGAAGCGGTCGTAGCCCCCGTCGTTCATAAAAGCGAGATATTCTCCGTTGGTGACCGTGCGGCGGCCGATGGCGAAGTCTTCGAGGTAGACCTGGTGAGCGCTCAGCTCGTTGTCCCAGCAAAAGCCTTGCCCCCGGTAGCCGATGGCGGTCAGCCCTCCCTTCACGTTCAAAAAACGGGGTTCCCGGGGTTGGGCGCTGCCCGCTACAACCACCCTTGCACCTGCGTCCTCGCCCACGTAAGGAGGGAAGAAGGGGTTGGTGCCCAAAATGTACTTGATGTCCGTCAGCAGCAGCTCCTGGTGTTGTTGTTCGTGGTGCAAACCCAGCTCCACCAGCTCATTTACCTTAAGCTGATCGGAACGGTCACCGCTCAGCAAAGCTAGAATGTTTTCGTCAACGTGCCGGCGGTAAGCCAGCACGACGGCCAGTTCCGGGCGCGTCATGTTTCCCCGGCTCGATCGCCGGATGCGCGGTCCCTGGCTCTCGTAGTAGCTGTTGAAAAACCAGTTGAGCCGCTCGTCGAACAGGACATAGTTCTCGGCGTATTCCGCCAGAATAAAATTCTCGAAGAACCAGGATACGTGCCCCAGATGCCATTTCGGCGGGCTCACGTCGGGATGGGGTTGCACTGCATAATCCTCCGGCCGCAGCGGATCACAAATGGCAAGCGACCGGGCGCGTACGAAATTATACTGAACGCGCAAACGATCCGGAGAAGTTAGTTGCTTGGTCATGAAAACGGAGGTGAAGTACAGGGCCGGGAATAAATCGGCGGGACACTTCATAAACTGTTCCGCAGCCGCGCGGGTTCAGCGAACCGGCAACTACATTACCCGCGGCAGCGTAATCGTGAACGTGGTTCCTTTACCGACTTCAGAGCGGCTGACGGCGATTTTTCCCTTATGGTATTCCTGCACGATGCGTTTTACGAGGCTGAGACCCAAGCCCCATCCCCGCTTTTTGGTGGTGAAGCCGGGGTTGAATACTTTGCGGATATTCTTTGGCGCAATGCCCTTTCCGGTGTCGGTGATCTCGATGTATACCTTATCTTCCAGCTCACGGATGGTGGCGCTGATCTCCCCCTTACCGTCCATGGCGTCGAGAGCGTTGCGAAGTAGGTTTTCGAAAACCCAGTCAAAAAGGAGGACGTTGATGGCGACCTTGACGTCGGCGGTATCGGCGGCGGGAAAGTCGAAGCTTACCCGGCGGGGCGCACGCTTTTGCATGTATTCGCGGCACTTGTCGAGCTCAACGTAGATGTTGACGGGCGTCAATTCCGGAGTAGCCCCGATCTTGCTAAACCGGTTGGCCACCATGCTGAGGCGCTCAACGTCGTGGCTCAGTTCGTCGGAAACCTCCATAATGTCCGCATCATCGGCGTACATCAGTTTCAGATGCTCCACCCAGCCCATGATGGCGCTGATCGGGGTGCCGAGCTGGTGGGCGGTCTCCTTGGCCATGCCGACCCAGACGCGGTTCTGCTCGGCCTTCCGGGTCTGGTTGATACCGAGATAGCCGAGGAAGACAAAACTGCCGATGAGGAAGAACTGTATAAGGGGAAAATAACGCAGTTGGCGCAGCAAGCGGCTTTCCCCGAAATACTGCAACATGGCGTACATCCGCACGGGTTTTCTCCCCTCTTTAAGCCAGGTCTGAAAAACACCCTGAATGTAGATAGAATCGCTGGTTCGGTTACCGATATCGTCGTTGTCGTAGCCCCCGAAGCCCGACCAGAATATCACGTTACCGTCGAAATCGGTGGCAATTCTGGGGACCGTTTCCATTTGCTGCACGATGTCGGCAAAGATGGTAACGTCTTCCTGAATGTCACCCTCCGTTGTCAGTTCGGCCAGTTCTTCGGTCGCTTTCTCCGCCAGGTTGCCGAACTTCTCTTCCACCTTCGCCAGTTCGTTGGCCAGGTAGTTGGTATACCATACCGAGGACAGCACGATCGCCAGACCGGCGAGCGCGAGGTAGAGGGGCCAGCGGGATGGTGTGTTGAGGATGCTCATTTACCGATTCAGGTCAAAAATACAACGATACGGGCCGGCGTCAAGGTATTGACGGTACAAATCAATTTCGGGGCGCGGCCGCGGGTGCAGAGAAAAAACTTCGGGGAGCCGATATCTTTAACGCGGAAGATCGCCCGTCCTCGATCTTCAACTTTTGGCGTTCGCGACATCGAAGCCCATGCCCTTTAAAGCCCTTTTGCTGGCGATCTGCTCGGCGCTTTTCTTATTATAATCCTCCCCTACGGCCAGCCGGGAACCATTGACCACCACCGCGACGCGAAAGCGATCGCGTTTATCCTGCTTGAACCGCTTAAGGATCTCATAGTCTACCCGTTGGCCGTTTTTCTGACAATGCTCCAGCAGTTGGCTTTTATAATTGTCGTCAAACGTTTCCAGGTGCTCTACATCGACGTAATCCCGAAGCATGCGCCGAACGACGAACTTGGTCGTAAGCTGGTAGCCTTGCTCGACATAGACGGCCCCCACCAACGCTTCCACGGCGTTACCGAGCATTGATTTGGCGATTCGGGTATTGTTGTAGGTGGAGAGGATCTCGTCCAGCCCCATATTGAAACCGATCTCGTTGAGGCTCTTGCGCTTTACGATCTTGGAGCGCATCTTGGTCAGAAAGCCTTCGTCTTCGGTGGGGTATTTTTTGTAAAGATATTCCGCTACGATGGTTCCGAGCACGGCATCACCCAGGTATTCGAGTCTTTCGTTGCTTTGCCCACCGTAGGGGGAGGGCTTGTTGTTATCGTTGCTGCTTTTGTGATGAAAAGCCAGTTTGAATACCTTGAGGTAAGCCGGGGTGAAGCCGAGCAGACGACGCAACCTCCGGACAAAGTCTTTCTCCGGAGAAAAGTAGTAATTATAAAATCGTCTGATCGTTTTGATCACGGTCTCTTAGATGTTGAAACGCTTGAAAATGGTGGCCGAGTTGTGCCCACCAAAGCCAAAGGTATTAGAAAGTGCCACATCTACCGACTTTTCTACCGACTTATTGAAGGTGAGGTTCAGTTTTGGGTCGATGTCGGGGTCATCCGTGAAATGATTGATGGTCGGCGGTACGAAATTGTGCCGAATGGCCAGGATGCAGGCCACCGACTCGATCGCCGCCGCCGCACCGAGCAAGTGCCCGGTCATGGATTTGGTGGAACTGATGTTGAGGTCGTAAACATCTTCACCAAAGGCCAGCTTGATGGCGTTTAGTTCGGCGGTATCCCCCAGGGGGGTGGAGGTGCCGTGGGTGTTGATGTAGTCAATGTCCGCAGGGTTCATTCCGGCGTACTTCAGGGCGTTGATCATGGCCATCTTGGCGCCCGCTCCTTCGGGGTGTGGCGCGGAGATGTGGTAGGCATCCGAGCTGGCGGCGTAGCCGGCCACTTCGGCCAGGATGGTGGCACCACGGGCCAGCGCATGATCGAGACTTTCCAGAATGATGATGCCGGCACCTTCTCCCAGTACGAACCCGTCGCGGTTGGCATCGTACGGGCGGCTGGCGGTCTTGAAGTCGTCGTTGCGGGTGCTGAGGGCCTTCATGCTGTTGAAGCCGCCAACGCCCACCTTCGTCACTACGGCTTCGGAGCCGCCGGTGACCATCAGGTCGGCCCGGTCCATCCGGATGTCGTCGGCCGCGGCGGCCAGGGCATGCCCGCCGGAGGCACAGGCGCTGACGGTGGCGTAGCTCGGCCCGCGCAGGTTGTGGGCCATGCTGATGTGACCGGCCCCCATGTTGGCGATCATTTTCGGAATCATAAACGGATTGTAGCGGGGAGTACCGCTGCCGTTGGTAAAATCCGTAATTTCTTTTTCGAGGGTACCCAGTCCGCCGATTCCGCTGGCGACGATGGCACCGGCCCGGTCGGGGTCCAGCGCAAAGGCCGTGGTTCCGTCTTCGTTGATGATGCCGGCGTTTTGCATCGCCTCGTGGGCCGCATAGAGGGCCATGGTGATGTAGCGGTCCAGCCGGCGGATCTCCTTGCGGTCCAGCCGGTCTGTCGGATCCCAGTCGGTCACTTCGCAGGCAAATTGCGTTTTGAACTGTTCGGCGTCAAACTGGGTAATGGGCTTGGCGCCGCTTTTGCCATTCCGCAAACCTTCCAGGTACTCGGGGATATCGTTCCCGATGGCCGTCAGGGCACCGATGCCGGTTACAACTACGCGCTTCATGGGAAAATATTTTGTTGATTCTTTGGCTAATGGCGCTGCCGGGGACACGCCCGTTCCGGTTGACGGAAGGGGCTAAGAAATTTCCGGCTAAACTCCGTCTCCCGGGCAAAACCGCCCGGAGTAATCGTACAAGGGTACCGGAATGAAGAACAACCACGACACATCCATCAGGGATCGACTAATAAAAACCGCCGCCCGTGGCCAGCGGAGCGGGCACGTCGGGCGGCGGAAAGAAAGTAAACGGGAACAACTACTTCTCCACGCTGCTTTCAAGGTAGGTAACGGCATGGCCGACAGTCTGGATATTTTCCGCTTGCTCATCCGGGATACTGATATCGAATTCCTTTTCGAATTCCATGATCAATTCGACAGTGTCGAGACTGTCTGCTCCCAGGTCGTTTTGGAAACTGGCCTCCGAGGTGACCTCTGCTTCGTCTACGCCGAGCTTGTCGACAATGATTTGAATAACTTTTTCCTCAATGCTAGCCATAACTTATTTGGCGTTTAATGATACAATTGCGGCGCAAAGTAAGCCCGAAAGCCTACTTAAGCAAATCCGGTCCACAGCTGTAGCCCGAAACCGCGGTGCAAACTTACAACAACATAAGTCGGCATTTTGTAGTAAATCGACCGGTATTATCTACAATTTTGTTTAGAACACCCTTGTTCCCGTCTGCTTACCGCCTGATAACCACGCTTTAAAAGGATCAAATATAAACTGCGGCCATACGACTTTTGTCGGTATTTAACCTATTGAATGCTAACGGGATGAATAATTGGGATTTTGCAAACTATCTTTGAGTTTTGTTTTAAGAATTATACTAACTGGATCAAAGCAGCACCACCATATTTATGAAAGTGCTTATAATTTGTTTCGGACTATGTCTGTACGGATTTTTTCTACCCGCTCAGACCAGTTCGACTCCCAAGACCGACCTGGAATTACACCGCATATCCGGACAGCCCTTCTGGCCGTCTTCCACGAAAATGCGCTGCGACCCCACTTCTTCCATCTCCATCACGTGTGAGGGGGAAACTCCGACGAATGGAGATAACGATCCTGAAAACGGAGCGTTCATGCGCTGGGAGGCTACCGGTGCGACCGGTCTTTATTACAGCCGCGTGTACACCCTCAACGATACTTTCGAAGTTTCCACCACCACCATTGCCGGCCCCGGAGACCAGACCACGTTTTTTGCCAACCAAGCCGACGGAACCTCCTACGCCACCGAAATATTTGTAGGCGATAACGTCCGTAATAACTGTATCCCGCCGGGTGTTTACACCGTTCAGGTGTGGGACGTGCAGGATCTCGACGGAGACCTCCAGCCCGACCGGGATGCATCCGGCGCCATCATCGGGTGTTTCGAAGAGTGCATTTACGATTTTCGCCCTTCGTGTGAGTTCCCCAATGAACTTTACTTTACGGTGGAGCCTTTTGACGTCGGCTGCAATGGTACGGGTGGCTCCATCAGGATCTACGATTTCCGCACCGACAATATGTACTGTATCGACATCGACGGAGGCGGAACGACCATCACCTGGAACGGCCCCAACGGCTTCACGAGTAACAGTGCTTTTATCGAAAATCTCGAACCCGGCGTTTACGAGGTCATCGTCGAGGATTACTACAGCTGTTCGGCGTACTGGGCGCGCAATATCGTTGCGCTCGACGTTGTCGCCCTTAGCTGCAGCGTCGTCAGTACCCCGACGACTATCGGTGGTGCCGATGGGGTGGCCCGGGTCAACATCACTACCGGTGAGGACGACTACGAACTGTCCTGGACCGGCCCCGTCAGCGGCTCCCTGACGGGCGTGGAAAACGGTAACACGACAATTCCCGGCCTTGCTGCAGGCGACTACGTCTTCACCGTCGTGGACATCGCCAGCTCCTGCTCGCAGACCTGTATGCTTACCATCCCCGATCCCGTTTGTGACGACCTCACGGTCAACCTACTCGATCGGCGCGATGCAGATTGTGACGGAACGCTGAACGGGCGCATCGAAATCGCTTTCGAAGGGGGCTTCTCTCCCGCCCTGCGCTGGGAAGGCCCGGGAGTGGATAGCTCCGCCGCCACCGTACTGGAAGGGCTGGGCCCGGGTACTTACACTTACACGGTGACCGACTCGAGGAACTGCTTCGTATCAAATCCGATAGTGATCGTTTCCGAGCCATCCTTCACCTTCAACTGCCGGGGGATCGACGAGACCCTGCCTTTTCTGGACGACGGTCAGATCGGCATTGCCCTCAGTGGCGGCACCCCGCCATTTACGCTCGGCTACACGGCCACCGACCTGATGAACGACGATCTGCCGCCGGTCAGTAACTTACCCGTAGCGGATGGCGACACCCTCCGCCCCCTCCCGGCCGGAACCTACTTTCTATCGGTTACCGACGGGACCGGCTGTACCCGGACCTGCGTAGCCACCATCGGGGAGGCCAACTGCGATATTTTCCCGAACTGTACGCCCGAAAACCCGGTTTCCGTGCTCGGTAACGGCAACGTCGTACTCAATTTCGACAGTTCACCGGACTGGTTCATCACCATCGCCGGCCCTTTGGATACGACCTTCGTCAGTACGATAGCGACGGTTGAGATTCCCGGCTTACCCCGGGGAGACTACTCCGTCAGCGTCTACAATACCGATGGCTGTACGGGCAGTTGCTCTTTTTCCATCGTACCGCCGCCCTGCGAACTGGCGGTTTCCACCACCTCGTCTCCTCCCGGATGCAGCGGTGCACGCAACGGCATCATCCAACTCGACATAACGGGGCTCGGCCCCGGGCTCACCGTAGACTGGAACGTGGATGCTTACGATGGCCTCTGGGTCGCCAGCGACCTGCCCGCCGGTACGTACACCATTCGGGTATCCGACGATACGGACTGCCCGGTTGGCCCCGTGACGATCACCCTGGTCGATCCGGATCCGTTTTCAACCGTCCTCACCCTGGCCGAGCCCGTTCTTTGTTTTGGCGACAGTACCGGCGGCATCCTGGCCGGCACGAGCGGAGGTGTTGAGCCCCTGACGTACGTCTGGTCGGTTGATTCCCTACCCGCCGCCGAACGGGTCGGCGGCCTGATCGCGGGAACGTATTTTGTGGAGATTACCGACGCAAACGATTGTGTAGCGACGGACGACCTCGTCATCACGCAGCCGGCAGTATTATCGATGAGTTGCAGCGCGACCTCCGAGACGGCGGCGAACGCCGTGGACGGAACGGTTTCAGTCGCGCACGCAGGTGCAGGGAACGTTGTGAGGCTGAGCGGGGACCTGGGAGACTTCACCCTGAGCGCAAACTCCGATACCATCTTTACGGGACTGAGCTCCGGCAGCTACGAACTTTTCATCACCGATCTCAACGGGTGTACCGTCTCCTGCACCGCAGTCGTCAACCCCGGTCCCTGCATGATCGGCCTGACGACTTCGACCGTTCAACCCGATTGCGACAACGCGCTGGGCTCCGCTACGGGGCTGGTGACCGATCCCTTCGGCTCCGTTGTTTACCGTTGGAGCAACGGCGACATCACCGCCACGGCCGGTAGCCTGACGGGGGGCACGTACCGCCTGACGGTGACCGATGCCGCTGGCTGTGAGGCCATCAGCCGGACCACCATAACGCCGTTTACCGACGTCCCGTCCCTCACCAGTAACGGCCTCAGCCCGGTTTGTGACGATGGTTGTACGACGCTCCAACTGAGCCTTACCGGTACGCCACCCTTCACCGTTGCGTATGCCTTCAGCCGGAGCGGCGGCCCGGAGGAGATGCGGACCCTGGTGCGATCGGGGTCCGGCATGGAAACCGTCTGCCCCACGGACCTGGGGCTGACCACCCTGGCGGACGTCACCCTGCGCCTCCTTGCGGTAACGGACGGCAACGGTTGCACCAGTTCCGCCGACCGGACGTTGCCGGTTGCCGTCTTTCCTCCGGCCAGCGGGCTGATCGACACAACGCTCTGTCCGGGGGAAAGACTGAATATCTTTGGCGAAGTGTTCGATGCCGGTCGGCCGGGGGGAGAAATCGTTGTTCCCGTTCCGAGCGTTAACGGCTGCGACAGTACCGTGCGCATCAACGTACAGTTCTCCGCACCCGCGTTCCGCGCCCTCGACACCTTGCTCTGCCCCGGCGAACAACTGACCCTTTTCGGTCAGACGTTCAACGCCAACCGCCGCACGGGCCGCGTGCTATTGCCGACGCCATCCGCCACGGGCTGCGACAGTAGCCTGATCGTTGCGATCGATTTCCACCCGCCGGCGATCGGTCGGGTGGACACCCTGCTCTGCCCCGGCGAACGCTTTGATTTTTTCGGACAGGTATTTAACGAGAACCGCCGCGGTGGCGACGTTGTGGTGCCGATGCTTTCGATGAACGGCTGCGACAGTTCGGTGCGGGTGAGCGTGGACTTTCACGAGCCGGCCCTCGGTGTTCTCGACACGGTAATCTGCCGGTACACCCGCCTGAATTACTTCGGCCAGTTCTTTGACGTGAACCGGCCGTCCGGCACATTCCGCCTGCCAATATTGTCTTCCAACGGGTGCGACACCTCGGTGAGCGTGAACATCCGTTTTCCGCCCGAGGTGACCGGGGTTTTCGACACGGCGCTGTGCGTGGGAGAAACGTTACAATTCGGTGATGTTCTCTTCGAGGGACCGGTCAGTAGTGTACTTACCCAACTCGACATTCCCGACCGGTTCGGTTGCGACAGCCTGGTATTCGTGACGGTCACTCAGCGCCCCCAGCCTACGGTCCGGCTGGAAGGGGACGGCATCATCTGCCCCGGTGACGAGCTGGAGTTCAGCCTGATCTATGACGGCCCCGGGGTGGCGTCGGTCGTCCTGACCTCGGACCCCACCGAGGTGATTACGCTGGCGGCCGGCACCACCCTCCTGAGCCGGTCCGTAGCGACCGGTACGCAGGTCGGCATCCTGAGCGTAACCGGCGAAGGGCAGTGTCCGACGACCGGAACGGGCGAAATCCTGGTACGGGAGTCCGATCTTTCGGTAGACATCGACGTACTCAGCGGCGACGCCGTCTTTGCCGTCAATTGTGCCGACGGTGACGACGGAGCGGTGGTGGCCGTACCGAACGGGGGTACGGCTCCCTACACTTTCAGATGGAACACGGGCAGGGAAAGTGCTTCTCTGCGGGATTTGCCCGCCGGAGAGTACAACGTATCGGTCACCAGCGCCAGGGGGTGCCGGGTGGTGGCCCGGGTCGGGCTGGACGCCCCGCCGCCGCTGGTACTGGTAACCAACGAAATAGCGGCCAACTGTACGGATACGTTGCCCTCCGTCATCGTGCGTGACCTGCAGGGCGGAACGGCTCCTTACCTCTTTCGTACCAACCGGGACCCCGCGTTCCGGCCTTTGGTGACAACGCCCGACACCCTTACGTTCCCCGTAGGGATGACCCGCCTGGAGATCGAGGATGCCAACGGCTGCCTTTTACGGGAGCGCTTCGGCTTCGGACCTCCGCCCGTAGGGGAGCTGACGGTCACCCCCCGGCGGGCCATCATCGTGGAGGGGGACAGCGTACGGGTGCAGCTTTCCACTAACCTGGAAGTTCCCGGCTACGTGATGTCTCCCGGCCCCGATACCCTAATCCTTACCGACAATTATTTTATCTCGCCGCCCGTACGTACCCTTTACCAGTTCTCCGCAACGGATACGACCGGATGTGCGGCCACGGCCGAGATCGAGATCATTGTTGATAATCTGGTACCGATTTACGTGCCCAACGTATTCAGCCCCGCCAACGGGGATGGCACCAACGATCTGTTCCGTGCCTACGCCCGCCGCCAGGTGGTGGCCTTCAGTGACTTTGCCATCTTCAGCCGCTGGGGGGAAAAAGTGTACGAGGACCCGCGCGTAGTAAGCCCCGACGACCCCAACTGGGGATGGGACGGGCACCACCCGAACGGGCGGGTGTTCGAGCAGCACGTTTACGTTTACAAGCTAACGGTACTGCTGGCGGGCGGACGAAAGCAGCACTTCTCGGGCGATGTTTTACTGCTGCGATGATTACCTGACGCCTTAAAAAAGGATTAAATCAGGTTAATTTGTTCTAACGAAACTAGAAAAGCTTGGTGGGGCACACCAGCGTGCCCTTACTTTGTCGTTATAATTTTCCTGGTTACAGACAGATATTGTTTTTTGTGGGGTTCCTCAGGTGATTGCCCCCCTTAATGCAATACTTGCAGTTTGATGATCCGTTTCCGTTAAAGCTACTGGTGATACATCCGAGAGCAGCACTTGCGGCGAAGTCGCCAACCGGGAAATACCCATATATCCATCTACACACCTTCAGAGCATTTAACCATGAAATACCTGATTGCTTTATTCATCTTTTTTGCCTTCACCACCACAGTTTCGGCTAATCATGCGGAGATTCTCCTTACGGCATCCACCGTCGACCAGGAAGATTACATCCGCCGCTACAAGAAAATTGCGATGCGGGAGATGGAGCGCTCCGGCGTTCCGGCCAGCATCAAACTTGCGCAGGGGATTCTGGAAAGCGATTCGGGCAAAAGCAAACTCGCCCGCTCGGCCAACAACCACTTCGGCATCAAGTGTGGTAGCCAGTGGAACGGCGACACCTACTTCAAGGAAGATGACGACTACGACGACCGGGGGCGCCTCATAAAAAGTTGCTTCCGTCAATACCGGAATCCGGACGCTAGTTTCGTTGCCCACTCCGAGTTTTTGCGCGACCCCGCCAAGTCTTTCCGTTACGGGTTTCTCTTCCGCCTAGACCCCAATGATTACAAAGCCTGGGCGGAAGGGCTGCGCCGCTCCGGATACGCGACCAACCCCAACTATCCAAAACTGCTCATCACGCTGATCGAACGTTACAACCTGAACCAGTACGACCAGTCGAGCGTCGTTGTGGACGAACCCGGAGAGGTGCTGGATCCCATTGAAGAAAAGCAGCGCGGCATCCTGCGGACCAACGATGTGGCCTATTTCGTCAACGACGCTCCCATCAGTGTATTAGAGATTGCCCGGCAGGTATCCTTAAGCGTAGAGCGGCTTCTGGATTACAACGAGGGTCTTCGCCAGGAAGGGCAGAGCGTAGAACCCGGAGACCGCGTGTTCATCCAGAAAAAACGCAGGAGCTACCGTGGTCGTGAGCGTTACCATGTGACGGAAATAAACGAGAGCCTTTACGACATCGCCCAACGCTACGGTCTCCGACTTGATAAACTCGCCCGCCGCAACCGCCTGCGCGAAGGCGATACCCCGGCGGCCGGCGAGAAGATCAAACTTCGTGGCGGCAGGGTGCGGCAGGGTGTTCGTCTCCGGGGGGAAGCGGACCCGGACGCGACCGTCAATGATGTGCCCACGGACAGCGGTGGCCGTATCCTGCTCGACGATCCTACCGGGGAGCCGACCTCCCGGCCGCTGAATCCCTCCCCAACTTCCCCCCGCCCCCGACCGACCGCCCCCACCACCAATCCGACTTCTCAGCCGACGACCAATCCGATTCCGCCGGCACCGGTGCCCCCACGGGTGAATAACCCGGTCATGCAACCGGCCAATACCACGGAGTTTCATACCGTCGTAGCGGGAGAGACCCTCTACGCCATCAGCCGCCGGTACGGCATTTCCGTAGACGAGATAAAACAACTCAACCGCCTGACGGGTAACGGTATTTCCATCGGGCAGCAACTGCGGGTGCGGTAGCCGCAGCGGGTGCGGTACTCTTCGGGTAAAGCGGAATCGTAAGCTGCGGTACGGCATGTGTTTTGAACAGGCAGGTGGTGTCGGTCCTACCTACATTACGTCGGCACCGACAACTGGCAACCGCTGACGTATTACCTTAGCCCACCGAACCAAAATTTTACCGTCGTGCGCCAAGGAGTATCCTTTTTTATTTTTACAGCCTTGCTGCTGTTCTGCGGAAGCCTTACCGCCCAGGATCTGGAACAGGAAGGCGAGTACGGCATCGACTGGGGCGGGTACCTTTTCGGCATCAAGGGCGGGCTCAGTCTGGGCAGCCAGGACTGGTCCGGTTTGGAGACGGAGCTGCTGATCGGTTACCACGGAGATCTTTACCTCGAGACCATCCCCGCTGGCGGCCGGTTCAGTTTTTTCGGCTCACTGGGCTACCACACGCGGGGCAGCAAGATCAGCCGGCGGCGGGTTCCCCTCTTCAACGGTGGGCAGGTGACACTGCCCGCGGATGACTTTCGTTTTCAGAACATCTCGCTGGGCGTGGGGGGGAAATCGGTGTTCAAATACTCCAGGGTAGCGGATATTTACTACCTGCTGGGCCTGCGGGTCGAGTACACCATCGGTAACAACCTGAGCGAATACGACCGCCTCTCAAACAACACCAATTCTTCTTTCCGTTTAAACTATCCGGTTGAAGTCAAAGACCCCGTCCGGTCCGTCAGGCCCATCACGGCGGGAGCGCTATTCGGGGCCGGAGCTTTATTCCCCATCAGCGAAAAGATCGGGGGAACGCTGGAAATCACCGCCCAGCCGGACTTCACGCTGCAGTATAATCAGGGACCGATTGAAAATATTCTCGACCCCTTCAGTACCAGTGGCACCCGAACCATACAGGCCCGCGCCATCCGTAATTTCACCATCGAACTTACCTTCGGGATCCGGTTTTTACGCAAGTGGTCCTATGTCGATTAAGCGCCAATTTCAGCTGCTGGGAGAAGGTTTGGCGGGTTTGGTATATCCTCGTCTGTGCCTCAACTGCCGGCAACACGTCACCCGCGATCAAAAGCCTCAACTTTGTTTGCCCTGCCGGAGCGACCTGGCCCTCACCAAACACTGGCTCCTGCCCGAGAACGGATTAACGGACCGCCTGACCGGTCGTCTGCCCATAGTGTTCGGCGCCGCTTTATTATCGTTCGGAACGGGCACGGTGTGCCAGCAGCTTATCCATGCCCTGAAGTATTATCACCGCCCCGAGATCGGTGTTCAGTTGGGAGAGCAGCTGGGGGCGCTCATCAAAGAGCATCCCCTGCTGCTCGATCTCGACGGCATCGTTCCGGTACCCATTCACCCGGAGCGGCGGCACACCCGGGGCTACAATCAAGCTGAAGAGATCGGCAGGGGCATCGCGAGTATCCTCGCCAGACCGCAGTATTCCGATGCGTTGCGTCGCACCAGTTTTAAAGGATCCCAAACGAAAAAGAACCGGTACGAGCGGGTGGACAATACCCGGGAATCCTTCGCCACTCACCGGGGAGATTTCTCCGGCAAGCACCTGCTGCTGGTCGACGACGTAATCACTACCGGAGCCACCCTCGACTTTTGCGGCAACCTGTTACTGGAACAACATCCGGGGCTGCGCATCAGCGTAGCGACCCTGGCCATTGCGACCTGAGCGTGGTCGGTTGTCGGACAGGACATCCGACTGGTAAAACACTTGCAAGAGTCCCGTCAGCGTAGCTACCTTTGCGCATGGAAACGAACCACCCCTCCAAATTTGCCGAACAGGGCCTCACTTTTGATGACGTCCTTCTCCTTCCCGCCTACAGCGAGGTACTTCCCCGGGAAGTAAATCTTTCCAGCCAGCTCACCCGCGGCCTGCGTCTGAATGCGCCCATCGTTTCCGCGGCGATGGATACGGTGACGGACGGACGACTGGCCATCGCCATCGCCCGCCAGGGAGGTATCGGCATCGTGCACAAGAACATGACCATCGCGCAGCAGGCCGAGCAGGTTCGTATGGTGAAGCGTTCGGAGTCCGGCATGATCGTTGACCCCGTAACCCTGAAGGCGGACGCTACCGTTGCGGACGCCAAGAACCTGATGAGCCGGCACCGCATCGGCGGCATCCCGATCGTTAACGACGCCTATCACCTGATCGGCATCCTGACGAACCGCGATCTGCGCTTCGAGCGGGAGGGCAACCGGGTCATAAAATCGATCATGACCACCGAAAACCTGGTCACCGCCCCGGTGGGCACCACCCTCGACCAGGCCAAAGACATTCTGCAGCGCCACAAGATCGAGAAACTCCCCGTCGTCAGCGACAGCGGCCTGCTGGAAGGCTTGATTACCTATAAAGACATCATGAAGGTGAAGGATTATCCCAACGCCTGCAAGGACAGTTTCGGCCGGCTGGTGGTCGGCGGGGCCATCGGCGTCACGGCGGATATGCTGGAGCGGGTGCAGGCGCTGGTCGACGTCAACGTCGACGTGATCACCATCGATACCGCTCACGGTCACAGCCGGGGCGTGCTCGACTCGGTACGCAGAACCAAAGACGCTTTTCCGGACCTGCAAATAATCGGTGGCAACGTTGCGACCGGGGCCGCCGCCAAAGCCCTCGCCGATGCGGGAGCCGACGGCGTGAAGGTGGGCGTCGGGCCGGGGTCCATCTGTACTACGCGCATCGTGGCCGGCGTCGGCGTGCCGCAACTCAGCGCCATTCATAACGCCGTGGAAGCACTGAAGGGAACGGGCGTACCGATCATCGGCGACGGGGGTATCCGCTACTCGGGCGACATCGTGAAGGCGCTCGCGGCCGGCGCATCTACCATCATGGCCGGCAGTCTGTTTGCCGGGGTGGACGAGAGTCCGGGGGAAACCATCCTGTTCGACGGGCGAAAATTCAAGGTTTACCGGGGCATGGGCTCCTTAGGGGCTATGAATAAGGGCAGCAAGGACCGTTACTTTCAGGACGTGGAAGACGACGTGAAAAAACTGGTGCCCGAAGGCATCGAAGGGCGCATACCCTATAAGGGTTCACTCGCCGAGGTGGTGACCCAGTACCTCGGAGGCCTAAGGGCCGGCATGGGCTACTGCGGCGCGCAGACGATCGAGGACCTGCAAAAGGCCAACTTCGTCCGCATCACCGGGGCGGGCATGATGGAGAGCCATCCGCACAACATCACCATTACCAAGGAGGCACCGAATTATTCCCGCCGTTGATGAGATGGATTGCGGGCGTCTGCCCTCAGGTCCGACACCTGAAGAACGAAAGCAGCTTTTTATGGGCGCGGTCGCGGGTGCTGAAAAAAATTCTTCGGATGCACCGCTCCTTCCAGACCCGGAGGAGCTCACTTCGGAGGGGTCAGGGCACTGCGCTTCAAATACGTTTTTGCACCCGCGGCCCCGCCCGAAACATAATTGTCTTTAGTAAAAAAAGCCCATCGAAAAGTTTCGACGGGCAGTTTAAAACACACTCATTTTGATCTAGTGCCCACCTAACCGAAGTCGTTCGAAAAGGTTTAAGAGATCGTCAGTGAAAATCCGTTCCCTAAACGCGTGCTGGAATTTACGCCCGCCCGGTGGACGTTAGCGCGCGAATCTGCGTTAAAGACGTACCCGTCTGACGGGAATCAGCCACCGCGTCGTACTTTTGCGCTTCCCCCCCAATAACTTCAAGTTCATGAAATTTTATTATACATTATTCATCGTTGTTGTTTTGCTGGCCGTTGGCTGTAAAAACGAGACCTGCGCCGAGGAAAAGGGCCTCACTTCCATGGACGAGTACCTGGAAAACAACAACCTGATGCCGCAGAACGGTGAACAAGGACTGCGCTACATAATCGTTGAACCCGGCGGCGAAGAAAAGCCGAATCTGAACTCCTTCGTAACCATCCGCTACGTGGGAATGCAGACCAACGATGAGATCTTCGATCAGAGCCCCGGGACGGATACGCGTCGGTTCGCCCTCAGAAACCTGATCCGTGGCTGGCAACTGGGCGTTCCCCTCATCGGTGCCGGTGGCAGGATCACCCTGTTCCTGCCCTCCAGCCTTGCTTACGGACCCGGCGGCACCGGAGACATTTGCCCGAATTCCGAACTTATTTTCGACATCGAGCTGGTGTCCTTCAACGAGTAAACGCCGCGTGCGCCAACTAGAACACGCAGAAATAACGAACTCCGGCAAGCGGCACCCGATCTGGTTGCTCTGCCCTGACTGGCGAGACCCGCGCAACGTCGGCTCAGCTTTTCGTCTGGCCGACGCCGCGGGCCTCGCCGGTCTGTTTTTGACCGGGTCCACCCCGGCCCCGCCAAATCCGAAACTTCATAAAACGGCCCGGTCGACGGTACGGAGTGTTTTCTACCAGCAGCATCCCGACGCCGTTGCTTTACTACGTGAACGCAAGCAGGCCGGTGCCTACGTACTGGCCCTGGAGGTTACCGACGTAAGCCGGTCCCTGCTTACATACCAGCTGCCCGAATTTGTCCTTGCGGACGAGCGGGAGCTTGTGCTCGTTGCCGGAGCCGAAGACCGCGGTGTACCGGCTGAGTTGCTGGCGCTTTGCGACGAAAGCATACATCTTCCCATGTTTGGGCAAAATACTTCCATGAACGTTGCGGTAGCGTTAGGGGCGGGAATTTATTTGTTGCTTGCTCAGCTGGGCTGAAAGCTCTCTGATCGTTCCGATATACCGCTATTTTCTTTTACGGAAGCTTCTATGCGAACTTAAAGAGTCCGCAGTCCGCTCCCGCCCGGTTAGCGTGGGGTTCGGTCGAAAAATCACCGCGGACGGTAAATATCAAAAATCGCCTCGATTTCCCGGTCGTTACGTAATTCGGGAAAGAAATCGAACAGCATCTGGTGATTCTCGTAATACTCGCTCAGGGCGGTATTGAGTTGTTCCAGGGCGGCACGACGGCGATTGCTCATGAGGTGAATGGCCACCGAACCAAAGAGGAGGCTGGCGTCTTCGTAAACCTCGAGGGCATCGTCGATGAGGGTACGGGCACGGACCTCGTGGCCGGAATCGACCAGGAAAACGGCGTAGGCAACGATGGCGTCGCTGTAACGTTCGTCCATACCAATGGCGCGCTGGAAGGCGAACTCGGCCTGCTCGGTCTCATTGGTAGCGGCGTGGCAAAGGGCGAGGCCGAGCCAGCAGTCTGGGGTATGGCCGGCGCGTTCCACGGCACGGCCGTAGTTGTAAGCGGCGATGCCCCATTTCTCCTCGGCGACGAAACATTCGCCAAGGTGCTGAAAGATGTCGTACATGTCGCCATTGAGCTCGATGGCGCGGAAAAAAGCCTTCTTGGCCTGCTCCAGATGACCGAGCAACTGGTAGGAGCGGCCGACGCGCATGAAGGTTTCGTAAGTGTCTTCGGCGACGTCGGTTTCAAAGTAAGCGACGTAAGCTTTCAGAGCTTCTTGGTAGCGATCGAGATCGAAGAGCTTATCGGCGTACTCCAGGTCGTAGTCGGGGTTGTCCGGGTTGAGGGAGCGGGCGTTGGCGAACGCATCGAGGGCCTTGAGTTCGTTCCCTTCGTCGTCGTACCAGAGGCCGGCGTAGTACCAGATCAGGTCGTTGAAGGGATCGGCGGCCAGCAGCTGGTTAAACAGTTTTTTGAGACGCTTGCGGTAAGGGATGAATTCACCGGCGTTGATCAGTTCTTCCAGGGCCGGTTCCTGGGTGGGGTCGAGGCGTACGGCGTCGGACAGCGCATGGAAACTCTCCTCGAAGCGCATTTCCTGCATCAGCAGCAACCCGTCGAAGAAAGCAAGCAGACTGTGTTTGGGGTCGCCCTGCACCCGGTTTTGCAACAGGGACAGCACCTCGCGGGCCGGCTCGCGATGTTCGAAATGCGTGAGTACCTCGAGGCGGAGCATCAGGGCTTCCTCGTCGTTCGGGGCGTAGATGGAAAGCTTCTCCAAAGCGGCGAAGGCATCGTCTTCTTCCAGGTTGATCTTATGGATGAGGGCCTTCCATTTATAGAATTCGGGGCTGAAGTTGTGCTGGGAGATGGCAAGATTCGCGACTTCGAGGGTGCGGTCGTAGTCGTGGCTCTCGTAATAGTGCGAGAGCAGTTCGTCAAACTCTTCTTCAGAAAGAAAGAGGCTGTCGTGCTCCGGGTTGGTATTTTCGTAGCGGGCCACGAGGGCCAGGCGCCGTTCGTTTTTTTTCTTACTCATGTACTGGTATCGGTTCCGGCTTGGCCACCCGGGCTATTGGCTGGAACTCTTCGTTCAGAGTACGGTTTTTTACCCGGGAAAGTTTCATTTCCCGCCCATGACTTCCTTAGCTGATCTTTTAACGCGGTTCCGATGCCACCCTTACCGGAGCGGCCTTCCGGGACGGCACCAAGTCCGGGAAGCCAACCGTGGCGCCCCGCGATAAAAACGGATGTACCGCAATTTCAGCGGAGCCCACCCCGCCTTCCCCGGGCTCGGTTCCATAGTTTGCTGCGAAATTCTTTTTCAATCTCGGAGAGGCGAATGATTTTCGTAGCGGGCAGGATCGTGAGCAGCTCATCTTCCATCTCGTTGCGCAAGGCCAGCGTTTCCTGGCGGGATGCCCGGTTGATGAGGAGTAATTGCCTTGCCTCGGCCTCGGCCAGCTCCACATTGGCGGCGGAATCCTTGCGTAGTTTGACGGAAGACCGGATGGATGTGCGCAGTTTCTCGTCGTACATCCAGTAAACGGGGAAGAAGGCAGCAGTTTCTTTTTCGGTCAGGGCCAGTTCTTCGGTGATGAAGGCTTTGCGGGCGGCGCGGATTTTGGCAAAACGGGCGGCACGGTGCTCAGGGTTGCCACGCTCACCACGTTCGTGGGGTGGACGGTGATTGCTGCGGTGATCGTTCTGGGCGGTGGCGTAACCGGTGGCCAGCAACAACGGTAAGAGGAGAAGGAGGAGCTTGTTCATGACGGTTTAATTGTTATCGGCGTATAGTTCGGCCTCGTAGTTGTCGAGGTCAGCAGTGATGTAGGCTTCGATGTCGGCAGGGTCGATGTCGGCCAGTATTTCATCGGCGGTTTTGGGTTGGGGGTTACCGGATACCGGTTGTGGGTTGTGAGCTGGCCAGTGGAGGAAGCCGGCCACGAGGAGAACAAGCAGGGAGGCGGCGACGGCCAGCCAGGAGCGGAGCACCCGGCGGGTGACGGAACGACGGGGCGTTTCGCTCTGGAGCACGCGTTCGGCTAGATCGTCGAAATAAGCGGGCCGAGGCGTCCGGAAGCCGTCGCCCCGTCCCCGCAGGTCAGCCAGGGGTGGGCTCAGTCGTGGTTCATCGTTACTGGACATATGCTTTAAGTTGTAGTTCAATTTTTTTAACGGCCAGGTGGTAGCTGGCTTTAAGTGCGCCTACGCTGGTGTCGGTAATCTCCGCGATCTGCCGGTAAGGCAGGTCGTCGAAGTAGCGAAAGCAAAAGACGGCGCGTTGTTTGGGCGGCAGCATTTCCAGGGCTTGCTGAAGCTGGGCCTGGGCGGCATCGCCGTCGAAGTAACCATCGGCGGGGAGGGCGCGGTTGGCCATCGTTGCGGGAGGTTCAGCGACGAAGTGTTGGTCGCGGCGTTTCTGGCTGCGGAGCCAGGTAAGCGCCTCGTTGGTGGCGATGCGGTAAAGCCAGGTGCTCAGTTTACTGTCGCCACGGAAACGGGCCACGTTGCGATGCACTTTGATGAAGGTATTTTGCAATACGTCGTCGACGTCGGCGGGGGCATGGAGCATCCGCAGCAGGTGGCGATGAAGGAGCGGACCGTAACGGCGCACCAGTTCGCGGAAAGCACCCTCACGGGAGGCGGGGGCGGTCAGGCGGGCGAGCAGGCGGGTGTCATCGGGTGGTTCGTTCATCCGTGGGGTTGGACGTTTTTGGCGGAGGGTAGGTTTAACGTGGCAGGAAATATTTTGGGCGCGCGCGCGGGTGCAAAGGGTATCTTTTTGAATCCAATATTGCATCCTGCGTCCGCGCCTGAATTATCGGTATTGCTGGTTGACGGGGTTGTCGTTGCCGGGTTGTCGGTAGTCCGGCCTACCCTTTGCCCGACCGACTGCTGCTGACCGCCGCGAAATACAACCCGGTGCGGTGATGCGCGGTAAGCGAACCACCCTGGCACGGTATTTGTAAAGTAAGGGTCATTATGGTGCAGACGAAATTAGCCAAAGCCCTGCTTTCTCCCTTCTCGTTGCTCTACGGGTTGGGGGTGAGTTTTCGCAACTGGACGTACGAGCGCGGCTTGCAGAAAAGCATTTCGTTCTCCGTACCGGTCATCAGTGTGGGCAACCTGACGGTGGGCGGGGCCGGCAAGACGCCCCACATCGAGTATTTGATCCGGGGGTTGGAGCCGTACCTGAACATCGCTACCCTAAGCCGGGGCTACCGGCGCAAAACCCGGGGTTTTTTGCAGGTGAGCCCCGCCATGAACGCCGAGGAGGTGGGCGACGAGCCGCTGCAGTACGCCCGCAAATTTCCCGGCCTGACGGTAACCGTCGCCGAAGAACGCGCCTTCGCCATTCCCGAGATCATGGCCCGCAGTCCCGATACCCAGCTGGTACTGCTCGATGACGCCTTCCAGCACCGCGCCGTAAAACCCGGGCTCAACATTTTACTCACCACGTTCGCTAAACCCTTCACACGTGATTATCTGTTGCCCAGCGGACGGCTGCGCGAATGGCGCTCGGGTTACGAACGGGCCGACATCATCGTAGTCAGCAAATGCCCGCCCGACCTCGACCGCGCCACCGCCGACGCCCTGATCGAGGAGATCGAACCACTGCCCCACCAGCAGGTCTTTTTCAGCTACTACGACTACGCCGCCCCCTATTACATGCTCGACCACCGCTACCGCCTGAAGATGGAGGAAAGCGTGAGCGTGCTGCTGATCTCCGCCATCGCCAATACCGACTACCTGCTCGACTACCTGCGCCAGCAAAGCCCCCACGTGCAGACGCTCGATTACGAAGACCACCACTACTTCGACCGCCGCGACCTGGGGAACCTTCAACTGCGTTTTCGTGAAATGCCCGGCAAGCACAAAGCCATCATCACTACCGAAAAGGACGCCACGCGGCTGGAGCTGCACCGGGAGTTTATCATCAAGGAACAACTGCCCATCTTCGTCCTGCCGCTGGCGGTGCGGTTTCACTTCGGGGAAGGACCGGCGTTCGATACGCTGGTGCGGGATTATTTGCTGGAGTTCCAGTCGTAGGGGTTGGAGCCGCGGTCTCAAAGTGCAGGGTCCGCTACAGTTTGGCAAGCGGGAGGTCCGGTTGTAAATTCCTACCTTCACCCCATGTCAAAGATTGTATTCTGGATCTTCCATTTTATGAGCCGCTGGATGCTCCGCCTGTACTACCCCGGCATGGAGGTGGAAGGCCGAGAATACGCCAACCACCCCGGCCCTACCCTGCTGTGCGGCAATCACCCGAATACGCTTATCGATCCGCTCATCGTCGGTATCCACCTCGATTACCAAACGTACTTCCTGGCCAACGCCGGCATGTGGATGAACCCCGTGATGGCTTTTCTGATCGATCCGTTCTGCATCCCCGTGGCCCGGCCCCAGGATAAAAAAGCGGGGGCAACCAAAGGGGGCGACACCGACGAGATTTTTAACCGCACTTTCCGGGGGCTCGAGAACGGCAGCGTCGTCTACATCGCCCCCGAAGGCGCGAGCGAACTGGAACGTAAGCTGCGCCGGCTCAAGGGAGGGGCGGCCAGCATGGCCCTGGAGGCTGAAAACCGTAACGACTGGCAACTGGGCCTTTCCGTGCAACCCGCCGGCGTCAACTACGAAAGCCCGACCACCTGTTTCAGCCGTGCCTTCATTCGCTACGGCGAACCGATCGATATCCTCCCCTTCCGGGAGCAATACGAGGCAAGCCCGATGCGCGCCATCCGTGCCCTCACCAATGAACTGAGCGACCGGATGCAGGGGTTGCTGATCCATACCAAAAACAAGGCCGAAGAGCACCTGTTGCGCCCGATCGAACGGGCGGTCCAGAACGAGCAGCCGCTGACCGTCGGCAAGCACCATTACCGTACCCAAAACATCCTCACCTGGTTGCGTGAACTGCCGGAGGATGAGCGGGAGTCTTTGCGGGAAACGGCCACTACCTACGACAAGACGCTGCGCGAAACCGGACAGATGGACATCGAGTTCAGCAACCACCCCGATCGTCAGGTTCACGCCGGCACCCTCCTCGGCCTGCCGTTCTACCTTTACGGGCTGCTCAATCACCTGCCCTGGCTACTGGTCATCAACGGCATCTGGAAGGCACTCGGCATCGACCGGGGCTATAAGGCTACGGTACAGACGCTGGGTAGCTGGATCATTCTGCCGATCATTTACCTGGTGCAGGTATTGGTATTCAACTGGGTATGGCCGGCGGGTTGGGGCTGGCTGTACGCACTTTCGTTGCCGGTAGCGGGTTTGTTTGCTTTGAAGTACTGGGTTACTTACCGGGCTTTCTGGAAGGGGCGGTTTTCGGGTAACTCGGGCAAAGACGCTGCCCTGGCGGAACTGCGCAAGCGCATGCTGGCTTACGTCCCGGCTGATCTAAGCTGAAGAGGAGGCTCAAGGGGTTTGCCCGCCAAAATATCAGGGCCTGGCATCTAGCGGATATGTACCGCTCTCCTACCTTTTTGTTCCTGTACCTCCCGTGGCTGTTCGGCGTAGCGTCGATACTGGTGTTGTTGGCCGATCCTTTCAATAAAACCACTTCGGATAATCACCTCTACCTGGCTTCGCCGGACCGCCTTTGTACGCCAGCGCATCCACCCGTAAAAATTATTTCCGCTGCGCCCCGTTTTCCCGGATGCGGTGACTTGCCGGAGGGAGACCAATGCGCCGCTGAACGGCTCAAAGACTACGTTTACAGCAGGGTGACCTTCCCCGCCACTCCGGAAAAAGAGTACGATGCCGGGCTGGTAGTGATCAGTTTTGTCGTTCGCCCCAGCGGCAGAATAGAAGAAATAACTTTAATGCGGGAACCCGGATACGGAAGGGGCGCCGACGCCCTGCGCATCATTCGGGGGATGATTGAGGAGGACATCCGTTGGGAGCCCGCTACGGTAAACGGTAAAGCGGTTGCGCAGCGGACGTACCTCAAGATCTGGTACCGCAATTTTCGCTGGACGAACTGACCGGTCGCCGGTACCTGCTGCCGAGCAGCTAGCTCCGGTCAGGTTATCTTTGTCGTCATGATCGCAACCCAACCACAAACCGCCACTCAAATCCTGACCCAACTAGTCGCATTCCCCGTCCTCGGCGGAGAAGGAAACCTCACCATCGCCAACTGGATCAAGGATTATCTGACCGGTTACGGCGTGGCTTACCAGACCGTACCCGACGAGACCGGCACCAAAGAAGCCATCCACTGCCGCATCGGCCCGGCGGTCGACGGCGGCATCATTCTGAGCGGGCATATGGATGTGGTGCCGGTAGTCGGTCAGCCGTGGGACACCGATCCGTTCAAGCTGACGCTGAAGGGGGATAAATTTTACGGCCGGGGCAGCTGTGACATGAAGGGTTTCCTTGCTTGTTGCTTGGCAAGCGTTCCCATGCTCCTGCGTTCGCGCCTGAAAAAACCGGTCTATTTTGCCTTCAGCTTCGACGAAGAGATTGGCTGCATGGCGGGCGACCTGACGGCCAAAGCCATCCGTGACTACTACGAAGAAAAGCCCGCCGGGGCCATCATCGGCGAACCGACCATGTTACAACCGATGGTAGGCCAAAAGGGAATCATGGTTTACACCACCACCGTCCACGGCAGCCAGGGGCACAGCAGCCGCATCAAGGAGGAAGTCGACGCCATCCACGAAGCGGCGCGGCTCGTCGTCTGGCTGGAAGACAAGATGGACGCCCTCATCGCCGCCGGGCGTACCGACGACCGCTTCCACCCCAACCACACCAGTATTCACGTCGGTACGATCAGGGGGGGCTCGGCGTTCAACATCATCGCCAACGAGTGCAGCTTCGACTGGGACTTTCGCAACATCCCGCTGGACGATGCGCAAGACATCATCGATGATTTCCAGGCCTTCTGCAACGAGAGGATCGAGCTGCGGCGGAAAACCTTTCCCGGTTTTAACATCACCCACTCGGCGATGCACCCGCCGGTGCCCCCGCTCGACACGGCCGAAGACGAGCCGATCGTAGATCTGATCAAACGAATTTCGGGTGATTCGGACGTCAGCACCGTTGCCTTTGCGGCGGAGGCGGGGCAGTTCTCCAACGCCGGCTTCCCGTCGGTAATATGCGGCCCCGGGGATATTGCGCAGGCGCACCGGGCCAATGAGTTTTGCGCGGTGGCACAACTCGAGGGGTGTATGGAGATGATCAAGGGGTTGGCGGCCGAGTTAGGGCTAGGTTGCCCGCAAAAAAGGGGAAGTACTTATTTACCTTAACCGGAGCGGTTTGGTTAAGTGCCGGCGGGATCATCCGTCTACTTTTGCAATTCCGGAGCTTACGGGATTTTAGCGGGCCATGGCCGGCCTGAAGGCCGGGTAACCATCCATCCCGCTCCATCTCGTTTTCACAAACCCTACCCCTTTCGTACTTTACCATGGTAAAGTCGAAACATGAAACACCCGTCAATTTTTGCCCTCGCTTTCCTCCTCTTTCAGTGCGCCGAGCCCCTTCCCGAGCCGTTGCTCCCCCTGGAAAAAAACGACCACATCGTGCTGGTCGGCGGCAACCTTTGTTCCCGGATGGAAGCGTACGGCCACCTGGAAACGGAACTTTACCTACGCTATCCGGAGCATGATTTGATGTTCCGCAACCTTTGTGACCCGGGCGACACCCCGGGTTTCCGGCCCCACAGCGCGCGGATGACCTCGTGGGTATATCCCGGGGCCAAGCGTCATTACGAAGGTACGGGCCTCGACCGCACCGATGATACCCAGGGCGAATTTCCGACGGCAGAACAGTGGCTGGAAAAGACCGAGGCGGACGTCATCCTGGGCTTTTTCGGATACAGCGAGTCGTTCGGCGGGCCGCAACGCGTGGAGGCATTCAAGAACGACCTCCGCTCGTGGGTTGATTTCACTTTGCTCTCCGAATACAACGGCACCGCACCCGCGCGCATCGCCCTCGTCAGCCCCGCCGCTTACCAGGACAAATCCTCCGTGATGGACCTGCCGGACGGATCGCTGGAAAACGAAAATCTGAAGTTATATACCGAGGCCATACGCGAAATAGCCGCCGAAACGGGCGTTGCTTTTCTTGACATCTTCACGCCAACGCAAGCCTGGTTTGCCGGCAATACCGACATGACCACCGACGGCGTGCAACTCACCGGCACCACCTACGAAAAGCTGGCTCCCTACGTGCTCGACCGGCTTTTCGGCGCGGAAGCGACTAAGGAAGCGGCGCGGACGCAGGTACAAAAACTGGTGGAGGACAAGCAGTGGATCTGGCGCAACGACTATAAAATGCCTAACGGTATCCACGCTTACGGTCGTCGCCACAATCCCTTCGGACCCGACAACTACCCCTACGAGATCAAGAAGATCCGCCAGATGGGGATGGTCCGCGATACCGCCATCTGGATGGCCCTGCGCGGCCAGGAGTACGATATCCCCGCCGCCGAAGCCAAGACCCTGGAACTGCCTCCCGTAAAGACCAACTACATCCTCAACGGTGACGAACCCGTCGAATACCGCTACGGCGACGATGCCCTGGCAACCTTTACCGTCGCCGATGGCTACAAAATCGGGCTCTTCGCCTCCGAAGAAGAATTCCCCGAACTGGCCAACCCCTGCCAGATCAACTTCGACAATAAAGGCCGCCTCTGGGTAGCTACCATGCCCACCTACCCCCACTACAAGCCAGGCGAGGCCCGGCCCGACGACAAGCTCATCATCCTGGAAGACACCGATAACGACGGCCGTGCGGATAAATCCACCGTATTCGCCGATGACCTGCACGTACCCGTCGGCTTCGAGCTCGCCCCCGAAGGCGTCTATGTCTCCCAGGGTACCAACCTCAAACTGCTGAAGGATACCGATGGTGACGATAAATACGACGAAGCCGAGATCATCTTCTCCGGCTTCGACGACCACGACACCCACCATACCACCAGTGCCTTCACCACCGATCCTTCCGGGGCCATCATCATGAGCGAAGGACTTTTTCTGCACACCAACGTTGAGACGCCCTACGGTCCGGTCCGCGCTACTTCGGGCGGTTTTTACCGGCTCGATACCCGCCGCCGCCACCTCGAACGCGTGGCCCAGATCGCCATCCCCAATCCCTGGGGCATCATGCACGATAAATGGGGTCAATCCTTCTTTCTGCACACTTCCGGCCCGGAGGTGCAGTGGCTGATGCCCAGTACGATCCGGAATCAGTACGCCACCCAGGCACCGATGGGTCCACAACTGATTGAAGAGAAAAACCGGGTACGGCCCACCTCGGGCCTGGAGTTCGTCTCCAGCCGACACTTCCCGGACGACGTACAGGGTGATATGCTGTTCAACAACACCATCGGCTTTTTGGGGGCCAAACAATTCAAGATCGAGGACGACGCAGTTGGCTACAAAACCACCCTGCGCCACGACCTGATCAGCAGCACCGACCAGAACTTTCGTCCCGCAGACCTAGAATTCGCGCCGGACGGATCACTTTACATTGCCGACTGGCACAACGTCCTCGTCGGACACATGCAACACAACGCACGCGACCCCCTGCGCGACCACGTTCACGGCCGCATCTACCGCATCACGTACCCCGGCCGTCCGCTGGTGGAGCCCGCCGAGGTAGACGGAGCCCCCATCGCTACCTTACTCGAGAACCTGAAGCTGCCGGAATACCGCAGCCGCTACCGCTCGCAGCGAGAACTGCGCGGGCATCCGGCCGGCGAAGTAATTCCCGCCGCAAAAGCCTGGGTCGCCGGCCTCGACAAAGCCGACCCCGACTACGAAAGTCACCTGCTAGAAGGCCTCTGGGCCACCTGGGGGCAAAACCGGCCCGACCAGGAACTCCTTGAAATGGCGCTTAAGGCCGACAACTACAAAGTCCGCGCCGCCGCCGTTCAGGTCCTCCGCTACGACGGGGGATACATCAACGACCGCATCAAGCTGCTGAACACCGCCGCCGCGGACGAACAGGGTCGGGTACGCCTTGCCGCGCTGGTAGCCGCCACATGGCTGGAAGAAGATGCCGGCCGCATGGTCATCAATACCGCTCAACAGCATCCCATTGATCAAGTCTGGATGAAGAATATTTACGAAGTGGCCCTCCAGCACCTTACGGGCGAGGGTTTGGAAGAAAGCAAAGCCAGTGAAATTCTCGTCACCCACCTGCGGGGCGTGGAAAAGGAACGGTTTGCGGCCGGTTGGGAAATTTACCATACCGACGGCTCCTGCGTCACCTGCCACCAGAAGAACGGCAAAGGTCTGCGCCCCTCCGGCTTCCCCCCGCTCATGGACTCCAGGTGGGTGGTCGATGACCCGAAAGTACTGGCCAAGATTCTTCTCAAAGGTCTTATCGGTCCCATAACGGTCAACGACTGGGAGTATCCCGGCCAGGTACCGATGACGCCCTACGAGGACATCCTCGACGATGAGGAAATGGCGTCGGTGATGACCTACGTACGCAACGCTTTCAGCAACCGGTCGCCCGCCGTTACGCCGGAGTTCGTGGCGCGGGTCCGGGCGGAGGTGGAAGCTTCGGGGCAGGATGGATATTATCGGGCGGAGGATTTATTGGAGGCTTCCAGGAAGTAGTACTTATGCCAAACACTATGCTGAAGGCTGGAGAGTCTGCGTAGTTCTTACGCCGGCAGCATGAGATGTTTTTTTTGATGCTCAACTCACAAGGCAAAGGACCACGGCCTTTACGGACTTTGGCCATAAAGCTATGTATGCTCGCGAGTATTTGTGGGTCATATCATTCCATCATCCGGTTTTAGGGGTTGATTCGGCTACGTCAGGAGGCGTTTAACCATTGCTCATAGGACCGCTCATCTTGCTTATCTTACCCGTTCATTCAGTCAACCGATCATGCATAGCCTCTACCTCAGCCTGCTGCTGGGAATCCTTCTTTGCTCCTGTCAGCCCGACACCGCACCGGCGGCCGCGCCGGATGCGCCTGACGATAGGCCCTATGTCGTTTTCGTCACCGGCGACGAAGAATACCGCTCCGAGGATTCCATGCCCATGCTCGCCCGCCTCGCCGAACGGGAACTCGGCGTGCGCACCAGGGTGCTCTTCGCGCTCGACTCCGCCGGCTACGTCGATCCCAACGTGACCGATAACATCCCCGGCCTGGCCGCACTCGACTCGGCCGACATGATGGTCTGCTTCCTGCGCTGGCGCAACCTCCCCGACGACCAGGTGAAACACATCCTCGACTTCGCCGAAAGCGGCAAACCGATGGTCGGATTTCGCACCAGCACGCACCCGTTCAAATACGAGGACGACCCCGGCCGGGAGCACCTCAACAACGACTGGCCCGTCGCCGTTTTCGGTCAGCAATGGATCACCCACCATGGCCATTTCGAGGACGGCAGCGCGCCACTGACGAGCGTGACGATGCGCAACGCCGGTTACGAAAGCCCGATCATGACGGGCGTCAACCCCTTCAGCGCCTACTCCTGGCTCTACCACGTCGACGGCGGCGAGTGGAACCTGAATCCGAAGGCAAAAGTTTTACTGGAGGGCAGATCCCTGCGCAGCAAGCACGACGAAGCGGGCATCCTGGACAAATTTCCGATCTCCAACCCCGTCGCCTGGACCAACGACTATAAAGGCGCGCCCGTCTTTTTCACTACCCTCGGCCACCCCTACGACTGGAAAAACGCCAACATGCGCCGCCTGGCCCTCAACGGAATGGCCTGGGCCATGGGCCGGGCGGAAGATATCCCCGTCAACGGCTTCAACACCGAGATCATCGGAACCTACGCGCCGAATAATTCCGGTTTCGGCGAAAAATTTAAACCGGGTAGGCGCCCGGAAGCGTTCTAAGACAGGGTTCGGCCCGCTGATTTCTGAACACCGAACTCTGGTATATAAATTCTGAACTCTGTCCCATCCCATCCTTTTCTTCGACGGTGTTTGTAACCTTTGCAACAACGCCGTGCAGGGTTACCTCACCCGCGACCATGACGCTAATTTGCGTTTCGCCAGTTTGCAGTCGGAACTGGCGCGGGAACTGTTGCCGCAGGCCGGGGTGGACCCCGACGATATGTCGAGCATGGTACTGCTGGACGACGGCAAGGCGTACCTCCGCAGCGAAGGCGCACTGCGGGCGGGCGGTTACCTGAGTGGGTTCTGGGGTCCGCTGAGCAAAATGCTGCGGATATTTCCGATAGGGCTGCGCGACTTCGTTTACCGGATCATCGCGCGCAACCGCTACCGCTGGTTCGGCAAGCGGGAGAGTTGTATGCTGCCGCGCCCGGAGTGGAAAGAACGGTTTGTGGGCTGATGGAGCACGTCGGGTTGTTTGATATCAGCCGTCCCGGCAATGAATATCCTACCACCGACGTTCGTATTTCCGGGCGCAAGGTTGCTTATCTTTGCGCCCCGAAAACCCCGGAATATGCGAGCTATTTTACTTTACCTGATTGTTTTTTTAGGCGCGAACGCAGGTGCAATGATCGGTCAGGGCACCGTTCCTACGGAGGTGAGCCTTGTTGCCCACTACCCCATGGACGGTAACTTCGCCGATGCGACGGGAGACAGCTCCAACGGCGGGGTACCCAGCGGCGTACCGGAGTTCGGCTGTGGCGTAGACGGTACCGCCGTTTCGCTGAACGGAGGCAACGACTTCATCCGCATCCCCGGCGGCAACAACAACGTCAACCGGGGATTCAACACCGAAGACTTTACCGTCAGCCTCTACTTCAAACCGATAGGCGTGAATGGTACCCAGTACCTGATCTCCAAGCGGGATACCAACTGCAACAACCAGCGGTTTTTTGCCGTTCGATACGCTCCGGTCAGCCGTACGGTCTCGGTCAGTCTCCGGCAAAACAACCAATTGGCCCAGATCAACTACACGATCCGCAACGGCGACTGCTGGCAACACCTCACCATCGCGCGTAACGACAACCGACTTCGACTTTACCTCAACGCCGAGGAAGTCGGTGAGATCAGTACCACCAGCCGGGTAGACATCGAGAATACCGGCGACCTGCTCATCGGCTCCACCGAATGCCGAACCCCCGGGGAAATTTCGTTCGACGGGCTCATCGATGATGTCCGGATCTACCGGCGTGCGCTACTGCCTTCCGAAGTCCGGACGCTCTACCTCGCCCCCGACCGGATCTTCGTTACCACCAACCGGCTATTCCTCGGAGAATCCCTGCCGGTAGACCTCAACAGTAATTGTGGCGTCACGTACGCCTGGAGCCCCGCCGGCGACCTGGACGATCCTACCATTCAGAACCCCACCATCACCCCGGCCACGGCCGGACGCAAATCTTACGAGGTACTCGTCACGGATATGGAGAGCAGCTGCATCGCCCGCGACAGCTTGATCGTGCAGGTAATCGATCCGTCTACACTGGACTGTAACCAGATATTTTTACCGAAAGCATTCACGCCCAACGGCATCGGTCCGGTGGCCAATGAAACCTTTGGCATCTCCAATCCCTTCGCCATTTCCGAGCTTTTGAGTTTTGAGATATATGATCGTTACGGTTCGCAGATGTTTCAGTCCACCAATGCTTTCGACCGGTGGGACGGTAGCTTCAAAGGCACGGCCGTACAGCCCGGCCCCATCGTCTGGCGGGTCGTTTACCGTTGCGAGGGGGCGGAGTTGGTGAGGAGTGGCAGTGCGATGGTCTTGCGGTAATTTTCGATGAGGTCGCATTATAACGGTCCGCTAGGATTTCAGCGGTATAACGCCAACAACCGCCACCCGGAGGCTTTGGGTTTTTAGTTCCACCTAAGGCTACTTTAGCTAGGAGGGAGTTTACCCTAAGGTATTTGCCCCCTGCTTGTAAATTCATTCGGCCCACTCTAGACGATAACGGATACAGCGAAGGCCTTACCCTTTAGTCGAACCGAAACAGCTGGTACCGGTCAATGGTCCGCAGCAGTAATTCGGCCAGATCGTCGGAACCGTTAAATTCCAGTTCTTCCAGGCCGGCGGCCCAACGACGGTAATCGGTCTCGCTGAACTGGTTCATGGGGGCGAAGCGGGCGGAGGTGACGAAGAGACTGTGATCGCGGAAACTCGTCCAGGCGTTTTCGTACGTACGGTAACAGCGGCCTTCGGAGCGGACGGTAAGGCCCGACCAGTCGGCGGTACATCCGAGGGCGAAGTAATTCTGGTGATCCTTGGCAACGTTGGCAACCCCGGCGTTGCTGAACAGCATGGCGCTGGCCAGGGTGATGCTGGCCGGGATGCCGAACTTTGCCTGCTCCGCCTGGGCGACGTTGCTGAAGCGACGGATAAAGGCCGCGGTAGTGCGCTCATCTTGACGGGTGAGAAGATCGTATGCATCGGGGGAATCACTGTCGCCGAAGAGGTTCAGACGATCAAAGAACCCGGCTTTCGATTTGGCGGCCAGAGGAGGGGAAGGCGCTTTGTCGGTCAGGACGGGAACCCGGGGGTCTGCGGTGGCGGCCGGAACGGTAGGTGGGTCGGCAGCCGGCCGGTGGGTTTCCCCCGGAGCGGGTGACCCGAGTCTGATGTTAAAATTCACCTGCTTATTCGACAGCAGAATGAGGGCACAGCCGGCAATGAGCAGGCGTAGCCAGTGACGCCCCGCGAAGGACATCAGACGAGAAAATACAGCAGTCATGTTTTTGCAACCTTTGGGGGAGCGCCAATACCGGCTCCCGAGTCAAACTAAATACTTCAGGAAAAACTGATTTGAGCATAAAGCAGAACCAGTACTGGATACCTACCGGCTCTTTACAAATGTAAGTTGCGGAACTTAAATAAACAAATTGTTTTAAATATAAAACATAAATGCTATTCCTGTTTTATTGTGTATGGGGAGTAAACGACCCGCCCGTTCTCGTCCAGGTGATAAAAGCCATCATTGCCGGTCAGAACCTTGCCCTTGACCTTTTTTTGCACCTGCGTCCGCGCCTCCTTCCACCCTACGCGCCACGTCCAACTTTCTTCGCCGGAGTTCCCCGTAAACCAGGGGGCATACCAGGCCGGATTTTCCGACGGGGGCAGAGCTATCCAGTTTTCGAAGCGCCCGAAATTGGTAAAAACGGCCAGCTTCCGGCTTTCCGCATAGTGCAGCAGCACCCTGGCCCGATCGACAAAAATGGCGGAGGGCTCGGATGACTGACCGATCTCGAGCCGAAGATCATTGCTGGCAAGCCGCTGCCGGCCAGCCGGATCGAACAGCTTCAGGCGATAATCCCAGGAATCAAAAACCCAGATACCGTTGTCGGATGCCCGGGCGACGGCGACGGGTTGCTCCAGCCCTTCGAGGCTGAAAAGATCGATCCGGCTCACCTCACTCAGGGTCCGGTTGAGCACGACGACCGTACCGAAATCGGCATAAAACAGCAGGATGGCAAAAGGATTACTGACGTCGACGACCTCCGGGTGCCCCAGGCTGCTGTCGTAGAATTCGAAGCTGTTTTGCCCCAGCGGATTGTCCGTAACCAGCCGATCATCCGCCAGCAAAAGATAGGATTTGCCTACGGGGTCCACGAAGAAATCTGTTACTTCGGCAGTCGGTTGCGTTCGTCCGGTAGCACAGCCGAACAGCAGCAGCAACAGCCAGGTGCCGACGATGGAGAGGGGCCATGTTGCGTTGATTTTGCGCGTCATACCTAAACGTAACGTCAAAAAGCTCACTTTTGCGTTACCCCGGAGGAAACATATTCCGGTGACCCCGAACAATCATCTTCCCATGGCGCTCCGCTTTATCGTACTATTATTGCTTTGCTCAGCCGGACTATCCGCGCAGATTACCGATTCCGTGGTCATCGTCGATCGTTTTCAGTTGGGCGTGGTCGCGGGGATGATGAACCACGAGGTCGACTTTACGCCGACGACCAACGTGCAGGAAGTACTGGGTACCAACTTTGGTGTAGCCCTCCGGTATTTCGACAACAAACTTGTCGGCTTTCAGGCGGAACTGACTTTCGCCAACGCCGGTTGGACGGAAGAGATCGACCCCGACTTTTCCACCCCCTACGAGCGCCGGACGCGGTACGCGGAGCTTTTAATCCTGACCCAGCTCAGCATCGGTCAGGGAGCCGTACAGCCCCTGCTTCAGGCCGGGCCCTATCTCTCCTTCCCCCTTGGCGATGAGGAAACCATCCCTGCCGAATATGTTGAACCCGACAGCCCCGCCCAGCGGGAGTACTACAATTACAAATTACCCTTCCGCGTGAATTATGGTGCCCAGGTCGGTGCCGGCTTGAACCTGGAACTGGGGCCGCTCACGATTCAGGCAGAGGGACGATTCCTGGTTGGCTTCAGTGACCTGATAAAAACGGGCACGACGGTAGCGGCCACCAGCCGCCGGGAGGGACTGGGAGGAAAAATCGGGTTGTTCTGGGCGTTGCGGCGATGATGGAACCTGATCAACGTTTCGTGTCTCCGATAGCGGTGATGTTGTACATTGGTGGGGCATAAGCTTCATTCCATGCCGTACCGCAATATTCTACCGTTCTTTTTCCTGCTGCAACTGTCAACGGCCGGTGCGCAACCCGTAGCCAACTTAGCGGACTCCATCCGTCTGGTCCTCGAAGAGGGCATTGAAGCCGAAGCCTTCCCCGGGGCGCAGGTGCTGGCCTGGCACAAAGGCGAGCCGCTGGTTCACGTAACTGCCGGTCACCATACCTACGCCGGTCTGCGGGAGGTTCGGCGCGATGATGTGTACGATCTGGCCTCCATCACCAAGACCAGTTCCGGATTGCTTTACCTGATGCAACTTTACGAAAGGGGGGAGCTTGACCTGGACCGCCCCATCGGTGATCTTTTCCCCGCCTTTCGGGGCACCGACAAAGCGGGACGAACCCTCGCATCCGCCCTCAGCCACCGCGCGGGTCTCCTGGCCTGGGTGCCGTATTGGCAGGGTACGCTGCGGGGGAACGCCCGCTACCCCTGGCGTAAGGGTTGGGAAACGAGCCGCACGAACGACTACCGGTTCCGGCCACGAACCCTCCGCCGGGACAGTTCACGCAACTTTTATATTCGTCTGACGGACGACTTGTGGCTGCACCGGAAATTCAGGCAGCAGCGCATTTACCGTTCTATCCGTAAGTCTCCGGTCGGGCGCGAGGGGACGTACAAATATTCCGGGCTGCTGTTCTACCTGTTGCCGGAGTTTACGGAGCGTTCCACCGGCGAGGGTTACCGAGCGTACCTGCGCCGAAACTTTTACGATCCCCTCGGAGCCACCACCCTCGGTTACCGGCCCCTCGACCGGGGTATTCCGCTGGACCGCGTCGTTCCGACGGAGATCGACACCTTTTTTCGCATGGCCACCCTCCATGGCGTTGTACATGACGAAGGTGCCGCTCTGATGAACGGCGTGAGCGGCAACGCGGGTCTCTTTTCCACCGCCGCGGACCTCGCCAAACTGTACCAGATGTTGCTCAACGGCGGGGAATTCTCCGGTCGCCGTTACTTTCTCCCCGAAACCGTTGCCGAGTTCACCCGCCGTCACTATGCCGGCGAGGGAAACCGTCGGGGCCTCGGTTTCGACAAACCGCTGATCGAGTACGACGCCGACGCCAGCTCCGTCGCCAGGGCCGCTTCCGACGCCAGTTTCGGCCACAGCGGTTACACCGGCACGATGGTCTGGGCCGATCCCGAACACGATCTGCTTTTCGTTTTCCTCAGCAATCGCGTTCACCCGAGTCGCAACCGGCGGGCAATCTATACACTGGGCATCCGGCCCCGGATTCAGGAAATGCTTTACCGGGCACTGGAAGAATAATGGGCCTGATTTTTTAAATTTTGTTTGGGGCAATTGCAATAACAGCTACTGGGGTACGAAAACAGCGGGCATCATGAACCGTGATTTAGTTCCGGAGCGCCCGAAAAAGTTCAGGCCGGCGGCCCGATGTACTCCCCTGCCTTGCTAAAAGGCGAATTTTCGCTATTTTGCCGGCCATGACCGCCAAATCAGCAAACGAAAAGATCATCTTCGGCCTTAAGGTAAAGCAACTCCGTCAGGAGCAGAAACTATCTTTTTCCGATCTCTCCAAGGCTTCGGGCATGTCGTTGTCTTACCTCAACGAGATCGAGAAGGGTAAAAAATTTCCCAAGCAGGACAAGGTTGAAAACCTGGCGAAAGCGCTGGGTACCACGCCTGGCGAGCTAACCAACGGCGAGCTCGGCCGTCACCTGGCACCGGTTACGCAGTTGCTCCAATCCAATTTTCTGAATGAACTTCCGCTGGAGCTTTTTGGCATTGAACTGAGCAAGGTGGCAGAAATGGTGGCCCAGGCCCCGACGCGGGTGGGGGCCTTCATCAGTACGCTGCTCGAACTCTCCCGCTCGTACGCATTGCGGGAAGAGAATTTTTACTTTGCCGCTCTGCGCTCCTACCTGGAACTGCACGACAACTATTTCCCCGACCTGGAAGCGTCGGTTGAGGAGTTCATCACCCGCCACGCCCTACCCGGTTACCGGCCGCTGGCTCCGCGTACCCTGGCTTCTCTACTAAATGCCAGCTACGGATACACCATCGTGCCCAACGGGCTGGAAGAATATCCGGACCTGCGCATGCTGCGGGCCGTTTATCAGCCGGAAAATAAACGCTTGCTGCTGAACGGGAAGCTGACGCCCGTGCAGCGGGGCTTCCAGTTCGGCAAGGAACTGGCCTTCAATCACCTGCGGCTGACCGAGCGGGCGAATACCAGCAGCTTACTGCGCAGCCGGGTATTCGAGGAGGTGCTCAACCACAGCAAGGCGACTTACTTCAGCGTAGCCCTCCACATTCCCCTGAAACCATTCATCGAGAGCGTAAAAGAATTTTTTGCCCTGCCGAATTGGAGCGACCAGGCGTTCCTGGGCCTCATGCAGCAGTACAACGCTACGCCGGAGATGTTTTACCACCGGCTTACCAACGTACTCCCGACCTTCTTCGGTCTGCGCGAAATGTTCTTCCTGCGCTTCCTGCACGATCCGCAACGGGATGACTTTTCCATCGATAAGGAACTCCACCTCAGCCGCCGCCACCATCCGCACGAAAACGGGCTGTTCGAGCATTACTGCCGGCGGTGGGTCAGCGTTAGTTTGTTGCGGGATATTTCAACCGACAACGCCGTTGAGATTGACGTTCAACGGAGCCGCTACTACGGTACGGAAGACGAATACCTTTGCGTCACCCTGGCCCGTAAAAACTACCCGGTAGCCGGACGCAACGTAAGCGTAACGCTCGGTTTCCTGATCAACAAAAAACTGCGGGACACCATCACCTGGCACGCCGACCCCGCCATCAACAGCCGGGAGGTGAATACTACCTGCGAACGCTGCCCCATCGAGGACTGCACCGAGCGCGCCGCGGAACCCGTCATTGTCAGAAGCCGCGAGCAGTATCAGCGCATCAAGTCGGCCCTGAGGGAGCTTTAGCAGGACAGCGGAAAAAGGTCAGCTACTCAGGATCGCTTCCTTTACTTCCTCCACCAGAATCTGGTGTTCGCGGCTGAAGTGATCCGACCAGGCCAGGCCAAGACTTTTCAGATCGAAGTGCTTCACGATGGTGCCGACCGGATGTAGACTTCCGTCGTCCAGGGTCGGGTACCCGATCACGTATAGGGAATCGGCCAGTTCCACGGCCAGTTCTATATCGTGCGTGCAGAAAATGATGGTAGCCAACTCGTGACTGGCGTTGATCAGCTTGAAGGCGTTGATCACGTTTTGAATATTCCCCACGTCGAGCCCCGAGAAGGGTTCGTCCAGGATGATGTAATTGGTGGAACTGAGCACTTGTTCCAGGATCGCCGTACGCTGGCGCTGCCCTCCGGACAGTTCGTTGGGGTACTGATCCCGTACTGCGTACAAGCCCCAGTCCTTGAGGTTACGATCAATAAGCTTTTGTTTTTCCGCCTTAGGTTTATCTTGCTTTCGCATGGCGAAAAACATCGCCTGTTCGATCGTTTTGTGCCGAAAGAGTACGTAGTTCTGACTCACGAATCCTACGTCCCCCTCGGCGACCTCCCGCAGTGGTGGGTGGGCGTCGCCTTCCCGGGCGCGAAGGTCTGAGATGAGAATATTGCCCGAAGTTGGTTTTTCCAGGCCCGCCAGCGACCGGAACAAAGTGGATTTCCCCCGGCCCGAACGGCCGACAAAAGCAATGGTCTGCCCCTGCACCGTCCCCGGCCGCAGCACGTCGAGTTCCCGGAGGTTGACGTGCTGAATAATTTGCTTGTCATCGTACGCAACGCCGACGTTCTCGACGTTGAGGATGACTTCCGCGTGATCGTATTGATTCATGAGCAGGCTTAAATTTTCGAGTAGCGAAAGAGAAGGCGCCGCAGAAAGTTGAGAAAAAGATCAATCCCCAGGCCCACCAATAAAATAACGATCTGAAGGGCCACGATCCGACCGTGGTTCATAAACTTATCGCTGTTCTTGATCAGTACCCCGAGGCCCCCGGCGGCCACGAGGATGGACTCAACGGTAACGAGCATCATCCAGGTGATCGCCAGGTTTTGCCGCAGCACCTCGATCACGTAATCCAATCGGCCCTTGATGACCACTTCCCAGAGTACTTCCCAGCGACTGCATTCCAGGGAACGGGCGTGATCGAGTTCTTCCTGCGGAATGTTGCGAATCACGCTCAGTAAAGAGGTGATGAAGTACAAACTCATGAATACCACGAGCACCAGTACCTGCATATTCCGCGCGTCGTTAACCACCATCGCCAGGTAAAAGGTGATGCCCGTGAGCGGCAGGTAGCGTAACCGCGAGAGCATGTTTACCAGCGGCGTGAAGGCCGGTATGGGTGACAGGTAAGCGAAGAGAAGGGAGAGGATGATCGAGATGACCGTTGCCTGAAAACACAGCCAGAGACTGGAGGCAACGTGCCGTACCAGCCCCTCGTTGAACAGGTCCACAAACCCTTCCCAGGCCAGGGACGGCGGCGGAAATAATTTGGTAGCTCCGGAGGTGCCCACGAACCATAACGTCAGCACCAGTACCACCCAAACGGCGGAAATAAGCGCGGAATGCTTACGGGGAATTTTCTCAAAAGGTTTAAACCAGGAGACGAGTTTCATGACGGGTAAAGGTGAGTTGAAGGGGCGGGAACGCCGGTGCAAAAATGGGTAGAAGGCAAACCGTTTTGTTCACCCGACCGTAGCGGGCAATGCTAGTATTCCGTAGCTCGGGAGATCCATGGTGCTATGGAAACCGTAACGGGTGCTTGTCCGGAAATAAATATAAAAGATTACCGGCGGAGAAGGTAACTCCACCGGTAATCAGACCAACTTAGTTCAGCAGCGTGACCACCACCCGGCGGTTCTGCGCCCGGCCGGTAGCGGTGGCGTTATCGGCAACGGGCACCGTGGAGCCTTTGCCCTCCACTTTCTGGAAGCGGCTGATCGGGATGCCCCGCTCGATCATGTAGGTCTTCACCGCTTCGGCGCGCGACTGCGACAGGATGAAGTTGTTGTCGGCATTGCCCTGGGCATCGGTGTGGCCGATCATCTCCAGTTTGGCGTCTTCTGCCTGGATAAGCAGGTTAAAGATCTGGTCGAGTACGTCCTTCGCTCCGGGGGCCAGGGTTGCCCGTCCACTGGCGAAGTTGATCTTCCACTCACCGGAGGCGAGGACGGAGCGAGCTTTTTTGGTATAGTCCGTCGTGTAAGCGGCACCGGCGTCGATGTCCTTCACCGCCGAGACGTAGCTGAGGTTTACGGCTTCAGCGTATGGGATGATCCGTTTCACGTTTTGGTTGAAGCCGGCGGGGTTGAGCTCGGCCAGGTAGTAAGACACCTGATCGTACACCGCTTTGTAGCGATTCACACCGTCCTTCATGCCGTAATACTGCTGGGCATCGGAGAGGTTGAAGACGCGGGAGCCGCCCATATTGTAGGAGATTCCGCCTTTCTCGCCCTTCTGACCCCGGAACATGGCGTACCAGTAGTCGGCATCCTCCATCTCGTAGGTCTTGGTTACCGCTTCGGCGGCCCGCTTCCGCCAGCTATCGTACTGCTTCATTTGGTTGGAAGCCGTGTAAGAAGCTTTCAGGATGTTGCTGACCGTCTCGGGGTTCTTTTCGCACCATTCCTTTACCGCGATAACCGTGGTCGCCATCTGGTTATTGAACTCCTTGGTGGAAACGATGTCGGTGTACCCGTTGATGGCGTCAAAGACCATCTTGTCACCGGGAGTCCAGGTTGCGCAACCGTCGATCTTCTTGTCGATGGTATTACCCGTGAGCTTACCGTCCTTGATCTCCTTGAGCGGGATCGTCCAGCCCTCTTTTTGTGACTTGATCAGTTCCTTGGCGGACTCGACGTAGTCATCGTTGGCGGAGGGATAGAAATTGACCGCCTCGGCGTCGTAGGTTGAGGGATCGGGGTTAACGGGGATACCGTTGGCGAAAGCGTAGTTGACCGAGGTTACCCAGTCGCCGTCACCGATCACGGTCGAGATCAAGGCACCCTTCATGCTCTGGGGGTCGAGTTTCCACTTCGGAGGGCCGATCAGTTTGTCTTCTCCGTAGCTGAGCCCGACCGAGCCGACTACCTGAACGTGGTACTTATCGGGGCCGTACTTATCGTTAAGGGACTGCTGCACCGAGCTGATATAGTACGGCGCACCGTCGCCCATCATCATGATGGCAAATACTCCCTGGTCGGGGTTGGCCTTACCGGCGTCGAACTCCTGGACGAACTTCATCTGCAGGTTGCGCAGTTCCGAGAGCCAGTCTTGCCGGATGATCTCCAGGTTGACGCCGTTGGCCTCCATCATGGAGCCCTCGGTGGTGAAGGGGCCACCGTTGGCAACGATGATGCCCGACTGGGCGTTCCATGCGTAAGCGGCGATCCGGGTCAGGGGTTTGTCCTTCACTTTATCGGAACGGTCGTCGGACGGTAAGTCCAGTTGGGAAGCATCGGTGACGTTGTTAACGTCGCTATCCGTCACGTCAATACTGGTCAGTTGGCGGGATTCCTCCACCTTTACGTCGGGTGAAAAGTAAAAAATGGCACCGCCCACCAGGCCGATAATGAGAAATGTAATAAGTAGTTTTGATAGGGTTGTAAGTCTCATAATAAGGTTGTTTATCAATTTAGTCACCGCATCAATTGCCGGTAATCTCTTTGTTTATGCTACCAAGTTATGTGAAATTTTAACACCAGGCCAGTTAGCCCCGTTTAAACACGACGAAACCAGCAGAAGTCCGATGAACCAAAGCAAAAACACGACGAATGTTTATTTACCAAGTTAAGTATTCGGTCAGGCTAAGTTTCGAATTTAAACTTACGCTCCGGGTCAGACATATGTTACCGAACAGGTCCTTGTACCACGAACCTTTTTTGCACCTGCGTCCGCGCCTATTTATATTTAACGGAGAATGCATTTCATATTTTCGAAGCCGTCCTCTTCCAACGAAATTTGCGACCGTAACCGCTCTCACTGACTTCGTTGGCCATATCGATCAGGGGCAAGCGGTGGGTATCAGCGGTGTATTTGTTTCAACACTAAAAGAGCCACACATCAGCTAGACCTCAAAAAATTTATTTCCATCTCAATTCCGCTCTTACTTACCGGTTAATTCGTCTTTTAAAAACCTTCCGGTATGGCTCTCCTCCACCCCGGCGATCCTCTCCGGCGTCCCCTTGGCCACCAGCATTCCCCCGCCCCGGCCACCTTCGGGCCCCATGTCGATGACGTAATCGGCTACTTTGATGACGTCCATCGTATGCTCGATCACGATCACGGTGTTGCCTTTCTCCACCAGACCCTGGAGCACCCGCAGCAGGTACTTGATGTCTTCAAAATGCAGGCCCGTAGTCGGCTCGTCCAGGATATAAACCGTTTTTCCCGTCGCCCGCTTGCTCAGTTCTTCGGCCAGTTTTACCCGTTGCGCCTCCCCGCCCGAGAGCGTGGTTGCCCGCTGCCCGAGCGTGATGTAGCCCAGCCCCACGTCGTTGAGCGTGGTCATCCGGCGGCTGATCTTAGGAATGGCCTCGAAGAAAACCCTGGCCTCGGCCACCGACATATTGAGCACATCGTTGATCGATTTGCCTTTATACAGGATCTCCAACGTCTCCCGGTTGAAACGCTTTCCGAGGCAGGTTTCGCACTCCACGCTGACGTCGGGCAGGAAATTCATCTCGATGGTGCGGCTGCCGCTGCCTTTACACACCTCGCAGCGCCCGCCCTTCACGTTGAAGCTGAACCGCCCGGGTTTGTAGCCCCGAATGCGCGACTCCGGTAGCTTCGTAAACAGGGCGCGGATGTCGGTGAACACCCCCGTGTAGGTCGCCGGATTGGAGCGCGGCGTTCGTCCGATCGGGCTCTGATCGATGTCGATCACCTTGTCGACGTGCTCCAGCCCCTTAACGGATTTGTAGGCCAGCGGCCGCTTCACCGAGTTGTAAAAATGCTGGCGCAGGATCGGGTACAGCGTCTCGTTGATCAGGGTCGATTTACCCGAGCCACTCACCCCGGTTACGCAGGTGAAGGTTCCGAGCGGAATCTTGATGCTTACGTTCTTCAGGTTGTTACCGGAGGCTCCCTTCAGTTCCAGAAAATTCTTGTTGCCCCTCCGGCGTTTTGCGGGTAAGGCAATTTCCTTGCGGCCAGCCAGGTAATCGGAGGTGATGCTCCCCGCATTTTTCTTGAGCAGAAACTCCTTCGGCTTGCCGGCCGTGACGACCGCTCCGCCCTGCACGCCGGCCCCGGGGCCGAGGTCGAGCAGGTAGTCGCTGGCCATCATGATGTCTTTATCGTGCTCCACTACGATGACGGAGTTGCCGATGTCGACCAGGTCGCGCAGGGCGCGGATCAACCGCATGTTATCCCGTTGGTGCAACCCAATGCTCGGCTCGTCGAGGATGTAGGTGATGCCCGTCAGCTGGCTGCCGATCTGGGTGGCCAGGCGGATGCGCTGGGCTTCGCCGCCGGAGAGGGAGCGGCCGGGCCGGTCGAGGCTCAGATACCCCAGGCCGACGTGCAGAAGAAAACGGAGGCGAAAACGAATCTCCTTGAGGATGTCGGTGGCGATCAGTTTGGTTCGCTTATCCATGCCTTCTTCGGCGGTTTCCATCCAGTCGCCGAGTTCGCCGAGGTCCATTCGTGCAAGTTCACTGATCGTCAGTTCCTTGATCTTGTAGTGCCGGGCTTCGCGGCTCAAGCGGGCGCCTTTGCACTCCGGACATTCGCTGATGGTCATGAAGTCTTCGGCCCAGGTGCGGATGCGTTCGCTGCTGGTTTCCTCGTACCAGCGCAGGATCATGTTTACCAATCCATGCTTGCGTACGTCCCACACTTTATCGTGGGCCATCCGGTCGTACTTACTTTTTTTCTGGCGGCCGGGTTTCTTTTTTTCGCCGTAGAGCAACACGTTGAGAGCTTCCGGCTTCAGCTTACTGATCGGTTCGGTAAGTTTGAATTTGTAGGCCCTGGCGATCTCTTTTACCTGTTTAAAGGTGGTGTTATCCCGGTCTTCTCCCATGGGAACGAGTCCGCCTTTATTAATGCTCAGACTGCGGTCGGGGATGATCTTGTCGATGTCGGGACTGTTCACCTGGCCCAGCCCCTTACAGGTTTTGCAGTAGCCGTAGGGCGAGTTGAAACTGAAGGTATTCGGGCTCGGCTCTTCGTAGGAGAGGCCATTTTCGGCGTCCATCAGGTTCTTGGAGTATGGATTCGTCTCCCCGGTTTCGACTTCCTGCACGAAAACGAGCCCGTCGCCCATCTTCAGGGCGGTTTGCAGGCTTTGGCTCAGGCGGTCGGCGCGGTCGGGCTGCATTTTCAGGCGGTCGATCACGAGTTCGATGTCGTGTACTTTGTACCGGCTCACCTGCATCCCTTCCACCAGATCCTGAATTTCACCGTCGACGCGCACCTTGGTGTAGCCCTGCTTGCGGACCTGCTCGAAGAGCTCGCGGTAATGCCCTTTACGGCCCCGGATGAGCGGTGCCAGCACGATTATCTTCTGATCGGCGTAGCGTTGGGCGATCTGTTCCTTCATCTGCTCCTCAGTGTAGCGGAGCATCGGTTCGCCACTCAGATAGCTGTAAGCGGTGCCGGCGCGGGCGTAGAGTAGGCGCAGAAAATCGTAGATCTCGGTGACCGTGCCCACCGTGGAGCGGGGGCTACGGTTGGTGGTTTTCTGCTCGATGGAGATCACGGGGCTCAGGCCGGTGATCTGCTCCACTTCGGGCCGCTCCATCGTGCCCATGAACTGCCGGGCGTAGCTGCTGAAGGTTTCCATGTAGCGGCGTTGCCCTTCGGCGTAGATGGTATCGAAGGCGAGACTCGATTTACCGCTTCCGCTCAGGCCGGTGATCACGACGAGCTCGTTGCGGGGCAGTTCCACGCTGATGTCCTTCAGGTTGTTCTCCCGGGCGCCGATCACGCTGAGAAAACGTTCGGAATGCGGCAATTCCGTCTTTTTAGTCTTACGCTTCTTGGGCGCTGACGCAGGTGCGGTGGAAGTTGAAGGAGCAGAGGCTTTAGCGCGGGGCATAATCTTGATTTACCAACCGGGTGGATCTTCCTCCCGGGCTTGTTTTTGCAACGGAGCCAAAGGTAAGAAGGTTGATTCACTATTTGTGTCGAATAAAAACAATTACTGGTGATTTGTTTGCACACCTGGTGATCTCAATCCGCCGTTATTTGCCGCCGGAGAGTTTCAAACCCAGTTAGTGCGGACAGTTTCAGTTTCAGCAAAACGTTTGAATATGCGCCAATCGGTCAAAATATTCAATTTACCGTATACTTTCAGAGGGCGTCGGCTGGTTACCGCACGTTGCGTACGCGTCGATTATGGTAAAAGATCTTCGTCCCCGCTAGCGGGATACCCATTGATTCTCGTTACCGAAGTCGGAATGATCGGAATAGCTGGCAGCCTCAAGCCAGTCCCACTTTCCTCACCTCGTCAGCATAATACCCCTGCCGCCCTTTCCGCAAACGAAAATTCACCACGTCTCCCTTACGCAACCCGGTAGCCATCACATTTTTCTCCCGAAAGTGAAACTCTTCCCGCGTATCCAGCAGACGCAGGTAACCGTAGCCTTTCTCCGGCAGATAGAATAGAATGATGCCAGTGTGCATGAGCGGAAGATTAGCTAATTTTCCTGAAACGAATTGTCCGGCGTCCTTCTCACCCCGGCGGGCTTGCTCAGTCCGCAGCAAAAAAGCCGCTCCCTCCCGAGCGGGAGAGAGCGGCTTTTATAAAGCGTAACAAGATTCCGTTCTAGTTCAGATCCTTGGAGCGCTTACCGGCGGAGTAGTTGATCTTCAACTGATTGCTCTTACGGAGTTTGGTTTTTACGTCCTGCACGATGCCCATCGTGACCTCACCGTCGACCCGGAGGGAAGAGGTGATCCGGCCACGCTTGGCTTCGGGGAGTTTTACTTTGTGCTGTTCGAGGAACAGGGGAATATCATCTACGGTAGAGATCTTGTCGCCCAACTGAATGCGCGGAGACGTTCCGTAAACGTTTTGGTACTGGGGCGTGGGACGGCCGATGTAGATGTAGTTTACGAGCGACTTCTCGTCGAGCTTCGTCAGTTCCGTGGCGTCCGGAGTATTGACCTTCAGCTTCAGGTCGGAATCCCGTAATACCGTTACCATCATGAAGAAGAAAAGCAACATAAAGATGATGTCGGGGAGAGAGGCGGTAGAAACCACCGGACTTGCCTTACCGCGTTTTTTGGTGAACTTAGCCATAGTTTAGCTGCTTGAATTAGGGTGAACGACTTATTTGGTCGTAAGATGCCGCGCGCTTTGCGACTGGTGGTTGGGGAAGAAAATAAATCCGGGCCGATCTCGCCGGAGCGGGGTCGGCCCGGGATATCATTTAATTCTCGTCACCGAAGTTGGTTGGCTCAGCCTCGGAAAGTACCATGGGTATCTCCGTTTTGATGGCTTTGCGTTCCGCGAAGGGCATTTCTTCCGAAAAAGGCTTTCCGTAGCGTCTTTGAGACAGATCGTCCCAAAGTTCTTCGTAGGCACCTTTCAGTTCGTTGTAGACGGCGAGGTACGTTTCGTAATTGGTACCGCGGTCATTCTTCAACGAGATGATGGCCTTGTTGGGTGCTTCCGACATATCCGGACGCTTGCGTGGGTTGGAGATGAACTCCTTCGTGTTTTCACGAAGCTGCGCGAGGCGCATGGGTTCATCCCGTACCAGCAACTGGTTGTTGGCGTTCACAAGCACGGAGTATACGTTGCGCTCATTCAGCTTGGTGATGTCAGGTTCTTCGTCGGACCAGGGCGGCAACTTCACGAGGATACCCTTGTCTTCGGCGATCGTAGTAGTGACCAGGAAGAAGATCAGCAGCAGGAAGGCGATGTCCGCCATCGAGCCCGCGTTGATCTCGTTATTCATCCGGTCTCTGGTCTTGGTCTTAGCCATGGTCAGTTTGGATTTAATGGATTACTTGAAGATGCTGCGGATACCGAAAACGATCAGGGTAAGAATGGAGATTCCGATGAGCACCAGGGAAGCGATGATCGAGCCACTGACGAGTTTCAGCGTACCGCCGTCAAAGTCAGCCCCCTGATCAGTATTAAACTTCTCAACAGCCCGCTGGATTTCAGCGGACTCTTGACCAAGGTCGTTGTTCGCTACCGAATAGCTGACGAAACAGATCACCAGCAGTACCGCCAGACCGATGAGGCCTTTGATCGATCCCTTGGGGTCCGACGCCAACTGGCCGATGCCAAAAACAACGGCGATGATGAAGGCGATAACGGTCAGGATGACCGACCCGTAGAGGCCAAAGTCAAAAGCCGAGGTTTCGTACTTTTCAACTCCGGCGTTCTCGTCGAGAAGCATCGTCATCTGCTCCTCGGGCATGGAGAAAATACTGCCGAGGAAGATCAAGGTTACCAGCACTCCAATCCCGAAAGCCAGGGCCTGTCCGTACTTGTTCAAAAATGCGTACATGTAGGTTTGGATTTAGTAGTGAAGGAGCTGGTTAAGCCCGGAAGCTGTTGTTAGTGGCCATGATGTCGACCAGGGCGATGGAAGCATCTTCCATGCGATTGACGATGCCGTCGATCTTGTTGACGATGTAGTTGTACAGGATCTGCAGGATAATGGCTACGACGAGACCGAATACCGTGGTAAGGAGGGCTACCTTAATACCACCGGCAACAACTGCGGGGGAAAGATCACCTACCGTTTCGATCTTGTTAAAGGCCTGAATCATACCGATTACCGTACCCATGAACCCGAGCATGGGTGCAATGGCGATGAAAAGTGAGATCCAGACAAGGCCACGCTCCAGCAGGCCCATCTGAACGGAACCGTAAGAAACAATGGCTTTTTCAACCGCGTCGGCTCCTTCGCCGCTGTGGCGAAGTCCTTCGTAAAGTACGCTTGCGGTGGGGCCGGGAGTGGCTTTGGCTACCTCGCGGGCACCCATCATGTCGCCTTCTTCAAGGCGCTCACCGATGCGGGAGAGGAGTTTGTCCGTGTTGGTGGAAGCAAGATTGAGCGTAATGATGCGCTCGATACAAAAGGCCAACCCAAGAATGAGACAGACCAAAACGATGGCCATGAATCGCCAGTCACCGTCGATGAAGTACTTCTTGAGAATTTGGTAACCACCAGCGGATTCCTGCGCGGCAAGATCAGCGGTTGAAATTGCTACGAGCGAAAGTGCTGCCAGCGTCTTGAATAGATGTCGCATATCCAAATTTAGGTTTAACGAATAGTTTGTGCGTGAAAGAATATAGCCAGTGAAGCCTGCCGGCACGCTGGGGGTTGTCATGTGTACTAACCGCCGTTGCGGTCAGATGTGCGAAATATAACACTTTTATGCGGAGAGAGAGGGATGACTCCTGCGTCGTGATCGCTGCGCTCTGAGTTCAAACAATGCGGTACAACGAAGAAAAAATCTCCTTTCAATTCATATTTAAGGCGGAGAGAGAGGGATTCGAACCCTCGGTACAGTTACCCGCACACACGCTTTCCAAGCGTGCTCCTTAAGCCACTCGGACACCTCTCCTTTTTAAAAACTATACTACCCGGCGGCATTGTATTCGTTAATAGCTACTTCCGGAATAGACGCAAAAATTGCAAAAACGATCAACAAAACAAAATTTATATTGGTAATCGTCCACAATATGCGTCACTTTATTACTGTTCCGGTGCCCGCCCAGGGGTATTCGGGCTTTACAAAACGGTCAAGTTCAAAGAGTTGCCACGTATTTCGGTTTGTTTGTCGCCCGACTTCTTCGGGAGAAGTTTCCCAGAGATTCGCGACCTTTTCGGCCACGAACGGCAAAAAAGCGGTCTCATTGCGTTTACCCCGCTTCGGAACCGGAGCCAGATAAGGGGCGTCGGTTTCGAGCAAAATACGATCGCGGGGCATCTGCCGCAGCACGGGTTCGAGGCCTCCGTTCTTGAAAGTGACCACTCCGCCGATACCGAGGTAGAAGCCCCGGTCGATGGCGCGGCGTGCCTGCTCCGGGTTACCGGTGAAGCAATGAAAAACACCCCGCAACTTTGGATCATCGATTTCGTTGATCAGTTCCAGCAGTTCGTCAATCGCTTCGCGGGCGTGGATGCAGATGGGCAAATCCCGGGCAATGGCCCACGCGCACTGCCGCAGAAAAGCCGTTTCCTGCTGGGCGCGGAAGGTCTTATCCCAGTAAAGGTCCATCCCGATCTCCCCGATGGCTACCCAGGGCCGTTGCTCCAGGTATTTTTCCACGGCGGCGAGTTCTTCCTCAAAGTTCTCACCAACGCTGCAGGGGTGCAAACCGATCATGGCCAGGGTGCGGTCCGGATAATCCGTTTCCAGTTGCAACATCGCCTCGTGGCTTTTCAGGTCAACCGCCGGCAGGATGGATAGCGCCACGCCGGCGGCGGGGATGCGGTCCATCATTTCCGCGCGGTCGGCGTTGAACTTGCCGCTGTAAAGATGGGTGTGCGTATCGATGTACATTAAGGGTATGGTTGAGATGCGAGAGGGAGATGCTTTGGTGGGCGAAGGTAATTACTTAGGTTAATAAGGCGCGGCCGCGGGTGCAGAGAAAGGACGAAGGAGCAAAGCCGGATTCCCCGCAAGCCGTTACCTTCGCCCCATGGCTAAGAAACCGAAATTTTACGTCGTCTGGCTCGGCCACGAACCCGGCGTGTACACCGACTGGGGCAAGGCAAAGTCTCAGATCGACGGGTACAAAGGCGCCAGGTACAAATCTTTTCCCTCCCGCGCCCAGGCCGAAGCGGCTTACGCCAGCAGTTTCCACAACTACCTCAAAGCCGCCAGCGCCAGTGTTTCGAAGCGACCCACCCTGAACCAGCGGCCGCGCCCAAAAAGTTCCCGCCGGGGAAATGCGCCCTCCACCCCCACCATCCTGAGTAAAAGCATCAGCGTCGATGCCGCCTGCTCCGGCAACCCCGGCAGGATGGAATACCAGGGTGTCACAACCGCAGGTAAAAAACAGTTGTTCCACCGCGCCTTCCCACTGGGCACCAACAACATCGGCGAGTTTCTGGCCCTCGTGCACGCCCTCGCTTTTCTCTCCGGGCAAGACATGCCCGCGCTGCCCATCTACAGCGACTCTCAGATCGCCATCGGCTGGGTGAAGAAAAAAAAATGCAAAACCACCCTGAAACGCGGTCCCAAAACCGAAAACCTTTTTGAATACATCGATCGCGCCGAAGCCTGGCTGAAAACCAATAAGATCACCAATCCCATCTATAAATGGGACACGAAGGGTTGGGGGGAAATCCCCGCGGACTTCGGACGGAAGTGAGAGCAGAGGTCAGCGTTCAGACCTCCTGCTTCCACACTCTGAAACCTGATATCTGACGTCTGATATTTTAAGTCTGTACGCTGACACCGGAGGTCCGTACCCTAACAGCTAAATTTTCCCCTTCCCCCGCAACTTATCCTCCCGGCCATGCCATTACCCTCCCGTCCACAAAAAAGGACGCGTAAATAATTCCACCATGCAAATACAATTGCGACAGCGGCAGATCGACTTCGGGACTATTCTCCGTCTTGCCCTACCAGCCGACCTTCTACAATAAGGCATCCCCTCAACGGACGGGCGCCCGTGGAATGGCCCCGTTTCTAAGCTCTTATATTTTTTAGCGCATTGGCAGCACGACGGTACATCCATCGTCTTTTCGCTCTTGCCCTACCCTGCCACTTCGTTCAATCGGAAGGACACCGGATTACGAATCCGGAGATTGAGGTTCGATCCCTGAAGTGGCGACTCTTTTGGCCAGGCAGATTAAAGTTGAATAATCAAACGGTTCTTCACCACCTGCCCGACTGCTAGACCAATAAGACTACCAGAACTTTTTCCATCCACCCCGGTAGCCCAACGGCAGAGGCGTCCGGCTCAGATCCGGTACAGTAAAGGTTCGAATCCTTTCCGGGGTACCGCGGGCGCAACCCATCGGGGAGCCCCGGACGGGACCTGCGAAGACGTTGGTTCCAGTCCACCTACATACGTTTTCCTGGTCTTCGGTCAGTTGGTCGGTAGTGCTACAACAGCGTACCGGGCAGCTTTACCGAAGACCAGTACCCTGCCCGGTGGTATAACGGTTATTACCCCTGATTTTGGTTCAGGTGATGAGGGTTCGATTCCTTCCCGGGCTACAAACCGTTTAAAAAATTCTGTTATGACCGAAGACCTCATTCTCCACTGAGGGCGGTCTTTCCACGCTGTTTCGCGGATGGGGAGACGTTGACCTCCGGCACGCCGTTTCATCGGCTCCGCCGCCGCCTTCATTTCTCATCATCCCTTAAAATAAGTAAGCCCGGCACCGTTTTGGATGGTGCCGGGCTAATTTTTTTTACGACCGCGTACGCTAGACCCTGAGCTTACCGTCTACGCTGTCGTCCATTGTCTTACCGGTCAGCACAGACGTCACCATTTTGGCCATGGCGATCATTTTACCGTGCTTAGTGTCCCAATAGTATCCTTCGTCGGGGGTGAATTTGATGAGGCTCAGATTGGGATCATCCTTGCCACCCTGAAACCAGGTTTTTACGAACGGGCTCCAAAGTTCGTCGATTTTAGCACGGTTCCGAGATATTTCACTACGCCCGTAAAGGCTGAGATAGTCGCTTTCACCGGCGTTGGCCAGTAGTACTTGGCTGGCCGGATCCTTTAGGATATCAGCGTTATGATCACTGTCTTTACCGCTAAAGAACCAAATAGCACCGGCCTCGTCGACCTGCTGCACCGTCATGGGGCAGGCACCGAAAGGTCTGTTGCCCAAATCGGTACACAGCATTACAAAATCACCTTCCGCCAGTTTGCGGATTTTCTTTACGGCTTCCTGCTGTTTGAGGTCTAATTTATCGGGCATAACTGATATTTTTATTTATGTCCTCAGAACCGGATCACCTGCGGGAGTTGTTCGTTTCCGTCGGCCCACGCATAGAAAAGCCCGGGCTGAATCGATTCAACCCGGGCTTCAAGCACGGCAACGGACCGGAAAGTCCGTCCGCTATATCACCAGCATGCAGTCTCCGTAAGCAAAGAAACGGTATTTCTCCTTTTGGGCTACGGCGTAGGCTTCGAGGATCTGCTCGATGCCCCCGAAGGCACAGGTGGTGATGAACAGGCTGCTTTTGGGCAGGTGGAAGTTCGTCAGTAAGTGATCCGGAATGTGGAACTCATAGGGGGGGAAGATGAATTTGTTCGTCCAGCCTTCGTTCGGAGCCAGGAGGCGCTCGGCGCTCACGCTGTTTTCACAGGCCCGGATGGAGGTGGTCCCGACGGCAAGAACCGTACCACCGTCGATCTTGGTGGCGTTGACTTTATCGCAGGCGTCCTGACGTACCTGGAAGTACTCGGCGTCCATCTTATGCTTGGAAAGATCTTCGACTTCAATGTCACGGAAAGTGCCGAGACCGAGGTGGAGGGTAATGTCCGCCTTCTTGATCCCCTTCAGCTCCATGCGCATCAGGGTTTCACGACTGAAGTGAAGGCCGGCCGTAGGGGCAGCCACGGCACCGACCTCCTTGGCGAATACCGTCTGGTAGCGTTCGGCGTCGCGGCTGTCGGCTTCCCGCTCCAGCAGTTTTGGCAGGGGCGTATTGCCCAGGCCGTGCAGTTCCTTCAGAAATTCATCGTTGGGGCCATCGTACAAAAAGCGGATGGTACGGCCGCGGCTGGTGGTATTGTCCACCACTTCGGCCACCAGGCGGGTAACGCCGCGCTTGTCGTTGAAGTACAGTTTATTGCCTACCCGGATCTTACGGGCGGGGTCCACGAGCACATCCCACAGGCGGGCCTGGGTATTGAGTTCGCGCAGCAAAAACACCTCGATGCGGGCCTGGGTTTTTTCCTTGAGGCCGTACAGGCGGGCGGGAAAGACACGGGTATTGTTGAAAACGAGGGAATCGCCCTCGTTGTAATAGTCCAGCAGGTCGGAGAACATCTTGTGCTCTATTTCACCGGTAGCCCGGTTGACGACCATCATTCGGCTGTCATCGCGGCGCTTACTGGGCGTTCTCGCGATGAGTTTTTCGTTCAGTTCAAACTTAAATTGCGACAATTTTGTCCTCATTCCCGGGGCTGATTTTTGATCCGTTAAAGTGCGAAACAGCGTGCAAAGGTAGGGGTATAATCCTAAATGCATTCGCCGTTACCGTTTAAGTAAGTGTTTAGCGGTGGGTAAAGTTGATGCCGGCGTTTAAAAATCCGCCGTTGGTCCATCATTCTCCGCTTTTCGTCTATGATCACCCGTGCCGGGAACCGGTTTTGTTACCTTTAAGGAAAACCGTACAAATGCTAACTTACAGTATCCCCTACCGGTAGTTGCAGTCGTGCTCTAACGTGCCGTTCTTGCGGAATCATTCCGCCCCCGTTTATCGAAATCCACCGCGCCAATTCGTAACAACCGCCACCCATGCTCTTTTTAAAAGTCTTTACCGAAAGTATCCGCCAGGCCTGGGCGCAACTGACCGGCAACAAACTGCGTACTTTTCTTTCTTTGCTGGGCATCTCGATCGGGATCTTCTGCATCATCGGGGTGCTATCGGCGGTGGAGTCCCTGGAAAGCAGCGTGCAGGGAAGTTTTGCCAAGCTCGGGGAGGATGTCGTTTACGTTGACAAATGGCCCTGGAAAGACAACAGCGGTGACTGGTGGGAATACTTTCAGCGGCCGCATCCCGATCACGACGATTATGAGAAACTGAAAGAACGCATGCCCACCGCTTCGGTGATCAACTACTCTACCCAGGTCGGCCGGAAAGTAGTAAAGTATAATCGCTCGGCCGTAGAGGGGGCGGAAATACTGGTCACCACCTACGAGCTGAACCGGATGTACAATATCGAGATGGACAAGGGGCGGTACTGGACCTCCTCGGAATTCTCTTCCGGTGCCGATAAGGCAATCATCGGGTACGAAGTTGCGGCGGAGCTTTTCGGCGCCATCGAGCCAATCGGTAAATCCGTGAAACTAAGCGGCCGCAAGTACGAAGTGATCGGCGTATTCAAGAAGACCGGGGGCGACCTGATCAACATCATCGACTACGACTACACCGTCGCCATCACCTACCCCAACGCGGCGCGCTTCGTCAACCTGAAGAACCGGGGCCGGTTCGGTGGTCGCCTGGCCGTGAAGGCAAAGCCGGGGGTGGCCCTGCAGCAACTGGAAGACGATATCCGGGGTATCCTGCGCTCCGGCCGGGGCCTCCGTCCCCGCGAGGAAGACAATTTCTCGCTTAACCAACTCACCATGATCGCCGACTCTATCGGTGGTTTTTTCAGCGTGCTCAACCTGGTCGGTGGGCTCATCGGCGTGTTCTCCATGGTTGTCGGTGCCATCAGCGTGGCCAACATCATGTTCGTTTCGGTAAAGGAACGCACCAGCCTGATCGGTGTCAAGAAAGCCCTCGGGGCCCGGCAGTTTGTGATCCTGCTCGAGTTCCTTACCGAATCCGTCATTCTGTGCATCATCGGTGGCATCATCGGCCTGGTACTGGTGATCGGGGTAACCTCGGTGATCAATACTTTCTTTGACGGCTTTACCATCAACCTCAGTGTCAAGTTTGCCGTCATCGGGGTGCTGCTCTCCGCTTTGATCGGCATTCTGGCCGGTGCCATACCCGCCGGACTTGCCGCGCGGATGGACCCCGTGGAAGCCATGCGGAGTTAGCACGCGTGACAGGTTTGTCCTTGATTTATTTCGGTGGCTTTCAACTGCGCTGATACCACCGGCACCCTACCCTAAACACCGCTGATTTGAAAAGTAAGTCTTTTTTTCAGTTCAACTGGCCCTTCGTTGTTTTGGGGCTACTGTCCGGTTACGCGGCGGTCTGTGGTGACTCTACAATCGGTGATGATCAGGTTCTTGTAAGGATCAACGCCGAACTCTCCTACGACGTAAGAACAAGCGAAAGAAGCCACAGTTGGTCCAGTTACCGGTTCTGGACCAAGGAGTACGCCGCAGAATTCAACATTGTTAGGGGTACCGTCACCAGTTAGAAGCACGGTAAGATATCCGGCATGAAAAGCACCCGACAGATTAAAGCCGACATCCGCAGGACCGACCTAGAGAGCCTGCACCTTCCAAACGAAGAAATAATGGTCTACGGCTTATACGCTGGAGGAGAAACCCTGCTGTCCCCGGATGAATTTTATCACAACCGCAGAATGTATGATCGGAGGATACGGATCCTGACGGGAGTACTCACTTTTTTCCTGCTCGCGAACGGTTTGTTTTCCGTATCCAACTATTTCAATTACGCAGTAGCGGGGATTGCCGTGATCGCAACGTTTTTGATGAGAGTTTTTGAGTTTGGTCTATATTGACACCTACAATTTACGATTGCAGGTAACTGGACGGAAGTCGTAATCAGTTTTGTCCGAATACGTATATCTTTCGCAATTCAACCCTTTATTTTCAACGCCCCACGAATGAAGCTCTCGATAATACTTTCGTATTACCGCCACCTCGACAACCTGAAGCTGATTCTCAAAGCCCTGAACCGCCAAAGCGAGCTGGGCTTCGAGGTCATCCTCTCCGAGGACGACAATTATCCGAAAACCACCGACTTTGTCCGGCAACACGGCAAAGATTACACCTTTGAACTGGTACACCTGCACCAAGACGTCGACGATGGCTTCCGTAAGTGTGCCATGCTGAACCGCTCGGTCGTTACGGCCCGCAGCGAAAAACTGGCTTTCATCGACGGCGACTGCGTTCCGCACCGGCACTTCGTGCGCGCCTACGTTCGCAACCTCCAACCCGGCTACTATTACAGCGGGCGGGCCGTACTGCTGGGCGATGCCATCTCTAAAAAACTCGTTGCAACCCAGGACCTGAGCCTGCTCAGCCTCTTTTCCGTCGCCACTTCCGGGTCGGACCGGCTTAAGGCCGCCGTCTATTCACCGTGGTTCTCCCTGGGGATGAAGGCCCGCCCGGTGGTAGGGCGCAACTGGGGACTTTGCAAACAACACCTGCTGGACGTCAACGGCTTCGACGAAGACTACATCCGGGCCGGCACCGGAGAAGACCTCGACATCGAGTGGCGTCTGCGGGGCGAAAAACTCGAACGCCGTTCCCTAAAAAACAAAGCCATTGTCTACCATATTCACCATCCCCGCCACTATTCAGTAGCGGACGAAGAGCACAACTTCGGCATTCTGAAGCGAAAAAAAGCGGCGGGCCATTTGCGGTGTCTCAACGGCATCCAAAAACTGAAATGACCGTTTCGGCCGTCCCGGTACACGATCGGGCCATGGGCCCTTCGTCATCCCGATCAGGGTCTGACCGCTACAGATAAAAGAAAGCCGCCGCGATGCTTCGCGACGGCTTTCAATTCAGGTCAGATCTGTGTGAGCGACCTAAGATGAAAAACGGGTAGGTGGGGGTCAGTCCTGCGCCACTTCCATTTCCATTTCCTGAATGACCTGCTTATGCAGCTTCAGCGTCAGGGTGTAGGAACCGAGGTCTTTCACGTCCTCGGGCAGGACGATCTTCTTGCGCTCTACTTCTACGCCAAACTGCTCCTGCAGGTGGTTCTTCACCTGAAGTTGCGTGATGGAACCGAAGATACGGCCGCTGGTACCCGCCTTGGCGCCCACCTTAAGGGTCTGGCCCTTCAGCTTGTTGGCCATAGCCTGGTAAACGTCGAGTTTCTTTTGCTCCTGGGCTTCTTCCCGGCGGATCATCTCGTTGAGGCGCCCCATATTGGAAGTGTTGCCGATGATGGCAAGACCGCGGGGAAGGAGGTAGTTGCGGCCAAAACCGTTCTTTACCGTTATTACTTCGTGCTTATCGCCGACTTTATCGACGTCTTTCAGCATAATTACTTTCATGGTAATTTATGTTGTCCCACTCTTTTGGGGCGGTGCCCCGTGGAGTAGTGGTTAGGAAAATTTAGTGGGTAGTGGGTAGTGAGTAGTGGCCTTCAAGCATTCTAGACGGGCACTACTCTTACTATTTATTATATACTACCTACTTCAAAAGGTCCGTCAGGTACGGCAGCATCGCCAGGTGGCGCGCGCGCTTGATGGCCTGGCCAACCTTACGCTGGTACTTGAGGGAGTTGCCGGTAATGCGGCGGGGAAGGATCTTACCCTGCTCGTTCACGAAGGTGAGCAGAAAGTCGGGATCTTTGTAGTCGATGTACTTGATGCCGTAGCGCTTGAAGCGGCAATACTTCTTTTTACGTCCACCAATTTTGGGATTGGAAAGGAACTTGATGTCATCTCTGGATGCCATGGTTATTCTTTTTAATGGTTAATTGATTATTGTCAATTGATTACTGGCGGCCGTAATTAATAATCACCAATCACCAATCAACAATTAATACACTACTCTTCTTCCTTAAAGCTTTCGGCGTCGCCGGAGGGGACACCGGTCAGGGAAGGAGCATCGGCTTTCTTACGGCTGATGCCGTGAGCTGCCGGTTCCGTCTTGGCGGGTTTTTCCTGCTTCTTACGCTTGGCTTTACCGATCTTGCCGGCACGCTTGTCGGCGTTGTACTGAACGCCGTACTTGTCTAAAGCAACGGTCAGGAAACGCAGAATGCGATCGTCGCGCTGAAGGCCAAGTTCGTAGGAGGTGAGGAAAGCACCGTTCGGAGCGGTGTATTCAATGCTGTAGTAGATGCCGTTGCTGCGGCGGTTGATGTCGTAGGCAAGCGTGCGCAAGCCCATCTCGTCAACAAAGACGATTTCACAACCCTCCGACTGGAGGTTCTCTACATACGCCTGAGCCGTCGCCTTGATATCTTCGGTCGACAGCACTGGATCTACGATGAAAGTAGTCTCGTAATTTCTCATATGGATCAGTCGTACTGATGGTTAAAAAGAATGGTTAATCGCTTAGATCGCGGAGAAAGACCGGCCTAAGCGGGTGCAAAGATACGGGTTTGGTTTGAAAATAGGAAGTGCTTTTTAAGAAGGGCTTTTTTGGGCGCGGCCGCAGGTGCAAGGGGAATTCTTCAGAGGTCAATGCTCAGAAATCAGGGGTCAGTCCCCAACCTCTGATTTCTGAACGCTGATCTCCATACACTGCCCGCTGACCTCCAATACCTGAACCCTGACCTCTGTCCGCTAAACTCTGCCCTTCACCGTCTATCTTCGCGCCCATGTCCATCTCCCTCCTCGTCGTAAGCGATTATCGCGACAGCCTCAACGCCGTCCGCCCCGAAGGCCGTTGGTTTGTCGGCCTGGTCCGTGACTTCGGCTACTCCGTTACCGTGATGACCCGCCGCGAGGGAGCCAACTACCTCGACGAGCTGGAGGCCGCCGGCGTACGCATCATCGACTGGCACCCCGAATCGAAGTTTGGCGCCGCCGATCGCGACGGCATCAGGGCGGAACTGGAAGCCAACCACTACGACCTGCTGCACCTGTTCAACAATAAAAGCATCGTCGCCGGCATCCGCGCCGCAAAGGACTGGCCCGGCAAGGTACTCACCTACCGGGGCTACACGGGCAACATTCACTGGTGGGACCCCGGTGCCTACTTCCAGCATCTCAACCGGCGGGTCGATGCCATCATCTGCGTCTCCGCAGCCGTAAAAGAAAGCTTCGACACCCTACCCTTCTTTGATACCGATAAAACCATCGTCGTCGGCAAGGGACATGATCCGGAGTGGTATACCGGCATCGAGCCCGTCGACCTGGAGGCCGAGTTCGGTATCCCGCCCGAGCGCACCGTCGTCATCATTGTCGCCAACGCCCGCCGTATGAAAGGCATGGATTACCTCGGTACCGCCATCCGCCGCCTGCCACCGGAGTTGGGCCTGCACTTTCTGTATGTCGGGCGCGGGCTGGAAACCCCGGAGGTCATCACCGATCTGGCCGACAGCTACTACGCCCACCAGTTCACCTTCGCCGGTTTCCGGACCGATGTGCTCAATATTCTGGCCGCGGCCGACGTCAGCCTGCTGCCCAGCGTGAAGGGGGAAGGGCTCAGCAAGGTACTCCTCGAAAGTATGTTCCTCGCCCGCCCCACCATCATGACCGACATCGGGGGCAATAAAGGATTAGGCATCAACGGCGAAACGGCCATCATCGTTCCTGCCCGCAGCGATGAGGCGCTGACGGAAGCAATTACGCAGATCGCCCGGCAGCCGGAATTGCGCGCTACTCTCGGCCCGTCGGGCAAAGCCTACATCACCGAGCACTATCGCGCAGAGCGGACAGTCAAAGCGCTAGCGTTGGCTTACCGACAGGTTTTAGGCGATTGAAATACCGAAATCGTCTCTACTTCAGGATAGCCGGCTAATACCAATACCATCCTCGGCAAAAGGATACCACCGTACCCGTTTTTGGGAGAACTCCTATTGAACTTTATCTTATTTTATTTATTTCAATAACATCACAGAACGCAATGGATGCCCTTAGATTTAGGGCCTTGAGAGAAATATACTTTTCAAAACTATAAGATCATGTTACCTGTAAATTTTATCAGGTTGGATCAAATGTTTTGTTTGCCAAACAAAAAGTATGCACAAACTAGAAGAACAAGATTTATCGATCTTCATTCACTCTTTAAGTAAAAAAGCGGCAAATGCCTTTCTTAGGCACCTGAAATCGTCTTCCCAAAAGGGCGCATTAGATCAGTATCGTTTATTTAAGATTATTTCCAAAAACGGAAACTTTTCTAAAGAATTATTTCTTAATAAGCACCCGATTACGAATAAAAAATACAGTCAGTTAAAATTTGATTTGTTCCAGGAATTGCTAGCCTATAATAAGAGAAACTACGCCCCGTATTCTGACGCTGACCTTTATAATCAACTCGTAGATTTTGAATTACTACTGGACAAAGGATTGTACATAAAAGCTATTCGGAAATTTAAAACCATAAAAATTATTGCGCTGGAGAAATGCAACTTCAGCGTTTACTGCATTGCCCAAAAGAAAGTCATAGAACATCGCCTTTTCCGTAAAATGAGTCCGCAAAGAACATTGGAAAAAGAATCTAACGATCTCAAACATTATCGTTCACTTTCTGACAATTTGGACTACTACACGATTCTATCCGACGAGGTACTGAATCTCCATTATGAATTTATGGACAAAAGGGTGAATAACAGAGAAAATATTTTAAAGTTCCTCGAACACCCGCTTTTAAAAGATATCTCGAATGCTCGATGTGTGATGGCTAAATATTATTATTACAGGATTAAATCATTAATTTATCGAGGCGATAATAATTATGAGGAAAGCGGAAGGTTGTCTTTAAAAGCGCTTAACTATTTGGAGTCAAACACTTCTAAGTACCGGGATGATTACCTGCAACAGGTAATCTGCATTAATAATTACCTGGATGCCAGTCTGCATATTCTTGATACGGGAGACTTCGAAGCGATGTACGCTCGAATGGTTAATTTTACAAAAAAAATATCCAAAAAAAATCATTTAGACTCAAATGCAAGAGCTTTCCAATTTCTTTGTACTTTAAAAATGAATTACTTTTGGATAACAAGAGACACGGTCTCGTTTTCAAAGGAATTTCGTGACTTTAAATTAAACTTTGAAAAATATTACTTCATTTTACGTCCGAATTTTAGATTAGAAATCATTCTGGGTTTTGCAAAAATGCATTTTCTGCTGGGAGACCTTGAAAAAGCTGAAGCCTTTTGTAGAAGACTGGAAGAAGAAAAAACCAATCCTACAGCTTTGTACATCATATGTCTAAATTTACTGCGCATCATGGTAAATTTCGATATGGGCAACTACAGCATGATTCCTCATTTGGTGAACACAAGTAAATATGTTTTAAAAAAATGGGATCGGCTGTTCGATCTTGAGCGGTTGTTTCTGAACGATATACACAAAGTAAAATCTTACCACTCCGATTGCGAAAAAACTGCCATTTTTGTAAATCTTTACGAGAAAATCAGCATACTCCTGGATACACCCAGGGATATGATAATCGATAATAAAATCAGGTTATTGGAATGGCTGAGGATTAAAGCTAATCTAACTTGAATTGATACTCTTATAAAGACTGGAGAGCAATTGACTGGTGTTCTGGCTTAGTTTGTGTCCATCTACTGATAGTCATCCTCTGATTTTTTTCGCCAAGCGTTACTGCTTAAATGCGTTTGCAGGGATTTTGCTTCGGTATTGACAAAAAAAGGCACGCAAGTTGACGACGAGCCAACTTACGTGCCTTATTTGTGCGAACATTTCAAATCGTGGAAATGAGCATTATCACTTATTTAAAAGTGCCTATACAAGCACTTTAAACTAAACCAAATGAATCGGCCGTATCAGCTATATGCTAAATAAACCTACTTCTTCGGTTTGTCGCAACTTTGCACGTTACACTTAGATCGGTCAAATGTAACGGTCATCCGTAATCACGTTGAAAAGTTCAACCGCTTAGTGACGGTACCAGGCACCGTTGTTGTTCCAACCGTTCCATCCGGTGTAACCGGTGTAGCCAGTGTAGCCGCCAGTGTTACCACCTCCGCTAGAGCAAGATACGTGAACGCTGTTGGTGTGGCAGTCGAACTTGTCGATCACTACGTGGTCACTGTATACGGTTACGACATTGTGCTCTACAGTAGCGTAGAGATCAGTCTTGTCGGGGTAAGTGCGATCACCACACTCAGTGGAGACGGTGCAGGTAGCGCCTGCGATGGTGAGGAAAGCAAAAAACGCAAAAAGTGTTACAGAAAACTTTTTCATACTGTTCATATGTTTAAAAGCGGTTAGATAGTGTTTCAAAAGTACAGCCCGTCAACTGCATGATAAAATAAAAATCTGCTCAAAAATTTTTTAAAAATTAAAGATAGAATCGCTCAAAAAATTTACAAATAACTGATTTATAGTAATTTAATTAAAGAAAAACGATCATGTTTTTCTGTATTTTGGTTAGAATTTTGATGGCTTATCTCGGGTTTTTTTTAAAAAAAATGAATTAATTCACTTACGCGACCACCGCAGTCAGCGTCAGCCGATCAATAGGGGCTTTGGATAGCGGTTGTTTTACTATCTTTCCCTCCACTCTAACAACATTTATGCGAACTACACACATTTTTCTTCCCGCCGCGCTGCTTTTCCTGACGGCCTGCGGAGATTCCACTGCTTCCAATGAGGCTTCCTCCCCACCTGCTGCCGAGCCCAAAACCGAAATGACTTCAGCTTCGGGAGAATGGACACCTCTCTTCAACGGCCGGGATTTCACCGGCTGGCACACCTACGGCAAAAAAAGCGTGGGCAAAGCCTGGGAGATAAAGGACGGCATGATCTACCTCGATGTGGCCAATAAAGACGGCTGGCAAACCGAGGGCGGCGGCGATATCGTGACCGACAAAGATTACGCCGATTACGAACTCGAACTGGAGTGGAAAATCGGTAAAAACGGCAACAGCGGCATCATCTACAACATCACCGAAAACGGCTACGACTACCCCTGGCTGACCGGCCCGGAGATGCAGGTGCTCGACAACGACGGCCACGCCGACGGCAAGATCAAGACCCACCGCGCCGGTGACCTCTACGATTTCATCTCCGTCGCCGAGGAAAACGTCAAGCCCGTCGGTGAATGGAATAAGGTCAAACTCGTCGTCACCGACGGCCGCGTCGAGCACTGGCTCAACGGCAAAAAACAAGTCGAATACGTCAATAAAGGCCCGGAATGGGATGCCATGATCGCCAAGTCCAAATTCAAAGACTTCGACGCTTTCGGCCAAACGACCTCCGGAAAAATCTCCCTGCAGGACCACGGCGACGCGGTCTGGTACCGGAATATTCGGATTCGGGAGTTGAGTAAATAATTGAACTGAAATAACCACTAACTTAAGATCATGTCTACAACCGCCGCTTCTACGAGAACATTTGCCGATATACCGGCCAATCGCGACCGGCTCTTCCTCGCCAGTTGTTTCGCGCTCATCGTCACCTCCATGACCTTCGCCATTCGGGCGGGTATCTTAAACAATCTTGCCAGTGACTTTAACCTTACCGATGAACAACTCGGCTGGGTCAACTCTATGGCTTTCTACGGCTTCCCCGTTGCGATGCTGGTTGGTGGTGCCATTTACAATAGCGTAGGCCCCAAAGTGTTGTTGTGGTTGGCCTTCATCAGCCATGTCCTGGGCCTAGTGCTCACCATGACCGCCGGTGGCTACTGGGGGCTTATGATCTCTACTTTCCTGATCGGCTTTGCCAACGGTTCCGTAGAGGCGGCGTGTAACCCGCTCATCGCCGATATGTACCCAGACAAGCAGACGGAGATGCTCAACAAATTCCACGTTTGGTTCCCCGGTGGTATTGTGATTGGCTCGCTGATCACCTTTGCGCTGGGAGATTCTGTTTCCTGGCAGGTGCTGATTGGCACAATGTTTATCCCCACGGCAATTTATGGTTTGTTGATGCTTGGTCAGGCATTCCCTAAAGGAGCGAATATCGAAAGCGATACCGGGAAAAACATGAAAGGTATCCTTACTCCCCTGTTCATTATAATGGCACTCATCATGTCCATGACGGCCACTACCGAGTTTGGCTCCACCCAGTGGGTGGAACGCATCATGGGCAACGCGGGGGCCAACGCAATGATTTTGCTTGCGCTAACCGCCGGTATCATGGCCACCGGTCGTTTCTTCGCCGGCCCGCTGATCCATCGCTTTAATCCTGTCGGTGTACTGATCGGTTCGGCTATTTTTTCCGCCATCGGGCTGTATCTGCTGAGCACCTCTACGGGACCAATGGTTTACGTCGCCGCCGCTATTTTTGCGTTGGGCCTTTGCTACTTCTGGCCAACAATGATCGGATTTACCGCTGAGTATATTCCCAGCTCCGGAGCCCTGGGCCTATCCCTGATCGGCGGTGCCGGAATGCTTGGTGCTGGTATTTGGAACCCCATCATCGGTGGATGGATCGATTCTAACCGCGAAGTGGCGGTGAAAGAGCGGCCAGCCCTTGTTCAAAATGTTAATGATTACTTACTTGCTAACCCGTCAGCACTCAAGGATGTGGAAAGAGCCGATGAGTTGCCGGTACGCTACGCAATCTATAAAGACGTTCAGGAGACCGAGGTTGCAGCGTTGAAAAAGGAGAAAGCCAGTGAAGAAAAAATTAAAAATGAAGAAATGGACCTCGTACCGATCAACGCTGTAGAGCTAGAGGCGGGGCAGGGAACTTTGGCACGGCTGATGTACTTTCCATCTATTTTGATTGGTATCTTTATTGCTCTGTATTTCTTCATGCGCGGCCGAAAGAAAATACCAGCGGATGAGGCCGTTCTGAATCCGGACGCCATGTCAACCCCGGGCTCGGCCATGTAAACCAAGAGGTCTGGTAAGATTCAGAAGCGCCCGTTCTCACTTTGAGGAGGACGGGCGTTTTTTTGCGCGGCCGCAGGATGCGGAGAAAGGATTTAAGAGCAGGGCAAGCCAACACCGCTTTCCCACTCCCTCAATGTCGTTTGGCGCCAAGACTCCCTCGCCGGTGACTATTCGACTGTTTAACTATTTGACTCCAACCCGCTCCGCTCGCAACCGACAATACCGCCTCACCCCCGCATATCCGAAAACCGCTACCAAAATAAGCCCCGTCCCCCAGTAAAAGCTGGACGTAAGTTCCTCCGCATCGTTAAGCAGGAAGTAAGCCAGCGCGATGCCGTAGACCGGCTCCAGGTTCACCGTCAGGTTGGCGGCGAAGGCGGAGAGCTTTTTCAGCGCCCGCAGGAAGAGGAAGTTGGTGAAGGTGGTGCAGAGCACGGCCAGAACGATAAGCCAGAGCCAGTCCACCGGCGCGGGCCAGAAGTGGCCCGGCATGAACGGCAGCAAGGGCGTCAGAAACAGCGTCCCGGCCGTCAATTCGATGAAGGTGATCCGCAGCGGGTCGGCTTTTTCCACGTACAGCTTATTGTAAGACGTAAAGATGGTCACCAGCACGGCCGAGCTGAGCCCCACCAGCACCCCAGCCGTCATGGAAGCGTCCACTCCGTCGATGATCAGCCAGATGCCCGGCAGAATGAATACCCCGAGCGCGAGTTCATACCAAAGAAACGCTCGCTTCACGATCAATGGTTCCAGGATGCTGGAGAACAGCGCCGTGGTGGCCAGGCAGATCAGCCCCACGCTTGCGTTGGCCAGCTTGATCGCTCCGTAGAAAGTAACCCAGTGCAGCGCCACGATGCAGCCGAGTCCGGCAAAGATGAGGATCTGCTTGCGGCCCACCTCCCGCATGATTCGCCCGACCCGGACCAGAGCCAGCAGGCTGAGGCTCGTCAGCAGTACCCGCCACCATACGAGCGTAACGGCGTTGAGTGAAATGATGTCGCCCAGGATGGCCGTAAAGCCCCAAAGAAAGACGGCAATGTGCAGTTCGACGTAGGCGCGGTTTTCGGAGTAAGGCATTGATCTGGTTGTCAGTTGTCGGCAGTACAAAGGTCATTCTAAACCACGACAAGTTGGTCTTTAAGTAGTCCGTTGACCAAAGATGGAAGTAAATTGGGGCCGGCGCAAACATCGGCAGCTCCAATTTTTCGTCAACGATTGCGCTATCAAAATATATGAATATGATTACTACTCCCCAGATTTTATTTTCCCGCCCGATAGGGATTTTCCGTCCAACCATCGTTTCTTCGCTGCTGCTGCTGATCGTTGCCTGCGGCTTTTATTCGTGCTCGTCGGCGGAACCCACCGGCCCGCTGTCTACTCTGGAAACTCAGCCCGGCGATGCTCCCCGGGAAGTAAAGCTCTCCGACGGCACCAAAATCTGGCTTCGCGAAAACAGCCGGTTAGCCTACCCCGAATCATTTGCTAAAAAATCGAGGCAAATCTCTCTGACCGGTGAAGCCTACTTCGACGTAGCGGAAGACAGCGATGCTCCCTTCCGGGTGGCACTGCCCGGTGGTGCGGAAGTAGAAGTTTTGGGAACCAGGTTCCTGGTAAACGTAAAGGCCGATTCTTCGGCCGATGTTACCGTCTTCGAGGGCAGCGTCACCCTCAACGTTAGCAATAAAGTACTGATTCTCCCCCGGGGCAAAGCGGGCACTGGCAATCCGGCCGACCGGAGCGTAGCTGAACTCAATTACCGGGCCAACGCGGCGGCTTGGCACAACAACACCCTGATCTTCGAGGATCAACCGATGGCCTCGGTAGTGCGGGATCTCGAAGATTTCTTTGAGGTCGATATCTATCTACGCACCGAAGAACTGCTGCGGTGCCGTTTCGACGGCCGCTTTCCCGATGCCGATCTGAAAACGATTCTGGACGCCATGGAGCCGTTCAATGGTGTGATCTGGAATGAGCTCGACAACGAATACCAGCTGTGGCGCAAAAGCCCCGGTCAGTGTTCATAAAATTTATCTTCCACCCAAAAACAAGAAATCCCCGACCAACCGGCCGGGGATTTCAACGATAATATTTTGTTCAGCAGAGTGCTCATTTCTTCTTCCGCGGCGTACGCTGCTTACGGGCAGGCTTAGCCGCCCCCCCGGAGGCCTTGACTTTAGCCTTTCCTCTTCCGGAAGAGGTAGACTTTGCGCCCCGACCGGAGTCTTTTGCATTGCTCCTTCGTCCCGTCTTTGCACCTGCGGCCGCGCCCTTGTCATACTTTTTGCGCCGGCCACCCGACGACTTTTGCTCCGGTGCCGGCAACTCGTCGCCATCGCCGTTGATCTTCAGTACGTCGACCAGTTCCATATCGATGCGGCGGCGTTCAAGGTCTACTTTTTTCACGCGGATGCGCACCGAGTCGCCCATCTTCAGGCGCTTGCCGGATTTGCGGCCGGTGATGTAGAGCTTTCCGGAGCTGATGTCGTACGGCTCGTCCATGTCATCGTAGCTGATCATACCTTCGACGTAGTTGGCCGTCAGTTCCACGAAGACCCCGAAGTCGGCCATGCCGTTGATGATGCCGTCGAACTCCTCGCCGACGTTGCCTTCCATGAACTCGACCTGCTTGTACTTGATGCTTTCGCGCTCGGAAGTGGTCGCCTTTTTCTCCTGGGCGGAGATGTGTTTACAGAGTTCCTCAAGCTTAGTGGGATTCATTTTGTAGAGGCTACCCTTTTCGATGTTCTCGTCCAGAATACGGTGTACAAGCACGTCGGCGTAGCGTCGGATCGGGCTGGTGAAGTGGGTATAATTCTCGAAACCGAGACCGTAGTGACCGATGTTTTCGGTGGTATAAATGGCTTTCGACATCGTACGGATCGCGATCGGGGAAAGCATCTTGACCATCGGATCCTCGGCTGCCTTCGCCAGCAGTTCCGTGTAGCTTTTTGCGATGGATTGCGGCGTGCGCAGGTCCATTTTATGGCCGAGGGCCTCGGCAAAATTGGCGAGTTCTTCCACCTTTTCCATGTTCGGCTCGTCGTGAACGCGGAAAACGAACGGAATCACCTCCTTGAGTCGCTCGGCTTTTTTGATCATAAAGGTGGCCACCTCCTTATTGGCCAGCAGCATGAAGTCTTCGATGAGCATATTGGTATCGATACGCTCCTTGACGTAGACTTCCAGCGGCGTACCGTTTTCGTCCAGTTTGAAGCGTACCTCGTTGGTGGCGAAATCGATCGCACCGTGCTTGAAGCGTTCCTTACGGAGCACTCTGGATATCTTATCGAGTTGCAGTAATTCGTCCGCAAAATCACCACTTTTGGTATCCAGTACTTCCTGTGCTTCCTCGTAAGTAAAGCGGCGGTCGGAATGGATGACCGTGGCGCCAAACCAGCGTTGGGTGATCTTGAAGGTTTTCGGGTGCATGTTAAAAACGGCCGAGTAGCTCAGCTTGTCTTCGTGCGGGCGCAGGGAGCACAATTCGTTGGAGATGCGCTCGGGCAGCATGGGGCAGACGCGGTCGACGAGGTAGACCGAGGTCGTTCGCGCGGCGGCTTCCTTATCAAGGGCACTGCCGGGGCGGACGTAGTGGCTCACGTCGGCGATGTGGATCCCTACCTCGATCTCACCGCTTTCGAGGGTGCGGATGGAGAGGGCATCGTCAAAATCCTTCGCGGTAAGGGGGTCGATGGTGAAGGTGGTGATGTCACGCATGTCCCGGCGGATGTTGATTTCCATCGGGCTGATCTCGTCGGGCAGTGCTTCGCTTTCGGCGATCACTTCCGGAGGGAAGGTGATCTGGAAGCCATTGTTAATAAGGATCGACTGCATGGCGATCTCGCTGCTGCCTTCTTCTCCGAGCACGGCGGTTATCTGACCGCTGATCTGATCAAAGCGGTTGGGTTCCCAGTCGAGAATTTTTACGACAACCTGATCGTTGTGGTCACCACCCATCAGTTCGGCGCGGTGAACGGCTACGGCCAGGGTGGCGTCGCCGGGTTGCTTTACCACCACTTCGGCGTATTTGTCGTGGATCTGAAGTTTACCGACAAAATGGGTCACACTGCGTTCGAGCACTTCCACCACTTCACCTTCGGGCTTGCGACGGCCGCTGGGCGTCCAGGTGCGAATTTTCACCTTGTCGCCGTCCTGGGCGTTGTTCAGGCGTTTGCCGATGACAAACACGTCCTGCTCTGCACCGTCGATGACGATGAAGGCGGAACCGGAGCGCGTCATATCGACGACGCCCTCGGCGTAATTTTTGGAGGTCTTCTCCTGGATATTCTTGATGATCTGAAATTTGTTGTCGCCGTTATCGCGTACGAGTCCGTCGCTGACCAGCTTTAGCAGGGCGTCTTTTGCGCTGTCCTGCGAATTTTTGATTTTCAGCTTTCCGACGAGCTGTTTGGGATTAAATTGCTTGCGGGCATTCAGCTTGAGTTCTTTCAGGAGGGCACGGCGTAAATCGCTGGCCTTGAGCTTATTGCCCTTAATCTTTTTCTTGGACATGTAAATTTGGTCGTTAGGATGGCCATCTGCCATCACCGCGCGGCTGGGTGAATGTGGGCGCGCTCCCCTTGAATAAGGCCGGCCCGTACGCGGATTTTTATTTACTTAGGGTTTATTACGTTATCGATGGGAGAACGGCGCTAGTTGGGGAAAAGTTCTGTTTGGTGTTAAAGCCCCGCCCTGCTAATTCGCGATGGAGCGGTTTACCTGCCTCACTAATGACACAATGATTAAGCACAACCGCCGTACCTTGCGCCCATGTCCACTACAACAATCATAAAGACCGATATCTTCATCATCGGTGCCGGCCCCGGCGGCGCGGCTACCGCACTTCGGCTTTCTTATCTTGGTATTCCCTGCGTACTGGCCGACAAAGCCACCTTCCCCCGCGACAAGATCTGCGGCGACGCCCTCTCTGGCAAAGTCCCCACCCTGCTTAACCGGCTCGACCCGGCCATCATGGAGCGGTTTCGCCAACGGTTCACCCCCATCGATGTATGGGGCATCCGTTTCATCCCCCCCAGCAAAAAGCTGATCGAACTGCCCTTTAAGGTCGGTTACGAACGAATCCCCGATGCGGCTCCCGGCTACGTCTCCAAACGAATCGACTTCGACGCCTTTCTTATCGAGGAGGTACAGCGCCGCGAAGACATCGACCTGCGCCTCGACACTGAGATCGGCAGCTGGGAGAAAACCGATGGTGGCTATCGCGTTACCACCAAAGACAAATCCACCACCTGGGAGTGTAAACTTCTCGTTGACGCCAGTGGAGCCCACAGTCGCTTCAGCCGTAAAGAAGCCGGTCAGGAAGTCGACCACGACCACTACGCCGCCGCCGTGCGCGCTTACTGGAAGGGCATCACCGGCTTTCACGAAGACAACTTCATCGAGCTGCACTTCCTCGAAAAGTACAACCCCGGCTACTTCTGGGTATTTCCCCTGCCTAACGGCGAAGCCAACATCGGTCTGGGCATGCGCTCCGACATCGTGAAAAAGAAGAAAATCAACCTGCGCGAAGCCCTCGACGAGATCGTTGCTTCCGATGAGTTCAAGGAACGGTTCAAGAACGCCGAACCCATCGGACCCACCGTTGGCTACGGCCTGCCACTGGGTTCCAAGGACCGCGTACTCTCCGGAGATAACTACTTGCTGGTGGGAGACGCCGGTCACCTCATCGATCCGCTCACGGGGGAAGGCATCGGCAACGCTACCTACTCCGGTTTCATTGCCGCCGAACTGGCCGAGAAGTGCCTGGCTCAAAACCGCTTCGATGCCGCCTTCCTGGCCGACTACGACGTTCGCGTCGAGCGCGTTCTCCGCACCGAACTCCGCCTTAGCTACCGCATGCAACAGATCATGCAAATAAAATGGCTGACTAATTTTCTTACCGGCATTGTTGCAGCCAACCCGAAGGTCATCGAAGTGCTCTGTAGGATGTACACCGATTTTGAACTGCGCAAACAATTGGTCAAACCAATGTTCTGGTGGAAGCTTTTTCGGGCTAAATCCGGAAAGCTCCCCGCGATAGATTCTTCGGCTTCTGATCATTAGACAAATTTTTAACGTTTTATTTTATTCAGAACGTAACAATTTGCCCTCTTTTTCAGTTAATCCTGTAGTTGATTAAGTTTCATATACTAGTGAGTGTAAAGTGAGCCTCCGACCCTATTTGACGGGTACGGGGGTTCTTTTATGCCCGGTAGTGCCCGCTCAATAAAAAAACCCTCGCCGGGACTTATGCACGACGAGGGTATTTTAGTATGAAATACTTCAAACGAGGGTTTAGAGCTTATCAATAAATCTCCTAACGGGCCAGCGATTCCAGCTGCTGGACAAGGATCACCGCACCGGAACTGTCCGTAATGCGCAACAGGTAGGCACCGGACGGCAAGTCCAGGCCCGCCAGCCGAACGGATTCAGATCCAGCAGACAATGACTGGGTCCGGAGACTGCGTCCGAATACGTCGTGCAGACGCAGCGTGGCGGCACTGGCCAGTGGTGTTGCAAACTTCACCGTCACCACGTCAGAGAAAGGATTGGGGTACGCCCGGCTTTTTAAAATTGATTCATCCGCATCCGTGGCCGCACCCAAATGAATGCTACGCGGTGAACCGGTCATATCAACCACCACCGACCGTTCATCGGAAGAAAGGGTGAACATATCGGAAAGAAGACCGGCACGTTCCGCCACGACGTCTAAGACCAGCTGGTGTTCGGTCCTTCCCTCTTCCAGCTTAAGCACGCTTACTCCATCCGCAGCGACGCGGTAGGCGCTGCCCGGCAGATCGGTGCGCGCCACGCCGAGAATACGCAGCCCGCTGGTTGCCAGCCCGAGCTGGAATCCGGCAACATCGTCTCCGCTGAGCAACAGTTTCACCTGGCGATGCTCACCGACGGTCACCGCTTCGTGCGGCACGTTCACCGTAAGCCCCGTGGCCCGGTTGGAGCCATCGAGGGCAGCGTCGGCGTTCACGTCTCCTAACTTGATCGCCACAAAACCCTGGTTGATCTCGGCGGGTTCCACGACGGCAAAATCTATGGAGTGGGGAACATCCTCCAGGAAGGGAAAATCAGGGTTGACGAACTCGTATCCCCCGGGAACGAAAAACCACGGTTCCGACTGTGGAACGGCAAAACGCTCGGTGAAGCCAAGCACCTGTCGGGAGATACCCACTATGTCACGTACGTCGATCTCTCCGTCGCCCGTCACGTCGGCGGCCAGGTACTGGTAAGGATTGGCAAATTCCTGCCGGCCGAGCAGGTGAAGGTTGATCGCAACCATGTCAAAAACATCGATGCCGGCCGACCAGTCTCCGGCGAGACTGGCCGAAATGGTCAGGTCCTGGCAGGCGGGCAAGTCCGTAAATTCGAAAAAGCCCAGGTCCGTCGTGATCTTCGCGTCCATCACCTCGCCGTCCGCACCGTTGGCCGTAATGCTTACGTCCGGCAGTTGCAGGTCGCTGGTGTGAACATGCACCAGGCCGTCGGCGGAAGTGGTCATCTGTCCGCAAATGTCACTGAAGGACATCGCCTCGAAGACGTTGTCCTGCATCAGGTCAATATCGCTGTTGCGCTGAATCAGGTTACGGAAGGTAGTGTTGTTTATCCGGTCTTTCTCCTCCCCGGTAAGTACCGGGTCGTTGGCGAAAAAGAAACGATCTCCGGCCCGCAGGTCAGAAAATTGCTTCTCCATGATCTTGCGGATGGTGGGTCCGAAAATACTTCCGCTCATGGGCCGTTCGGCCAGCATGGCTACCCAGGGATCGACTTCTTCGATGTCCCCTTCATATAGCTCTTCCAGTGTGTTGTATACTTCGAAATCGGGGTTGATCTCGTCAAAGTTGAAATGAGTCGAAAGGCCGTACGCCCGCCGTATATTGTTGTAGGAAGGCAGACCGCGCTCGCGGCCGCGCATGATGTTGATCGCGGCAAGGTCCAGGCCACCGGCTCCGGGAGGGCCGAAAAGGAAGTTGCGCACATCGTCCACCACCCGGCTGTCCATCCGTTGCTGGGTCTGTTCGGCCATACCGCGCAGGAAGGGGTCGAGGCCGGTTTCAGCCAGGACGGTCGTATTGAAGAAAGCATCGCGTAGGGTCATGTTGCCCTCTTCCAGCACGCGGCCATTGGCATCGAGCCGGCGAATGTTGCCGTTCAGCAGGGTGTGCCCAACGCGGAAGGCGGCAGCCGTGAAGGCGTTACCGAGCTGGGGGTTCACGCCGGGATCGTAGCCGGGGTAGTCGGCGACCGGGACACCCATAGCGGGCAGCCACTCATTGTACACGATGGACTGGATCAAGCCCCCGACGCGTTTGCGCGCGTGCTGATACAGCTGCTCGTCCGTCCAGTCCGGATGCTCGGTTTTCAGGCGTTCGCACTGACGGTTGTGTTCGCGGACAAAAAGCGTATGAAAGGATAAAAGCAGAGGGTTTTCGTTGGCCCGCACGTCGCCGGCAACAAAATGTACGGGGGAGGCGCCAACGTCGTCGGCCATGTGGGGCGCGGCGGGGTCGAGCGCACCGTCCACTTCACCGTCCATGGTATTGTAGGGCAACAGGTCACCGGAACTGACTTTCAGCCGGCCATCGGTGAAGGTCCGCAGCCAGTTGGCACGGCCCAAATCAGAGCCGTAGACGCCGGAGCCATCGAGGTACGCCGTAATGTCGTTGTTGTAATTGCGGGGGTTACCGACGCCGAAACCGGTGCCGGGTCGGTGTGGGTTGCGCGAAAAGGGAATGACGACTGATCCGAAGAAGAAAGGATCAAAGGCGGGGTCACCGGCGGGTACCCGGATGGGCATGACCTCCTGGGAGCCTTCCGTCAGGCTCAGATCATGGTCGATAAATTGGCCGAATACCCAGGTATAGTCACTCAGCCCGACGGGATCGTTAAGCAGGCCTTCCTGAGCGAACAGGGTATTGGAAATAGTGCGGGGATTCGGTCGGTTCGGACCGGCGGGGATCGACTGTCCATCAACAAACCCGTCTCCGGCATAGCGGATCAGGGCGGTGTGCGCCGCACCCTGACGGCGGTTGGTTTCGTGGTTATATTCCCCGTTAATGGTACGGTACAGAGCTGTATTATCGGTTTGTGCTTGAGCAACAGTACAAAACAAGGCACAACAAAAACTAAGAAAAATTTTCAATTTCATGTTCACGAGATTAATAACTGGCGATTAAAACAAACTATAGTCAGGGATCAAAATAATACTAAAGGTACAAAAAACGACGGAGGCGGTAGGTTTCGGCTCCGGAATGGCGCTTAATTATGACACACAACGGAATATTATTGCACTCCGTCAATTCCCATTCCGAACAAAGCAAAGTCGTATTTTGCGGGGTCTTCCGGGGCGAAGCGGCGCACGGAAGCCGTCAGTTCCGTTACGGCCCGCCAGTCGTTCTGTTTGCGATTCAGCAATTTGAGTCGCCGGGCCTGCCGTTCCACGTGTACATCGAGCGGGAGACAGAGTTGTGCGGGGGAGATCTGCCGCCAGTCGCCGAAGTCGACCCCCCTATCGTCCTGCCGCACCATCCAGCGCAGGTACATGCACAGTCGTTTGCAGCGGGATTTACGGGCGGGAGTAGCCACGTGTTTGCGGGTTCGATGGGGAGCATCGGGCAGGCGAAAAAAGTCATCGTGGAAGCCGATCAGGGCCGGTTCAATGGTTTTGTCTTCGGGCCGGAGGTGGCGGGCAAAGGCGGTTTCCAGGCTTTTGTTTTCGCGGTAGAAGTGCTGGAGAAACTCAAGGAAATATAAGGTGTCGGTGTAGGTGAAGGTGCGGTGCTTCCAGTCGGCAAAGCGAGCCCGGTCTCGCTCGCGGTGCTCGGTGATGAATTTGTGGGGTTCTCCGCCCATCAAAGCTATCAGTTGGGTTCCCTTATCGATGATGGTGGCCCGGCGGCCCCAAGCGAGGGTAGCTACCCAAAAGCCGATCAGTTCGCGGTCGCGCGGGTCGTCAAATGCGTGGACGAGGCCGATGGGGTCGTCGGGAATGAAGTCGGGCCGGTTATAGCGGTCGTGGTAATGGTCCAGGGTAGCTTTCAGGTCGGCTTTGGTCATCGGCAAGGCGGTGGTATGAGAAATGGTCGGTTGAACCCCGGACGGCATATCTTCAGGACGCGTAGGTCTGAAGAATGCAGTTACTCCAGCAATGTATCATTACGGCTCAGGATGACCGTCGTGGTAGCATTGGACAGCGTAAGCGTTTTGCCGCTGATGTTAGGGACGACGGTGCCGTTGAAAAGGTCAAAAAGGAGATTTTCCTGGTCGGCGGCGTCGGCGCAGTACATCTTGGAGGCCATTACGCCGGGGACGTCCATTTTTTTGCCCTTCATCGTCCAGTCGCCGCCGAATGCGTTGCAGCCGGAGTGGCCGCCGATCTGACCGTCGCGAAAGGCAACGAAAGCTTTTTTATTGACGGCGGGGATGGTCTTGCCGTCGCGTTCGCAACTCACTAGGCTCCAGGCGGAGGGAACGGGTAGTTTCTGATCAGACATTTCGGTTGGCTTTACTTCAATAACGGTGGCGTCGGGTTTCGGTTGACAGGCACCGCAAAGGAAAAGACCGAACGCAAGCAATAATGGACGAATGATCATGACAAGTCGATTTTAGACATTAAAGGTAAGGGCGCGGCCGCAGGTGCGAGGACATGTTTTTCGAAGAGCTTCGTTTGCATCCCGCGGCCGCGCCTCCGATCCGTACGTACGAACCTGAAGCCAAATACGGGCATCCTCACCCGGATGTTCGCTTTCCCGGTTGTAAGGATATCGGAGCACCCGTTACTTTATCCGCGCCAACTCACCCAATTGGGGTTAAGTCGCTTCGATCAAAGAAACGCCGTTCATCTCCGGCGATGGCTGGAGACCCATCAGAGCCAGCAGTGTCGGGGCTATATCTCCCAGTTTACCCCCATCCCGGATCGTAACACCGGCATTAGACCCCACGTACACCACCGGAACGGGGTTGGTGGTGTGCGCCGTATGCACGCTGCCGTCCTCGTTGCGCATGATGTCGGAGTTGCCGTGATCGGCGATCACGAGGGTGTGGTACGCGTGGTTGGTGGCTACAGCGAGCAACTCACCGAGGCATTCATCGACCACCTCGGCCGCCTTGATGGCCGCGTCCCAGTCACCGGTATGACCCACCATATCGGTGTTGGCGAAGTTGAGGCAGATAAAATCCGGTTGGTTTTCCCTGATGTCTTTCACGATCGCTTCCGTGATGTCGTAGGCCCCCATTTCGGGTTTCTCATCGTAGGTCTCCACGTCGCGCGGGCTGTCGATCAGGATGCGGCGCTCACCGGGAAATTCCGCCTCGCGCCCGCCGCTGAAGAAGAACGTAACGTGGGCGTATTTTTCCGTCTCGGCGATGCGGACCTGGGTTCGGCCCGCTTCACTAACTACCTCCCCCATCGTCCTGGTCAGGTCGGAGGAGGGAAACAGGACGGTGAGGTTCTTAAAATTATCGTCGTAAGTGGTCATGCACACGTAGCGCAAACCCATGACGGGCGTCAGGTGGTGCTCCACAAAGGATTCCTGCGTGAGCGCCCGCGTAATTTGCCGTGGCCGGTCGGTACGAAAGTTGAAACAGATGACGACGTCGCCCTCTTCAATCGTTGCCACGGGGTTCCCGACCGCGTTTTGCATTACGATGGGTTCAATGAACTCATCCATCTTTCCCGCCGCGTAGCTGGTTTTCACGGAGGCAAGCACGTCATTGGAGGCTTCGCCGGTGCCCCGCACCATGGCGTCGTAAGCTTTTTTAATGCGCTCCCAGCGGGTGTCGCGGTCCATGGCGTAGAAGCGGCCGGTGACGGTTGCGAGCCGAACGGGTTGCGCGGCGATGTGTTCCGTAAGGGTTTCCAGGTAGCCGTAGGCAGAGTCGGGGGCCACGTCGCGCCCGTCGGTGAAGGCGTGGATGAACACCTTTTTATTTCCGGCCTCCGTAGCAATATCGGTCAGTCGCAGCAGGTGATCGATGTGGGAGTGTACGCCGCCATCGGAAAGCAGCCCCATCAGGTGAACGGCCTTGTCGTTTTCACGGGCGTAGGCAAGGGTCTCCTGGAGTGCTTCCAGCCGGGCCAGTTCGCCCTCGCGAATGGCTTTATTGATGCGGGCAAAGCTCTGATATACCACCCGGCCGGCACCGATGTTGAGGTGCCCTACTTCGGAGTTGCCCATCTGCCCCTCGGGCAACCCGACGTCTTCCCCGTAGGTAATGAGGTCGGCGTGCGGGCAGTCCTTATATATACGATCAAAGTTGGGCGTGCGGGCTTGGGCGATGGCGTCGGCATCGGGCCGGGCGCCAATGCCCCATCCGTCGAGAATCACCAATAATGCTTTGCCGGATTTCATGTCGGGGGTGTTTAGTGGGGTGGAAAATCAGGGCAAAGGTAACGTAATGCAGGGTTTGCCACTTTGGGGCCTGAACGTGGAGTAAGAAACCGGTGGCTCCGTATCCGTGTCGGCTGTTTTTAAGGTAAACATCGGCAGACATTAACATTTCCATGCAATCCCCATGGGTATGGGGGCGTTTCGTGGGTAGTTCTTACGTGACCTTAGCGTACCTAAACATCTAATTAAGTACAACTTTAGCTCAAAAAGAGATGACTAAGTCTTTCAGCTGTAGTAATCGCCGCCGCGCAGGGTCCTCCGGGATTGATCAACGTGGCAGTAAAAATTTTTATCCCATGAAAACTTTTCTCATCATCAGCTTGGCCATTTTCGGTATTCCACTTGCCGCAGCCGCCAACGACCAGAAGCCGGTTGACCTGGAAGATGTTTGCCGGGCCATCGGTGCCGGTGACATCGATCAGCTCTCCGCCGTGATGGACGCCGAGGTGGAACTCAGCATCCTTGATATGGAAAACCTGTACAGCAAGCAGCAGGCCATAACGGCCCTGAAAGAATTCTTCGCCGAGGTCTCTCCGGTTACTTTCGGCAAAGTACACCAGGGCGCTTCCAAAGCGGCCGACGCAGAATATTGTATCGGTACCCTTACGACCTCAAAAGGCCCCTTAAAGGTATACGTTTACGTCGCCAAACGCTCCGGTGATATCCTTTTGCAAGAACTACGGTTCGAGCGGGAATAAGTCTTTTCTTTCTTCCGGAAGTTATCAGCCGCCGGCGCGAAGTACATCGCGCCGGCGGCTTTATCGTTGCTACTGACCGAACCAGACGAAATGCCCGACATAACCGGCCCCACGCCAATACCGACCGTTCGCTAAAAATCAGTCAACAATTAAAAATATCTATACGATTTTGTGCTATATTTGCGCCAATGCATTCTTTCTTATCCGACGACCTACTTTTATTTATCGGAAAAAAGAATCAATTGAAATTACACGGCGCACACAGAGCTTTGTTGAGAATTAAATAAACGCGCCCAGCTTTTTTTTTAAAAACACTGATGTTTTACTGCGCTCTTTCCCGCAGTATTGTCCGGCAGGTTTCCCCCTGTCAAACCAACACAAATTTACATTGCTGGCACGGCCCTCCCCGTTCACTCCACTTCTTCCCTGAAGGTGTTTCCGCCTTCATGTGTCGACGGAAGAACAGAATCCGGCCAGCTTATTTTTGCTCATAAATCAGTAACACCGTTGCTTGATCACAACGGCGTTATGCCCATACGCTTCAAAACATGAAATCATCATTACTGATTGCACGCATTTCCATGATGCTGCTTTTCATTTTTATCTCTAATCAGGCTTTTGCACAAGCCGTTAGTATTTTCCAACCCGCAACGGATAAATCCAATGAATTACTAATCGGCGAGGAACTCCAGGAATACGGTTTACTGGAAGTAGACGCCGAGGAATACTCGCAACTACAGGCTACGGGTCCCGACCGCTGGGAACTGGCCCTGCCGGCCGTCTCTGGCGTAGCGCCGGCCACCACGCTCCGCTTGCGCAGGAATAATTTCTTCCGTACCGACTTTCGCCTTCGCCGGGCTTCCGACGGGGCGGTGATCACAAACCCGGACCTCGGTCAGCATTATGTCGGCGAGGTTGTGGGCAACACCGGTAGCCGGGTGGCTCTGAGCCTGCTGGAAGAAGAACTTACCGCCACCATCACGTACCCGGATGGTCGCCGCCTCAGCCTGGGTAAAGTGCGGAACCAAACCGACAAATCCCCTTCGGCGGCTTACCTGCTCTTTCCCGATCACCAGCTCGCCACACGTCAGGAACTGGACTGCGCCACGGCCGACAGCGGAATTCCCTATAAAGCGGAAGAACTCGACCTCACCGCGCTGAACAACAAAACCGCTGCGGGCTGCGTCGACATCTTTTTAGAGGTCGATTACGATATTTTTACCGATAAAGGTTCCACCAACGCCGCGGCCCAGCACATTGCCGCCAACTTCAACGAAGTGAGCATCCTCTACGACGAGATCGGGGTTAATCTGAACCTTAGTGAAATGTTGGTTTGGAACAAATCCAGCCCGTACTCGGGTACCTCCAGCAGCGCCTTGCTCACCCAGTTCCAGTCGATTCGGACCAACTTCAACGGAGACCTCGCCCAGTTGGTCAGCTACCAGGCGAGCGGGGGCATTGCCGTGCTCAACGGGCTTTGCCACCCGTTCAACTCCGCCCGCATGAGCTTCAGCAGCATCCGCTCCAACTTCGCGGCGGTACCAACCTACAGCTGGTCTACCATGGTGATTGCTCACGAACTCGGCCACCTGCTCGGCAGTCAGCATACCCACGCCTGTGTATGGAACGGTAACAATACGGCTATCGACGGCTGCGCCGGAATCACCGAGGGTTTTTGCGGTACGCCTGGCGTCCCTTCCCAGGGCGGTACCATCATGTCGTATTGCCACCTGCGTCCACAAGGCATTAATTTCCTGTTTGGCTTCGGCCCCCAGCCTTCTGCGGTGATCGTCAACCGGGTAACGGCAGCACAGAGCTGCGTACAGTCCAACTGTGATAGCGATGATGATGATGACGATGATGATGATGACGGCGGTGGCGGCGGCGGCGGTGATGACAACGGCGGCGGTGACGGTGACGGTGACGGCGGCGGCGGCGGTGATGACGATGGCGGCGGCGGTGACGGTGACGGCGGCGGCGGTGGCGGTGATGACGATGGCGGTGACGGCGGCGGCGATGGCGACGGCGACGGTGACGGCGACGGTGACGGCGACGGCGACGGTGACGGTGACGGTGACGGCGACGGCGACGGTGACGGCGACGGTGACGGCGACAATTCCGGCCCCACCGTGTGCGATGCTCAAAGCGTCTACGTAAAACTGATCCTCGACGATTTCGGCATGGAAACCACCTGGAGCATAAAATCGGAAACCGGCACGGTTCTCGGCAGTGGTGGCCCCTACTCAAAGAAAAAGAAAGGTTTGGTGATCGTCGATACCATCTGCGTTGTCGATGGTTGTTTCAACTTCGAGATCGAGGACTCCGACGGCGACGGCATCTGCTGCAACTACGGAAACGGAAGTTATGAGCTTACCGACCCCATCGGAAATATCCTGGTAGCCTATACGGCATTCGACACCCTGGCCGTTGCGGACTTTTGCCTCCCCTTCGTTGAGCCAGACAGTGATGATGATGATGACGACACTGGGTGTGAAGTCTTCAACTTCGTGGAAAACCCCATAGTCACCTACGGTACCAATCAGGACGGCGGAACCTTCACGGTCCTGGATGGAGACGAAGGCATCATGATCCAGAACAATGCCTGGAAAGCCATCGAACTCGAATACGCCGTAACGCCCGACACCTGGGTATCATTCTGGTTCCGCTCCACTAAACGGGGTGAAGTGCACGGCATCGGCATGGACGACAACGAAGTGCTTTCCGCCAACCTCACTTTCCGCCTCTATGGCAAACAGATCTGGGGCATCGGTGATTTTGCTACCTACCCCGGCGACGGCTCCTGGAAGTTCTACCAGATCCCCATCGGTCAGTTTTACACCCTCGACGCCCGGTACCTGTTCTTTACCGCCGACCACGACGTTGGCCGCCGCGATGGCAACAGTTTCTTCCGCGACGTAGTACTGTCCGAGGGTGAACCCTGCGGCACCGCAGAGCTGCCCGATCCCGATCCCGTACCTGCTTCCAGCAGCGGATTGCTCGCTCCCCGGCTAGAAATCACCCCCAACCCGGCCAACAACGAAATCCGCATCAGTTTACCCCCGAATAAGGGTAATGCGGGTTACAAAGTGCTTGATCTCACGGGCAAAACCGTCAAGGCGGGAACGCTGGGTGAAAACGGAGGCAGCATCTCCGTTAACGCTCTTCCCAACGGCACTTACATTTATCGGTCGGCTGACGGAGAAAGCCGGCGGTTCGTAGTAGCGCATTAAATTTTAAAAGGAGGGGAGCCCGCTTCCCTGCGGCAAGTTCCTTGTTCGGGCCGTCGTTGTGGCAGCCCGAACAATGTCCGCTATTTCATAATTCCCATGTATGTTCGTCTGACGAACTCCGCCAGGGCCTTCGGGTCCTGGTTTTTTATGCACCGAAAGTGCCCCTCGGGACATTCACTGAAGCCGATCTTCGAGCAGGGCCGGCAGGTCAGGCCCGTAACCTCCCGACGACGTTCGGTTTCCAACTGCTCCTGGCCGGGCAGATACGGGTACATGCCGAGCGCGGGTACGGTATTTCCCCAAATGCTAATGATCGGTTTGCGAAAAGCGGCGGCAACGTGCATCAGGCCGGTATCGTGGGTGACCACCAAGACGGACTGACGCACGAGGCTGGCCGATCCGCCGAGATTGAAGCGGCCGCAGGCATTAATCACCAGGGGAAGTCCACGGGCGATCCGATCTCCGGTTTCCCGTTCAGACGGACCGCCGAGGAGTACGACGGGAATGACGGTGACCTCGCAAAACATTCGCAGCTGCTCCTCGCTGAGGCGCTTGGTAGCATGGGCGGCACCGATGACAAAAGCCAGGTATACGTCCGGAATGTTCTCGGCCGACAGGTCCACTTCGTCGTTCGGAGCGATGAAGTAATCTAGTCCGCCCCCGTCACCGACAACGCCAAGCGGGGCGGCGGTCCGCAGGTAACGGTCAACGATGTGAATATCCGGCATCCGGTCAATTCCAAAGCGGGTAAGGAGGAACTTCCGGAAATTGAGCTTGGGGAAAGTGTAGCTGCGGGGGCGCGAGCGCAGGTGCAACGCGGAAGCAAGGGCCAACCGTATCTTTAGCTCGCGGGTGCGCAGGTTGCCGTGCAGATCGAGAACATGCGTGAAACGCTGCTGAAGCAGGGTTTGAGCAAGTTCGCTGATTTCCTTATCGATCAGCCAGAGGCGGTCGATGTGAGGGTTTTCTTTCAGTACCCCGGCGAAGGACCGTTTGGTAAGAAAATGAATCTCCGCTCCCAGTTGCTGCTTGACGCAACGAATAACGGGCGTGGTGAGTACGATGTCTCCGATGGAGGAGAAGCGAACGATGAGAATCCTTGCCGGCATACCCGCGAAGGTAGTTGTTGCGCGTTTACAATTGCTGAAAGGGAAAGCGCACTGTTCCAAAACCCGCCTTGTATCCTGCGCGCGCGCCAAAAATTCGTCGGGGAAGTAAGAAACTACGGAAGGAAGAAGCAATCAGCTAGTCTACATTTGCTTCGACATGTTCCTTTGTTTGCTGGTTTTGTATAACCCCGATGATCGCCTGGGCGGCTGGTATCAACAATTTACCGGCGGTCATCATGGTACCCAGGTTGAATAGACCTTTCTTAGCGGGTTCGTACTGATGCCGGGGAACGGCCGCTACCCGCCGTGGCGATTCGGAAGGCTCACGACGCGGCTCCGGCTCGGAGTGCTCAGCCCGCTGGGGAGCGTCGCGGTAAACCGTTGTCTCTACTCTTTCGGTTGGAGCGGGCTCCGGCGAACGAAATACGCGGTAACCGATGTATACAGCCAGACCAATGCCCAGAGCAGGCACGGCCAGATCTTCCAGCGCGTATTCCTTGGCCCTGGCGGGTGCCTGAGCGAGAGAACTGGTAAGTCCGTTTAGGGCGGCTTTCTGCTCAGCGGAGTTTTCCTCGCGTCGTTCGCGCAGGTCGGCCAGTGTGCTGATGTTGGATACGTTACTCATTGACCGTTTCATTTTTAGGTTCGGAAAAGAAAAGATTGATCACTTTACTGACCGTAGGGTTTACGATGATGTAGCGGCGCAGGAAAAAGATCAGCAGCAAAAGAACCAGCATCACCAGGGCAACAATGCCGAACCCGCGCGCGGTGGTCTGCATGTCGCCAGCCAGATAAAAAGCCAGCGAAATAAGTCCAAAGATCGCCATCACGATTCCAAGAATCGACATGATGACGGCCGTAACCAGTTTCGAGATGGTCAGCGCGGATTTTTCCGCTATCACCAGTTTATATCCCTCGATTTTATGGTCGATCATTTCACTTACGAATCCGTAGGATTCGCCCAGCTTTTCGACTAGTTCTTGTTTCGCTTGCATTGGTGTGGTTGGTGTGTGGTAGTACAACAACGGCCGCTAAGCAATTTGCTCGGGCGGCCGTTGTTTAACAGCTTACTCAGAAAGGCAATTTCCTGAAAAACTGGATTTTTTTAAAGGTTGAAAAGTGGAAAAAGCCTACGACTTGGTGGCTTTCACTTTGGCCTTTGCCTTGTTTACGCCACGATTAAAGCTGTCCTCTACGCTATCGATCGAAGCGGTGGTGTCCTCCTTGAGCGATTTGGCCTTTTCCGTAACGGTAGACTTGAGCGATTCGGCCTTATTGCTGACGGTGGACTTGAGGGACTCCGCTTTGCTGCTGACGGTTGATTTGAGGGATTCGGCGGTTTCTCCGGCCCACTGCTTACCGTCTGCGTATTTCGTTTTGGCATCCTCGGCAAGGGTAGTTGCGCGTTCGCTTACCTGACGGGAAACCTGCTGGCCGTATTCGGTGATCTGGTTGCCGTACTCATCGAACTGCACCTGGGCCTTACGGCGGGCGGCACGTCCTTCGTTAGAGTTCAGGTAGTAACCTACGGCGATGCCGGCAAGGAGACCGAAACCCAGGGCCCAGCCTTTGCTGGAGTCGTTTTGCTGATTATTCATGGTCGGTGTAGTTTTTAGTTAATGGTTAGAAGGCTGATTCAACCTTCGGTTATAAATCGCTTCGAAAGACTTATTTGTTCGATCAGATAAATATTTTTCGGCGATAAGGTTGATTTTTTACCGGGTCCGATAATGATTTAAACCATTGCTTTTGATGGTTCCCCGGAACAATCCGTACTGAAAATACTTACCTTCGGGACGGATCCCGATAACAACCTTTCGATAAAATTCGACCCGGATGAATCAGTTTACCGAATACATATACGGAGTCCGCTTCCTGACCGCCGTGGTCCTGATGCTGATGACCCCATCGTGCGGAGACGACGAGGCGTTTTCTGAAACAACGGTATCCACGGGGTACCGCGTCACCTCCAGCAGCCTGTTCATCGAGGCGGGGCAAAGTATTGCTTATCGCGATGCGTCCGTTGGCGCGGAACGCTGGTCCTGGGACTTTGAAGGAGGCGACCCCGCTACGTCCGCCGATTTTGCCCCCCGGGTAACCTACCCCGAAGCGGGATCGTTCAACACCATTCTTTTTACTTACTTCGAAGATGGCAGCCGGCGGCGGTTTTCTTTGCGTCCCCAGGTCATGCCCCGCATCGTACCCGACTTTACGGTGGCTTCGCGGCAGAGCCCGGCGGAGGTTCCCGTAACCTTTTTAAACCGGACCGACGGCGTGGGCGAGGTGCCCGCCGTGCTGACCGCGAGCGACACCACCGTAACGTACGCTTGGGCCTTCCCCGGGGGCACACCCGCTACCAGTACGGCCAGCAATCCCTCCGTTGTTTATTCCGCAACGGGATCCTTTGACGTAAGCCTGACGGTGGCCCGCCCCCTCACCGGCTCGGAGGAAACGATCACCAAAACGGGCTTCGTTAATATAGAATAGGCGGGCGGTCACGGGCATCAATACAGGCGCTACACCTTCATTCTTTGGCTCCCAGCGGCGGGATTTTCCGGCGCGGCCGCAGGTGCAAGGGGTGGGTTGAAAGGCAAACTGCCCCCCGCCCCGACACAGCTCGCATCGTCGTACATTGTCCTCCGCAGGGCGGCACCAAGGTCGCCCGCCACGGGTCCCATGCATCACCAACTAAGTTCCGAAAACCTGGTCGTCTTCGAATCTGCCCTCTTCCGGACCACCAGCACCTGCATCAGAACGGAAGAATACCTCCTGCTCGTGGACCCCAACTGGCTGCCGGCGGAAGTCGATTACCTCCGGCGGTTCGCCGGTCTGCACGGTGACGTAAAGGAGCTTTTCCTGCTCTTCACGCACTCCGACTACGACCACATCATCGGCTACGGCGCCTTCCCCGGCTTCTCCACCATCGCCAGCCAGCGCTTCGTGGATAATCCCGACCGGAACGCCCAGCTTCAGCAAGCCATCGACTGGGACGACGAATATTACATCCGACGCGATTACGCGCCCCTCACCTACCCCGTCATCGATCTTCCGGTCGGTGGAGACGGGCAAGAAATGCAAATCGGACGAGACAACTATGTTTTTTACCAGGCTCCCGGTCATAATTACGACGGGCTGCTGACCTTTAATCGCAGCCGGGGCATACTGGTGGTGGGCGATTACCTGAGCAACGTCGAGTTCCCGTACGTCTACCACTCCTTCTCCGCTTACCGGGCAACGCTGGCGACGCTGGCAAAACTGATCGCCTCCGGTGATGTAAAGGTGCTCGTCACCGGCCACGGAGACCACACCACCGACGCGGCCGAAATGGCACGGCGCATTGCCGATAGCTACGCTTACCTCGACGCCCTCGACACCTCCGTAGCCAACGGCACCGAATTCGACTTCGATGGCCTGATGCGGCGGTACGAATTCCCAGGAATCATGCGAAAGTTTCACGACAAGAACGTTGCGCTCCGGACCACCCTGCCCCCGGCGGCGGCGAACGGACACCGTGCGCTTTGAGCGCGGACGAAGGCTTACCCTTTCTCCTTTTCCTCCTCCTTCTCTTTTTTCTTTTCCGCCTTGCGCTTTGCCCTGCGCGCCTGCCGCTTTTCCTTTTTGGTCATGTCCTTACCGTTCTTGAGGTTCAGGGCGTCCTCGTAGTCGACGCTCTCATCGGGTTTAGCCGTGAAGGCGTTGATCCAGGCGTTTTCAAAGATATTGAAGATGGTGGGCACAACGCCGACGGCCGGATTATTGAGGTCACCTTCCAGCGGAACTTCGGTGGCCAGAGTCCTGGTTTTCTGGTTCTGAAAGATGAACTTGAAGAAGCCCAGGAAGCCCTCCCATATTTTTTGGGTGAAGGAATCGTCTTTGCCGATCATCTTTCCTTCCTTGAGCAGGGGTTTCACGTAGCCCTTCATCAGGCCGTCGGCGATGGCGATCTCGCTGGTGACGGCGAAGGTGCCGGACTCGAAGTCGATGCCGACGTACTGGTTCGTCCAGTCGTTGAGAGCGGTAGCGTCTACGTCGAGCAGGGAGAAGGTGAGGTCGGCGTCGGGGATTTCCTTAACCATGTTGAGCTTACCGTCGAGTTGCATATTGCCGCCACCGATGGAGACGCCGCTGGCCGTCAGGGAGGAAGGCAGGGTATTGGCTTCGGCGACGACGTTACTCAGGTTATCAGCCAGCAGTTTTAATTTATTAATCTGAAGATCGATGTTGGGCTCGGCGTTTACCTCCACGTAGGCGAGTTTACCGTCGGAGATCTCCAGGTGGTTGATGCTGATGGGTACCAACTCGGTGAGGGCTTTCGACCAGTCTTCGGTGGTGGGGGTGGTTTCGGCCGGCACCCTGGTCTGGTTTTCCAGCAGGTAGATCATCTCCGGGCTATACAGATAGATCTCGCTTACGATGCGCCCCCTGAAGATAGATTTCCACTCTACGGAAATATCCGTCTTGGGCAGTTTCAGGAAGGGCACCTGTTCGGCTTCCTCGACGACGTTGAGGTACAGACCGTTGATGACGTAGGCACCGCGGATGAGGGCGATGTCGATGTCGTCCACCTGGCCGTAGTACCCCGGCAGGTTGGCCAGGGTTTTGTTGACGTAATTCTTCACCAGCGTGGGCAGGTAGAGACGAAAAGCGATCAGGGCCACCAGGAGGATGGCGGGGATGAGGTAGCGCTTTTTGCGGTAGAAATTACGGGCATCGACGGAAGGGGCGGACATGGAAAAATGGTTGCGCTGGGAGCAGGGGATGAAGGCGGAACGGATGCGAAGGGGCATTTGCTCGGTTCTCTCCGGCATAAGCCGGGGCCGGGGTCTGAAGCGCTACGAGTCGAGATTGTTTGAAAACAGGTTGCTTTACTTTTAAAACTTTCCCTGCATCCCGCGACCGCGCCCGCTGAATGGTCTGCGCGCACCGCCGCCGCCAAAACGGTGAGGCGCGTAAACCCGACTTTGCTCAGCCGGGGTAGTAACCGTACCGGCGGCGCAAGACGTTGTATGTTTTTTTTCCGTTCATCAGGGCCGCTTCCGTCCAGTTGCCGTGTGCGTCGGTTGTCCGGACGTCGAGCAGCATTACGGTAGAATCCCTGCGGTGACCGTTCAGAAAACCCGTCTGTTCCGCGTAGCGGATGCAGTCCCCTTTGTCGTTGAAGCGCCATTCTTGGTACCGGTCGAGCGTTTTGCCGTAGCTCAGGCTGCTGGCACGAATGCGGGATTTGTCGTCGGCGTATTCGTAACGCGTCCCGTAAACGGTGGTGGAATTCTCCGGCCGGTTACCCCGGCTTTCCATCCATTCGAGTTTGCGACCGTCGGCTCCGAACGTGTAGCGGTTCAGTATCAGGGAGGGAAATTCGCCCCGGTAATGCACCTTGTGGTCATAGGTGCTGACCGTTTTCACGTACCCGCCGTCAGGGGCGTAAACGTATTCCTCCCGGGTCATCCCGGATTTGTCCGGGTAGTGGATTTCCAGCAGGAGCAACTGACCGGCGGCGTTGAATTTACGGCGAATGGTGCGACCGTCGGCGTGGCAGCTCTGGACTTCCAGCACGTGGCTTCCGGTAGCGAGCACCGAGTCGGTATTGACCCCCCGGAACGCATTGCTCGTCACGACCACCCAGCCCGGTTTGTGTCGGGGATCGGGGTGGAAGATACCCGTCACCGCGGTCCCCTCGCCGCAGCCGATCGCATAGTTGTCCCAGATGGCCAGGCTATCCGTGCCCGTTAACTCCTGCCGTACGGTAGCCAGCAACCGCAGCGGACCGGCGGGCTGATCCGCCGCGGGCTCCGCACCCGCCACGAAGTAACATTCATCGTTTGAGCAAGTATGTCTGGCCTTCTGGTAGCGATGGATTCCATCGAGGTATGCATAGGTGAACGAGTCGGTCCGGCTGCCGACCGGGCCGGGGAAATGGCTGCCCGCCGTTTTCCCGTCTTCCGTGAAGGACAAGTTGTAACGGGCGGCCCTGTCCGTCAGGCTTTTGTTTTGATCGGACATGGTCATTATGTCCCAGGTGGCCAGTACGGGGAGGCGTCTGCTGTCCGACTCGGCCGGGTATACGCCCCCGGCATCGTACACGCGCTGGCTGAGGGTGTGCACCCTTGGCACCGGGCGGGAACAGGCGGTAGCAAATACTATCAGGAGGAGGGGGAGGGCGATCTGTAGGGGGATGGGCTTTCTTTTTTGAGAGAAGAGGGGGGTAAGTTAAGGGTAAACTATTTGCAGGAAGCCCCAGCCAATCCCAGGAGGAAATTATTTCGTTCAATCCTCTACTGCGGTTCACGAAGTTGAAGTACTTGGTTTTGATTCCCGAAGGGCTGATAGAAACCGGGCGCGGACGCGGGTGCAAAGGAAGGTAGAAGTGCGTTTCAATTCCCGAAGGGCTGATTGAAGCAATCCTTACACGAAACATCTACCCATGCCATACCCCGTTTCAATTCCCGAAGGACCAATTAAAACCTTCAACATTCACCGTGATGGATGGACGTTTTTTAAGTTTCAATTCCCGAAGGACCAATTAAAACGCCCTCGGCTTCGGAAATGAATACAAAATGTACGGCGTTTCAATTCCCGAAGGACCAATTAAAGCAAGACCGATGGGCTGACTACATGCCAAGTTTAGGGGGTTTCAATTCCCGAAGGACCAATTAAAGCCTGAAATATCTCTCCCATTATCGCGTCCAATGTGGGTTTCAATTCCCGAAGGACCAATTAAAGCCAAGGACTTTTTTATTGCGTCGCAAGTACGCACCCGTTTCAATTCCCGAAGGACCAATTAAAGCCGACGGGTGCTACTATGTCACGATTTACGACAAAAGTTTCAATTCCCGAAGGACCAATTAAAGCTCAGATTGAAACCTCTTTGCTTTCATCTTCAACTTGTTTCAATTCCCGAAGGACCAATTAAAGCCGTCTTCCGTGCGGTTCCCCTTTGAAGTTGAACCGCGTTTCAATTCCCGAAGGACCAATTAAAGCTCACAATCGCCTTCACTGTAGTAGCAGCGATCAATGTTTCAATTCCCGAAGGACCAATTAAAGCACGCATAGCTGGTCAGTGGGGCTTAATGTGAATTGAGTTTCAATTCCCGAAGGACCAATTAAAGCGCGCCTGGAGTCCGATCAAGCTAAGATCGATTTCGTCGTTTCAATTCCCGAAGGACCAATTAAAGCTCGTATCCGCGCTGTTCGGCGGCAGTAGCGACCGTCGTTTCAATTCCCGAAGGACCAATTAAAGCGGCACCGACCCGGTCGGGAAGTACAGCATGAACTGGGTTTCAATTCCCGAAGGACCAATTAAAGCGGCCACCTCCGGCACGTCAACGGACGTGACGGTTTCGTTTCAATTCCCGAAGGACCAATTAAAGCCTTCGTAGCGGCCGTAGACGCTCAGATAGCTACGTAGTTTCAATTCCCGAAGGACCAATTAAAGCTCGGCAAGTCCGGAGGCCCACCGCTTGAATCCTTTGGGTTTCAATTCCCGAAGGACCAATTAAAGCTTATGAAGAAGGAGCGCTCGGGGAAGTACGGACTTTGTTTCAATTCCCGAAGGACCAATTAAAGCGTGCGGAAGTCCTTCGTTAATTCATCGACCAGGACGAGTTTCAATTCCCGAAGGACCAATTAAAGCTCCGGCCGGTCTGTACGACGTACTCCTGGTGATCGGTTTCAATTCCCGAAGGACCAATTAAAGCCGAGCAAGATCGCCAGCCGCGAAGATCTCAAGGCCGGTTTCAATTCCCGAAGGACCAATTAAAGCGGCGCGACGGTACTGTACGACGAAGATTACGAAGAGTTTCAATTCCCGAAGGACCAATTAAAGCTGAGCGCAACAATCAAACGTGTGGCCCTTCGCTACCCGTTTCAATTCCCGAAGGACCAATTAAAGCCCGCCCGCATCGCCGCCCGCATCGCCGCCTTCACTTGGGTTTCAATTCCCGAAGGACCAATTAAAGCATGCCCACCAGGTCGGCAAAGACCTGACGGTAGCTAGTTTCAATTCCCGAAGGACCAATTAAAGCACTGACCGGGGCGGGCCTTCATCATTTCCTTATGCGGTTTCAATTCCCGAAGGACCAATTAAAGCACCGCTGCGTACCGGCAAGGCGCAAGGTAGTTGCCGTTTCAATTCCCGAAGGACCAATTAAAGCTTTGGGTCTAATAGCCTATCGCCCCTTGCCCTTGCCGTTTCAATTCCCGAAGGACCAATTAAAGCCTTTTTGTACAGCTCGTACATAGAATACGACCTGAAGTTTCAATTCCCGAAGGACCAATTAAAGCCCGCTTACCATGCACATAGATTACAGTGAAGTTTTCCGTTTCAATTCCCGAAGGACCAATTAAAGCTCATTACACCCATGCCAAAGGAAAACCACTTTAGCGGTTTCAATTCCCGAAGGACCAATTAAAGCGCGAACCGTTTTACGCGTTCGATCTTTTCTTACCAGAGTTTCAATTCCCGAAGGACCAATTAAAGCGTAGTGGTAAGTGAGATCACCCCCAATGACTTCAAGTTTCAATTCCCGAAGGACCAATTAAAGCTTTCGTGGGAGAAAACGTAAGAGTTGTAGTTGAGTTGTTTCAATTCCCGAAGGACCAATTAAAGCCCCCTCGGCGTTGCCGAAGATTGCCACCCGGTCACGGGTTTCAATTCCCGAAGGACCAATTAAAGCCATACGAACCGTTCGCGCCAGGTAAATGGTGGAGAAGTTTCAATTCCCGAAGGACCAATTAAAGCTGCCCACCGCTGCGGTGGCGGACATCAGCAATACAGGTTTCAATTCCCGAAGGACCAATTAAAGCCTCATCGAGCAACTAGCGCTCGCCACGCCCGAACTCGTTTCAATTCCCGAAGGACCAATTAAAGCTTCCGATAACCAAGCCCAAACCAAAACGCCCCTCCGTTTCAATTCCCGAAGGACCAATTAAAGCCGTTCGGAAATCCCTCAAAAAAAGAGGTCGAGTAATAGTTTCAATTCCCGAAGGACCAATTAAAGCCCAAAACCCTTGCTGCAGCAGAGGCAATGCACCTAGTTTCAATTCCCGAAGGACCAATTAAAGCCCAAGCTCAGCAAGGCCAACGAAGTAGCACCGAAGACGTTTCAATTCCCGAAGGACCAATTAAAGCCCTTGTGATATAGAACATTTGCTAAAAGCTTTGTTGGTTTCAATTCCCGAAGGACCAATTAAAGCCAGGGAAGCTCGGGCGAAATGGGAAGAATCAAAATCGTTTCAATTCCCGAAGGACCAATTAAAGCCCTATGGGGGGAACCACGTGGCCACGATCGTCTGGGTTTCAATTCCCGAAGGACCAATTAAAGCCGCAAGCGACGCCCGCAAGTACGCAGCAGCAGCGGGTTTCAATTCCCGAAGGACCAATTAAAGCATGAATGGTATCCCCAGCACTTTTACCAGTATGTAGTTTCAATTCCCGAAGGACCAATTAAAGCCCGCTCCAACGAATCCGGAGACACTTCCAAAAAAGTTTCAATTCCCGAAGGACCAATTAAAGCCGTCGTTGCCCAAGACCGGGAACGACTGAGAAAAAGGTTTCAATTCCCGAAGGACCAATTAAAGCCCGAACCAAGCCCTGGAGGGATGCTACCCCAGCGGGTTTCAATTCCCGAAGGACCAATTAAAGCGTTTTTAGGCGATGCGCAAATAGATGGCTTGTCGCCGTTTCAATTCCCGAAGGACCAATTAAAGCGGGAAACGCCCGTCGTGCGCGTCAAGCCCGTGGAGTTTCAATTCCCGAAGGACCAATTAAAGCGTCCGAGATATTAAACATACCCTCTCCGCAGCCTTGTTTCAATTCCCGAAGGACCAATTAAAGCCTTTGGAATTGCTGAAGCATATCCCCGCTGCCACCGTGTTTCAATTCCCGAAGGACCAATTAAAGCTCTTAGCAGACTGTTCTTTCCAGGCTTCCTGAAAGAGTTTCAATTCCCGAAGGACCAATTAAAGCCGACGTTGGAGGGGTCAATAGACTGACCCGCCGCGAGTTTCAATTCCCGAAGGACCAATTAAAGCCCTCAGCAGTGGCAACGACCTGAAATTGATTGCTTCGTTTCAATTCCCGAAGGACCAATTAAAGCTTGCATGGGAACTATTGCCGACATAGATCTATCGCGTTTCAATTCCCGAAGGACCAATTAAAGCCGCTATTACCTTCGTGACTAACATTAACAAATTAGGCGTTTCAATTCCCGAAGGACCAATTAAAGCCATCCCGGTGGATGTTGAAGTTGTTGGAGTACACTTGTTTCAATTCCCGAAGGACCAATTAAAGCTGGCGCAGCGATAGCGATCGATGTTGAGTAGAGTATCGTTTCAATTCCCGAAGGACCAATTAAAGCTGCTGGTGATGCCATGACCGTAGTAGTATTTACTGTGTTTCAATTCCCGAAGGACCAATTAAAGCCAATTGCTAGTTGTGTGTAGTCGTCTGCGGTGTCTTGTTTCAATTCCCGAAGGACCAATTAAAGCTAAAAGGTAGCCTGTTGGTTACCATCTCCGCACAAGGTTTCAATTCCCGAAGGACCAATTAAAGCCCTCGTCGCCCTCGTCAAAGAGGCCATCGAGCACCAGTTTCAATTCCCGAAGGACCAATTAAAGCGTCAATTCTCGTCTCTGATCAAAGTGTCAATTCCCAGTTTCAATTCCCGAAGGACCAATTAAAGCCAAGGTGAAAGCCAACCTTAAGGAACTCGGCGCGTCGTTTCAATTCCCGAAGGACCAATTAAAGCCAAAGCGAAGTCCTTCGAGCTGATGGGCGTGAAGCTGTTTCAATTCCCGAAGGACCAATTAAAGCATCAAATTAGGACGGGAGCAAAAGTTGTACATAAAGGTTTCAATTCCCGAAGGACCAATTAAAGCTTTGCCAGCAACTTCCCGCGCCTGTTGTCTTTTGATGGTTTCAATTCCCGAAGGACCAATTAAAGCAGTTCCGTGGCTCCGTAGCCGAGGCTACACGCAGAAGTTTCAATTCCCGAAGGACCAATTAAAGCTAATCCGCTCCGGAGCCGGTGCGCCGGTTATCATTCGTTTCAATTCCCGAAGGACCAATTAAAGCGCCGGTATTGGTAGGCAGCGTTACGGTATTGCCATGTTTCAATTCCCGAAGGACCAATTAAAGCAAAACCGCATGGTCAAATCACCAGAGATAGGGACCAGTTTCAATTCCCGAAGGACCAATTAAAGCTTGAGCAACCGGGCCGGGGAGGGTTGTTTCCTCCCGTTTCAATTCCCGAAGGACCAATTAAAGCTTATAGAGGCAACGCCATTTGCTGCCACTAAACTTAGTTTCAATTCCCGAAGGACCAATTAAAGCCTATTTGAGCGTTTACGGCTTCGTCGAGAGATTCGGGTTTCAATTCCCGAAGGACCAATTAAAGCTCCTTGAGGGAACCCCATCAATAACTCCGCATATTGTTTCAATTCCCGAAGGACCAATTAAAGCCACGAAAACGACCGCCACTAGGCCGGTTTTGCCGAAGTTTCAATTCCCGAAGGACCAATTAAAGCGCGCACTCCGCCGGCCAGTGGCGCGACTTTCAGGAAGTTTCAATTCCCGAAGGACCAATTAAAGCTGCTAAAGACGTAGCGAGAGCATTTAAAAAGGTGAAGTTTCAATTCCCGAAGGACCAATTAAAGCCCTGCTCGATGGCCTTGATCTGCTCGGCCTTGTCGGGTTTCAATTCCCGAAGGACCAATTAAAGCCTGGGCTGAACACCTTGCGCCTGGCAGCCGCGCAAGTTTCAATTCCCGAAGGACCAATTAAAGCTACAGGGGTTAATGGATTCTCGAACAACGACATACGTTTCAATTCCCGAAGGACCAATTAAAGCTGATGAAGTCTACCCCGGACGGAATTATTTGCGCTAGTTTCAATTCCCGAAGGACCAATTAAAGCGTGTTTTCACGTGATTTTAAAGTTTGTTCAACGCCCGTTTCAATTCCCGAAGGACCAATTAAAGCTGATGGGTGCTACTACGTCACGATTTACGACAATAAGTTTCAATTCCCGAAGGACCAATTAAAGCGGGCAACCACTTCTTCTAATTGGTCTTCTGTATAGTCGTTTCAATTCCCGAAGGACCAATTAAAGCTTCTATATCTATATCAGCATAAGGAACAGCGACTTGTTTCAATTCCCGAAGGACCAATTAAAGCGGCGAAGCCCTGCTGATGCGCAAGGCCTTCGCCGAGTTTCAATTCCCGAAGGACCAATTAAAGCCCTGGAGGACCTGGCCGGTCGCGCCCAGCAAGGGCGTTTCAATTCCCGAAGGACCAATTAAAGCAGCCACAATATAACCTTTCAAAACAAGTCTACAAGCCAATTTCTCCTC